>Ga0181352_1000994_pt1 | contig 11393 bp, 3 predicted proteins | sample Fa13VDMLBSN_FD_130103 | JGI IMG/M metagenome (GOLD analysis project Ga0181352, IMG submission 130103) | Freshwater viral communities from Lake Michigan, USA - Fa13.VD.MLB.S.N | ecosystem: Environmental > Aquatic > Freshwater > Lake | place: USA: Michigan | collected 2013-09-23 | reverse complement strand
TATATCAGTCCAAGTAGTACCGGTACCGGGGTAGCTTTTAGGATTACCTGCATCTAAGCAAAGCGCTAATCCATCTGTTACTATCTTAGGGGAGTAATACGTACTCATACTATACCTCCGTTTCTAGTTTTGGTATATCTTTACGTTCTGCTTGTACAAAGAAGTAACAGTCTATAGAGCTATTTATTAAGTTATCGTTTTTAATTACTATTTGATTACTGCTTACACTTACCACTACGAGTTTTTGAAATGCATTTGCTGGTGTAAGTTGTACTGTAAGAGTGTTTTCGTCGATAAGCTTTGCCCAATATTCTGGAAGTTCAATTATATTAGTAGTCGTTTTACCACGAATAAATACAGAATGCTCAGGGCCTTCAATTACACCGTATACTAACTTCTTACCAGGCTTTGTTGGGTGATCAATTACGAACGACTTAGTAGTGGCCGCAAATGAACCGCTAACTTCAAGCTTATATGCAGCTCCTTGGGTACCAATACCAACGTTAGTACCGTTATCAAATATTTGACTGTTACCTAGAGCAGTACCAGAGGTAAATTTAGCTACAAAGTTTGTAGTGCCTGAAGCATTAGCATTACCCTGTACCCCTTGTATACCCTGTACGCCCTGGGCACCTGCTGCCCCTTGCGCGCCAGCTGCCCCTTGGTTGCCTTGGTTGCCTTGATTGCCTTGCGCCCCGGTTGCGCCTTTAGCACCTGAATATCCCGATATACCGGAGTACCCGGATACGCCCTGTACACCGGTTGCACCCTGGGCTCCAGCTGCGCCTTGCGCGCCAGCTGCGCCTTGGGCACCTGCAGCACCTTGTGCGCCATTAGTACCAGCAGCGCCCTGAGCGCCGGCAGCCCCTTGAGCGCCGTTAGTACCAGCAGCACCTTGATTACCCTGCGCACCAGTAGCACCTTTGGCTCCTGAATAGCCAGATATACCTGAGTAACCAGATATACCTGAATAACCAGACACACCCTGTACACCGGTAGCACCCTGGGCCCCTGCTGCACCTTGAGCTCCAGCTGTACCTTGGGCACCTGCAGTCCCTTGAGCTCCATTACTACCAGCAGCGCCCTGGGCCCCGGTAGCACCCTTAGCTCCGGAGTAGCCGGATATACCAGAATAACCGCTTATACCAGAATAACCTGATACACCTTGTACACCAGTAGCTCCTTGCGCACCAGCAGCCCCTTGCGCGCCAGCAGCACCTTGCGCGCCAGCTGCCCCTTGATTACCTTGATTGCCCTGGGCCCCGGTAGCACCCTTAGCTCCGGAGTAGCCGGATATACCAGAATAGCCGCTTATACCAGAATAACCTGATACACCTTGTACACCAGTAGCTCCTTGTTGACCTGCAGCCCCTTGAGTGCCTGTTGCTCCTTGTAAACCAGTAACGCCTTGTACGCCTTGAACCCCTTGGTAACCGGAATAACCAGAAACACCTTGAGCTCCTACAGCCCCTTGGTTACCTTGATTGCCTTGGTTGCCTTGGTTGCCTTGTGCGCCGGTTGCACCTTTAGCTCCTGAGTAACCAGATATACCAGAATAACCAGAAATACCAGAATAACCAGAAACACCTTGTACCCCGGTTGCGCCTTGATTACCCTGGTTACCTTGGTTGCCCTGTACTCCTTGTACCCCTTGAAAGCCTTGATAACCTGAATAACCGGAAACACCTTGTACACCGGTCGCACCTTGATTACCCTGATTGCCTTGGTTGCCTTGTGCACCGGTTGCACCTTTAGCTCCTGAGTAACCAGATATACCGGAATAACCAGATATACCGGAATAGCCACTTATGCCTGAATATCCCGATACACCCTGTACACCAGTACCACCTTGCGCTCCAGCAGCGCCTTGATTGCCCTGGTTACCTTGATTACCTTGAACTCCCTGTACACCTTGAAACCCCTGATAACCAGAATACCCTGACACGCCTTGTACACCAGTAGCTCCTTGTGCACCAGCAGCACCTTGGGCACCGGCTGCTCCTTGCGCGCCAGCTGCCCCTTGATTACCCTGATTACCTTGATTGCCCTGAAAGCCTTGATAACCTGAATAACCCGATCTACCGCTATAGCCACTTATGCCGGAATAACCAGAAATACCAGAATAACCGCTTATACCGCTAAAGCCGCTATAACCACTAAAGCCGCTAAAACCACTATAACCAGAAATACCGGAGTAGCCTGATATGCCAGAGTAACCTGAAAGACCTTGTACCCCTTGTACTCCCTGAAAGCCTTGATAACCTGAATAACCCGATCTACCGCTATAGCCACTTATGCCGGAATAACCGCTTATACCGCTATAACCGCTAAAGCCGGAAATACCGGAGTAACCGCTAAAGCCAGAATAACCGCTTATGCCAGAATAACCTGATACACCCTGAGCACCAACCGCTCCTTGATTGCCTTGATTGCCTTGGTTACCTTGTACGCCTTGTACGCCTTGGAAACCTTGGTAGCCAGAATAGCCTGAAGCCGAAACAGCCCCTTGAAAGCCGCTATAACCGGAGATACCAGAGTAACCGCTAATACCAGAATACCCTGAAGCGCCTTGTATACCTTGTGCGCCTTGGAAACCACTATAACCTGAAAAGCCTGAATAACCTGAAGCAGCTGCAGCCCCTTGAAAACCACTGTAGCCGCTTATGCCGCTATAACCGCTATAGCCTTGATAACCACTATAACCACTTCTGCCAGAATAGCCACTAATACCAGAAATGCCAGAATAGCCACTAATACCAGAAATGCCAGAATAGCCACTAATACCACTATAGCCGCTTACCCCTGAAAAACCGCTAATACCTGAGTATCCAGAATAACCGCTAATACCGCTATAGCCGCTAAAACCAGAAATACCAGAATAACCGCTAAACCCCGAGTAGCCGCTAAAACCAGAAATACCGCTATAGCCGCTTATGCCTGAATAACCTGAAGCTCCTTGTACTCCTTGTACACCTTGAAACCCTTGATAGCCACTATAACCACTTCTGCCGGAATAACCTGATATACCGGAATACCCTGAAACACCCTGCACTCCTTGTACGCCTTGGAAGCCTTGATAGCCACTATAACCACTTATGCCGGAATAGCCTGATACGCCTTGTACTCCTTGTACGCCTTGGAAGCCTTGGTAACCTGATACACCGGAATAACCACTAATACCGCTATAACCTGATGTACCGGAATAGCCTGATACGCCTTGGACCCCTTGTATGCCTTGTACGCCTTGTACGCCTTGAAAGCCTTGATAACCTGAATAGCCTGATACACCTTGTACTCCAGTAGCGCCTTGGTTGCCTTGATTGCCTTGATTGCCTTGAGCTCCTTGATAGCCTGAGTAGCCAGATCTACCAGAATAACCAGATATACCGGAGTAGCCACTAATACCACTATAGCCTGATATACCCGAGTAACCGCTAATACCTGATATACCAGAGTAACCGCTAATGCCTGAGTAACCGCTTACGCCTGAAAAACCGATAATACCTGAATAACCAGAATAGCCTGATATACCCGAGTAACCGCTAATACCTGATATACCAGAGTAACCACTATTACCACTATAACCAGACACGCCCTGTACACCTTGTACACCTTGGAAGCCTTGATACCCACTGTAACCAGAAATACCTGAATACCCTGAGGCCCCTTGTACTCCTTGGAAGCCTTGATAGCCTGATATACCAGAGTAGCCGCTAATACCGGAATAACCAGAAATACCGGAATAACCAGAAGCACCTTGGACGCCTTGAACGCCTTGGACTCCTTGAAACCCTTGATAGCCACTATAACCACTTCTGCCAGAGTAACCAGAATAACCTGATATACCAGAATAACCGCTAAAACCACTATAACCAGAAATACCAGAATAACCACTTATACCACTATAACCACTCCAACCACTAAAGCCGCTAATACCTGAATAACCACTAATACCGCTAAAGCCTGAGTAGCCACTAATACCTGAATACCCTGAAGGTCCAGAATAACCGCTTACGCCAGAATAGCCAGAATAGCCGCTAATGCCAGAATAACCACTTATGCCTGAGTAACCGGAATAGCCGCTATAACCCGAAACACCGCTGAACCCGCTTATACCACTATAACCCGAAACACCGCTGAACCCGCTTATACCAGAGTAACCTGAATACCCTGAAATACCACTATAACCTGAGATGCCGCTATAACCGGAAACCCCGGAACCAGAATAGCCGCTAATGCCTGAATAACCTGAGAACCCTGATATACCGGAATACCCTGATATACCGGAATAGCCTGACCGGCCTGAATAACCACTAGTACCGCTGAACCCTGAATAACCACTATACCCACTAATACCGGAATAACCACTAATACCAGAATAACCACTGAACCCGCTTATACCAGAATAACCTGAAATGCCTGAGTAACCTGAAGGACCGGAATAACCTGAGTAGCCTGAAATGCCGAAGTAACCACTAATGCCTGAGTAACCACTAATGCCTGAATAACCCGATATACCTGAATAGCCACTAATACCTGAATAACCGCTAATACCGGAATCGCCACTATACCCGGAAATACCACTATACCCGCTAGACCCTGAGTAACCGCTAATACCGCTATAGCCAGAATGTCCCGATGTACCGGAATAACCGCTAATACCAGAATAACCGCTTATACCTGAGTAGCCTGATACACCGCTAAAGCCGCTAAAGCCTGATATGCCACTATAGCCTGAAATGCCAGAGTAACCACTTATGCCGCTATAACCACTATAGCCTGAAATGCCGGAGTAACCACTAATGCCTGAGTAACCACTAATGCCTGAATAACCCGATATACCTGAATAGCCACTAATACCTGAATAACCGCTAATACCGGAATAGCCAGAGTACCCACTTACACCAGCACCTGAATAACCCGAATAACCTGATGTACCTGTAGCTCCTCTATAAATACCTGTAGAGATATTACTGTAGTGATCAGTACCCTCATAATATAATCTTACAGTTCTAGTTTGATTTTGAGGACATTCAGCATCAATCTTTACTATCAGTCTGTCGGTTATGTTTAAAGGCTTAGCAACTGAAATAGTATAATTTGTGACTAAGTTACCCGGGTTATTAATATCAGTGTTAGTTAAGTAATCACTGAGGGCAGAAAGAAGAAGAGTTTCTGTACCCCCTGTAGTGCGGCTATAGATAAAATATGTAAGACGAACATCTCCAGCATTGTTTACGTAGTACCAAGTATTAAATTGCCAAGTACCTACCGGAATCTGCGTGACTCCCGGTTGACCGATTGGGGTTACTTGATCAACAAAATTAACCGCTGACTGGGTAAACGTTACAGTAAAATAAGTTTCTGGATCAAAATCAGGTGCAGTATCTAGTACCTGATAACCAGCTCCGCTCAAATCTGAAGCGCTATTGGTGTAATAAAAAGTTATACCTACTGCAGGGGTACCACTGAAGCCGCTAAAACCACTATAACCAGATATACCTGAATAGCCAGATATACCACTATAGCCACTATAACCACTAATGCCTGAATAGCCTGAAAACCCGCTAATGCCTGAGTAACCGCTTATGCCACTATAACCAGAATAACCGCTTATACCGCTATAACCAGAAATACCACTATATCCGGAATAGCCACTGTAGCCACTAATACCGCTATAACCGGAAATACCTGAGTAACCACTAAAGCCGCTAATACCTGAATAACCGCTAATACCAGAATAACCGCTAATACCAGAATAACCGCTAATACCTGAGGAACCAGAGTAGCCGCTTATACCTGAATAGCCTGAGTAACCACTAATGCCTGAGTAGCCTGAATAACCGCTAATGCCTGAATAACCAGAGTAGCCGCTGGTACCTGAATAGCCGCTAGTACCTGAATAACCGCTGATACCGCTATACCCGCTGGTACCGGAATAGCCACTAAAACCAGAGATACCGCTATAACCTGAGTAGCCTGATTCCCCAGAGTAACCACTTATACCCGAATAGCCGCTAATGCCTGAATAACCGCTGATACCTGAGTAGCCCGAAATGCCTGAGTAGCCTGAATAACCACTAATACCAGAGTAACCGCTTATGCCCGAATAACCGCTAATGCCACTATAGCCTGATACTCCAGAACCAGAGTATCCGCTTATGCCGCTATAACCACTAAAACCAGAAATGCCGGAATAACCCGAAATGCCGGAATACCCTGAATAGCCCGAAATACCTGAATAGCCTGATATACCAGAGTAGCCTGATTCGCCAGAATAACCCGAAACACCACTAAACCCGCTTATACCACTGTAACCAGAAACACCACTATAGCCACTAATACCGCTATAGCCTGAGTACCCTGATTCTCCGCTAAAACCACTTATACCTGAGTACCCAGAAAAACCTGAATACCCAGATATACCGCTATAGCCGCTAGGGCCTGAATACCCACTTTCTCCGCTGTAGCCGCTAGGGCCTGAATACCCACTTTCTCCGCTGTAGCCTGATATACCACTATAACCCGATACCCCGCTATAACCCGATATGCCACTATAACCGCTATAACCAGATGGGCCACTATAACCACTGTAACCACTTATACCAGAATATCCTGAAATGCCTGAGTAACCGGAGTACCCGCTGTCTCCACTTATACCCGAATAACCGGAATAACCACTAATACCGGAATAACCACTAATACCAGAATAACCGGAACCGGACTGACCACTATAACCGCTGTAACCTGATTCTCCAGAATAACCACTGTAACCGGACCGACCACTATACCCACTATAACCAGACTCTCCCGAATAGCCGCTATAGCCTGATTCGCCAATACCTGAATAACCACTATAACCAGATTGACCTGAGTAACCAGAAATACCTGAGTAACCAGACGCGCCGGTTTGACCTGCTACGCAAATTACTACACCACTTTGAGTTTTATAATTAGGATTTTGAGAATCTGTAATTGTTGCGCTTAGTCCGCCAGTTACTGAATCATAAGAATTAACCAACATGTGCTGCCCGATATCATCAGCTGGAGCATATACGGATAATACTTGACCAGCAGACCATGCCATTCCTGCATACGAAAGACCGTTGTAGGATTGACCTACATATTGAAAATAATAATCACCTGCTAAGAACGGAGTGCAAAGTAAAGGGGTATAACCTGAATAACCACTAATACCTGAATAACCACTATAGCCAGACTCTCCGCTGTATCCGCTAATGCCTTCATCCCCGCTTATACCGGAGTAGCCTGAGTAACCCGATATACCTGAATAACCTGAGTCGCCGCTAATACCTGAATAACCAGATAAACCAGAGTAGCCGCTTATACCAGAGTCTCCACTGTAACCTGATATACCACTGTAGCCGCTAAAGCTACTGTAGCCTGAGTACCCCGATATACCGGAGTAACCAGAGTAGCCACTTATACCCGAATAACCGCTTATACCGCTATAGCCAGAATAACCAGAGTAGCCGCTAATACCTGAATAACCTGAGTCTCCACTATAACCGCTTATACCGCTGTAACCACTAAAACCAGAAATGCCTGAGTAGCCTGATATACCTGAGTAACCACTAAAACCAGAAATACCACTATAACCACTATAACCGCTGATACCGGAATAGCCTGAATAGCCACTAATACCAGAATAACCTGAGTACCCGCTGATACCAGAATAACCGCTTAAGCCTGAATAGCCAGACGTACCACTATATCCCGAAGTACCGCTATAACCTGAATAACCTGAAATACCGCTGACCCCACTTATACCGCTATACCCGGAATAGCCGCTTATGCCTGAAAAGCCACTAAAACCGCTAATACCCGAATAACCAGAATAGCCTGAATACCCACTAATACCGCTGTACCCTGAGTAGCCTGAAAACCCGCTAATGCCTGAGTAACCGCTAATGCCTGAGTAACCGCTTATGCCTGAATAACCAGACGCAGATGTTGCACCTACGGCACCGCTGTAGCCGCTAATACCTGAGTAACCACTATAGCCACTGATACCACTGTATCCCGAAATACCAGAATACCCCGATATACCTGAATCACCGCTATAGCCAGAAATACCAGAATAACCACTTATACCAGAATAACCAGATGCTGATACCGCGCCTACTGCTCCAGAATAACCTGAATAACCACTAAAGCCGGATGCACCACTATAACCTGAAATACCAGAATCTCCGCTATAGCCAGAAATACCAGAGTAACCACTGATACCACTATAGCCACTAATACCTGAATAACCGCTTATGCCGGAGTCTCCGCTATAACCGGAAATACCGCTGTAACCACTAAAACCAGAAATGCCTGAGTAGCCACTAACACCTGAGTAGCCGCTAGTACCTGAATAACCGCTAATACCACTGTAGCCGGAATAACCAGAGTACCCGCTGATACCTGAATAACCAGAAACACCTGAGTAACCACTAATACCACTATAACCACTAGGGCCAGAATAACCTGAAATACCTGAATAGCCGCTATAGCCTGAAATACCGCTGTAACCACTAATACCAGAATCCCCACTATAGCCTGAAATACCGCTATAGCCTGAAATACCAGAATAGCCTGACAGGCCTGAATAACCGCTATAACCACTTATGCCAGAATAACCGGAATAACCACTAATGCCAGAATAGCCACTTATGCCTGAGTAACCAGACGCTGCGCTGTAGCCAGAATAACCCGATGGCCCACTATAACCGGAATGCCCTGAATAACCACTATAACCACTAATACCAGAATAGCCGCTTTCGCCTGAATAGCCTGAGTAACCACTATAACCAGAAACTCCAGATCCTGAATAACCGCTTATGCCGCTGTAACCACTTACCCCGGAATACCCTGAGGCGGATGTTGAACCTTGCGCACCTGAGTAACCCGAATAACCTGACTCTCCTGCTCCCGAATACCCCGAATAGCCAGAAGCCCCGTCTCGACCTACAATACCGGCAGCTGAAAGAGCGCTTAATGCTGTACTATACGAACTATATGTCCCGTTCCCGTTATTTCTTTCTAGAAATATTAAATCGGGTAGTGTCGGCGTTACTTGTGGTAACTCGTGCGGAAAAATCAGTGTAGGGTCGTTAGCGGCCATGAATATAGATATTTATTATTGCAAGCCGTTTAACAAGCTCCTGAAGGGGGTAAAATTAATAGTGAGCTTAATGCCGGGTTTCCGGATAGTAAGGCTGCTAGAAGGGATAGCTGAGTAGTATTTGCTGCTGCAATAGATGCAGCTTGAACTGGCGCGTAATTGCTCGGGCTTTGTACGACTATATATGTATTCGTTGCAGAAGCACCTAAAGCACCTACTGTTGCCCCGGCAGTATTTGCAACCCCAATAAAGTTTACTATAGTATTTGTATCTTCGTAATCCCCATAAACATCGGTATTAGATTGAGTATTTTCATTATAGTTAAATACCTCTGCAGAATCTTTATCAACAAATTGAGTATATTCTTTAGTCTCTAGTACCTTAGGTAAATTGTTAACTTGACCGTCAAATTTATTATCATAAACTTGATCCATAAGTTGTTCGCGTGGGGCATCCAATTCGTAATTGAAATCAAAGCGCTTAGCTTTAATCATCCACACGTAGTGTCCAAGCAATTGATTATTTTCACCGCCCATTTCATCAACGCGTTCTGTTATTTCAAAAACTTTACCACTTCTCCCGCCTGGTCTTGTGCGGCCATATTCCGCTAGTTCTATTAAATCCCCTGCTTTAGGTTCATAATTTGCAGCAGAAAGTACGCCGCTTATTGCAGTGACTACATTTGTAAATGTAGTAATAGGTATAATTGCGGTTAGATCAGCCTCTCCTTGTAAACCGAATTTGCTTAATACAACGTTATCATTACTCAATGTTAAGGCTAATACCATTGGTAAAGGTGTTGAATAGCGTATTAATGGCATTTCCCCATAGAAGAAATCATGAGCGGATAAATTATATCCATTTATGTAGTAATTAACTTCTTGTCCATGTATACGGATTTGTTCATTCCACCAATTTTCCCAAAGCTGTCTTTCTGAATTAGTATTATCTACATCCAAATAACGAAAACCAGTTGTGCCATACACACAATTATATCCGCCACTTAATTGAGGGCCTACATCATCCGTACCTGGTGGTACATAAGGACCGGTATCGGTACAGTATTTAGACAAATAGCTAGCCATTAAAAATATTTACTCTAAGTAATAGAAATAAAGCCAATTAAACTAAATATATTTAAATGAAGCTAAAAGATTTATCTAGCCTAGGGGAAATTTATTCCGGTATTGCAAGTAATAGCAAACCTATTGAAACTATAGTTGAACAGAGGCAGGAAATACTTTTAACAGATGCTACTCAGTATCTACCAGAAAATAAACAAGTAAAGCCAGGTTCTGCTCTAGGCGGTGGTCCTGGTGCAAAAGGAGATGAAGTACATTTAGCTAAAAAAACCGGCCCTGAAGGACTTAAGGGAAATAATTTTGAAAAAGTTTCAAAGCAGCAAGACCCTGGTGCAGATAAAGGTAAAATGAAAAAAGAAGAAAAGGCTGAAACAGCTGAAACTTCAGAAGATACTACAAAGAAAAGCGATGATGCAGAAGATTCAAAAGAAAACGTACACGAGGATGATGCTGCAAAAAACACTACTCCTAAAGAAAAAGTACGGGAATCTGCAGGGGAGAATAATAAATATAATTACAAACCAAAATTTACTATGTCAAAACTAAAATTCGATCAATTGTACGAAGACGCTATCAAGCGTATTCCTTTCACAGAAGAAGCAGATGCTGATATGGGTGCAGACGCCGGTGTTCCACCAGCTGACGACGTAGCAGCGGATGCCGATACCGGAGACGATATGGGCGCAGAAGAGCCAACTGAAGTAACAATTACTCTTGACCGTGAGACCGCTCAAAAGCTACACGACCTATTAATGGCTCAGCTTGGTGGTGGCGCTGGTGCTGAAGATGAAGTTGGCGGTGGCGAAGGTTCTGCCGATGCAGAAGGTATGGAGAATATGGGCGAGGAAGGCGAGCACGAAGCTCCAATCGAAGAAGAGGTAGAAGCCCAAGATCTCGGTCATGCTGGTGTAGGTTCTGGTGCTAAGTCAGAACAGCTTCATGACAAGGCTAAGATTAAGACCGTAAGCGATCTTAAGGTCGTAAAGGGCACTGCCGACAAAGGCACCTTAAAGAACGAACCACAGCCAAAAGAAGAAAAAGGCAATAATGCCGCTCTTCAAGGCAAAAACAATAAAGTAGGTTCTGGTACAGTTGCATCTACTGGTAAAAAAGCTTTCGAATAAGACATAGTAAGCTTTTAGAATTAAACCCGTTGAGCAATCAACGGGTTTTTTATTTTA
>Ga0181352_1000992_pt1 | contig 11399 bp, 8 predicted proteins | sample Fa13VDMLBSN_FD_130103 | JGI IMG/M metagenome (GOLD analysis project Ga0181352, IMG submission 130103) | Freshwater viral communities from Lake Michigan, USA - Fa13.VD.MLB.S.N | ecosystem: Environmental > Aquatic > Freshwater > Lake | place: USA: Michigan | collected 2013-09-23 | reverse complement strand
GCGTCATCTAAATACGCTACTGGCGGCAGTGTAAAGAAATTTCAAACCGGTGGCCCTACGAGTGTTGGCTCTGCGGCCAACGCAGGCGTTACGGGTGTTGAATCTAACCTGTCTAACTGGGCTGGTGACTACGTCACAAATATGCTCGGCCAAGGTCAGGCACTGGCTAACTTGCCATACACAGCTTACATGGGCCCCCTGACAGCCGGAGCCTCGCCCCTGCAAACAGGCGCGTTTCAAACTGCAACAGGCTTGACCACACCAACAAGTATTGGAACCGCTGCAAAGACAGCCGGTGACATTGCAACCAAAGCACAGGGGCTCACATACGCCCCAACAACATCTACGTTTGACGCTACGCAAGCTGCGACGTACATGAATCCATACTTGGAGTCAGCACTTAAGCCGCAGCTGGAAGAGGCTCGCCGTCAGTCACAAATTACACAGCAACAAAACGCCGCAAAAATGACAACTGCCGGCGCTTACGGTGGTGGCCGTCAGGCTATCCTTGATGCAGAGACTCAGCGTGCTTTGGGTGCTAACTTGGCCAACATCACAGGCACAGGCTACAGCACTGCATACGACAAGGCGATGGCTCAGTTCAATGCTGACCAAGCACGCAAGGCTCAGGAAGCTCAGTTCGGCGCCAACTACGGTTTGGATACGCTTAGAACTGGACTGACCGGCGCACAAACTCAAGGCAACCTTGGGGCAACCGAAGCACAGACTGGCTTGGCGAACCTTAAGACACAGCTTGATGCTGGTGCAATTGAGCGTGGCATCGAGTCAGAAGGTATTGCGGCAGATAAGGCGGCGTTTGAAGAGGCTCGTGCTAACCCATATAAGATGGTTCAGTTCCAGCAGTCTCTCCTGCAAGGCTTGCCATTAGCGGCACAAAGCTACAACATGACAGCGCCCAGCACGCTGACCCAAGCGGCTCAAGGCGCTACAACCGTTGCGGATTTATTGGACATTTTGAGCGGAAAAGCTCCCGCCAAGAAAGCTTAAGGATTTACCATGTCTATTGCACAGCCTAGCGCCGCCAAAATTGCTGACTTGTATCAAGGCAATCCACAAGCCTTGCAACAGCGTATTGCCAAAGAGCCCAAAGGCCCGACTGGCTTGCCGCTTGATCTGTCAAAGTTGATGGCATTAAACATTGACTTGACAGAGACAGATGCCGCTAAACGTCAAAAGGCTTTGGATGGTTTGCAGCAGATGCAACAACAAAGCCCAACCGGCGAGATGCCTACTGTTGCTCAATCTATTCAGCAACAAGCCGAAGAGAAGGCCAAAGCCATTGCCGTCCAGCAGCAGCGCCAGCAGCAAGGCTTGCAAGCATTGATGCAGAATCAAGGATTGATGGGTGCAATCCCACAGCAAACACCACAACCAGATCGTCAGCCTTCTGGTATTGATGAGTTGCGTGCAAACCTTGGTGAGAACTACGCCGGCGGTGGCATTGTTGCATTCAATGGCGAAGAGGATAGCGACGTCAAGGACAAAGACAAGCTGACAGCAGAAGAGGCCAGAGACATTATTCGTCGCATGAGACAGCGAACAGATATGCGTCCTGAGAGTATGGCCATTACTGATATGGATACAACGTCAATCCCCGGATTTGTTGCTGGCAACCGCCTTCAGCAAGAGATGGATAAGATTAACCCTCGCGTTTCGGCTCCAACACCTCAGCAAATTGAGGCAAATGTTAAGCCTGAAGATACGCGCCAGCCTTACAGCGGCCCACGTCAGAAGACTTTGCAAGAACAAGGTGCTGATTGGGAAGCTCGTCGTCAAGCTGAGCGCGATGCGCGTGCCGCACAAGAATCACCAGAGAACATTGCCCGTCGTGAGGCTTTGATTTCCCAAATTCCAACCGGTGGCCAGAATGCTCCAGCTTCTAACCGCCGCGGTGAGGACTCCGAGTTGGATCGAAACATTTCCAACACCTTGGCTGCATTGCCCGGTGCTAGCGTTACCCGTGCGGCCACTGGTCTGCGTGCATTGGCGCCAGCTTTGGCGGCCATGTTCTCAAGAGACAAGACGGATAAAGCTCCTGAAGTTGATAATCGTGCGCTGTTAAATGCGGCAGAGCAAAGAATGCGTGAGCCAGCACCAACTGATACACGCGCAGCTTTGAATGCTGCTGATGCTGGTTTACGTGCACTGCCTGCCGCTGCCCCTGCTCAGCAAGGTCGTCCATCGGGTGTCGCAACGTTGCGACCTTTTTCTGCTCCAGCAGCTCAAGCAGCTCCTGTTGCTGCACCCGCTCCGGTTGATCCAATGACAGAGCGTTTGAATAATTTCTTCAAGGCTGCGATTGAGAAGACGCCTCAGCAGCAACGTGAGGAAGCTATTAACCGCATGAAGGAAGCTTTTGGCGCCCCAGACACTACCGCCCAAGAGAAGTACATGCGGCAGTTAGAGGATCGTCGCGCAGCATTTGCCGAGCCTACTGATACTTATGACCGTTTGCGCAACTATTTGCGTACTGCCGCTACTGCGGGTGGTCGCACATCACTTCAGACTGGTGCCAATACTTCTGCTTTGATGCAAGCTCAACGTCAGGCTAACCAGCAGAAAGACATGGAAATCCTCAAGGAACTCATGGCGGAATCCGGAAAACTTGCGGACGTTCAGCGCGGCTATAAGAAAGAGTTGTTTGGTTTTGGCGAGAAGACCTACGACGACGCATTCAAAGCAGGCATGGATGTCGCAAAAGAGCTCAAGCTCGACAGCCGTCAAGCCCAATTGTTTGCTCACCAGTCTGCTGAGAATGCTTTGCAGCGTGCTAATGCCGTCAAGGTGGCTGGCATGAAGGGCGCTGAAGAGCGTATGTTTGACGACATTGCCAGAGACTGGTTGGCTAAGCCAGAGAACAAGGGCAAGACTCGTGCGGATGCTTACGCTGCATTCAATATGATGAAGTCTCCTGCCGCTGGCGCAAGACTTGGCGGCGTGATGACTCGCGATCAGGCGGAAGACAACGTCCGTAAAGATCTTGAGAACATGATGACTGGGCCAAAGATGATCTCTGATGCGTCTGCCGCGTTGAAGGCTCAGGGCATTCAAAACCCAACTACCTTGCAGATCAAGGACTACTTGGTTCAGCAACAAATGAATAAGCCTACTGGCGCTGCACCGGTGGCTTCTGGTAAAGTTCCGGCATTACCTTCAGGCTTTAAATTGGATTAAAAGATGGCATTCCAAACTGCGACCAACCCTGAGACAGGCGAAAAAGTTGTATTGGTTGGCGATCAGTGGTTGCCATACAGCCAGTCTGCCACGAACGATCAAGGCCAGAAAGCTTTTCTGGTCAACAATCAGTGGATGACTGCGCCTTCGGCTCAACCGGCGGCCAAGCCTGAGCCATCATTCCTAGAGCGTGCGGGGACTGCTGCTACCCGCGGCTTTGAGGCAATTCCTGAAAACATCTCTGGTATTGGTCTGGGTTTGAAATCAGCGTTTGGCATGAAGCCGGAAGCTGGTGCACAAGCCGCACAGATTCGCGCAGATAGACAGAAGGAAGTCGGTCAAACTCCGGGTATTTCCTTTGAAGAGTTAGAGAAAACATACGCAGATAAAGGCTTGATTGAGGCGCTCAAGAAAGCTCCGTCATACGTGACCGAGCAGATCTTGCAGAGCGCACCGAGCATGGCCATTCCGCTGGCCGCAGGTGCCGCCGCCGGTGCTGTATCTGGCCCGCTTGCCCCCATCACTGCGCCTATTGCTGGTATTGGTACGTATGGTTTGCAACAGTTTGGTAGCTTCATGCGTCGTCAGGCGGAAGAGGGCGCGACTGGTGAGACGTTGGATCCCGGTAAGGCCGCTACAGCCGCCGCACTTACAGCTCCTGTCGGTTACTTCGCAGACCGCTTAACCCTTGGTCTTGGCAAGATTCCTGAGAAGGTGTTGAGCAAAGAAATTGCAGCCGAATTGGCAAAGCGTACTGGCGCAAACGTTGGTGCTCGTGCGGCTACGGGCGCAACGATTGGTGTTATTGCTGAATCTCCAACAGAGGTTTTGGAGCAGATGGCTGAGCGTTGGCAGGCTGGCTTGCCACTTAAAGGCGATGATGCTATCCGCGAATACAAGGAGGCATTCTTTGGTGCCGCCGCTGTTGGTGGTGTTGGTGGTGCAGCTTCACGCGCACTGCAAAGACCTGCCGCAGAGACTCCCCTTCCAGAAGCACCGGCCGCTGTTGCACCGGAACCAGTTGAAGAGCCAGTTGCCGAAGAGAAGCCATTGGCCATTGGTGTATCAGAGCCGTTTACTCCTCGCGTATTTCCAGATGGTTCTGTGGCCACAACTCCAGAAGACATTGCACGCTACGAGGAAGAGCAATTTAAAAAGAAATACGAAGCTCAGCCTGCTGACGAAAAAGAAAGGCTGGCGCTTGGTTTGTCTGAGCCGTTCGTGCCTCGCGTATTCCCCGATGGATCCGTGGCCACTACGCCAGAGGACATCAAGCGTTACGAAGAGATGCAGTTTGAGAAGCAGTATGCGCCTCAACCAACATTGGCTACTGAATTTAGTGAAGCTAGCCGCCGCGCTACTCGTGCGCAGGAAGCTTTCCGTGATGGCTTGATTAACAAAGAGCAATACGACTTCTATGTTGCAGAGCGTGATCGCTTGCAAAAGGCTTACAACGCAGAGCAAGATACGCCAGAGAGAATGGCGCAGTACACGCCTGAGCAACAGGAAGCACTGACTATTGCAAAGAGCATTGAGGATGCTGGCGAGAAGGGCTTTGCTGACGCCATGCGTGCTAGTGTTCGTTCGGGTATTTTCAAGCCAGATAGCTTGGAGTTTTACCGCGGTAAGCTGGCTGCCTTTGAGGCGCGTAAAGCTTCTGCACCAGAGGAAGGCGCACCAGCCAAACCAATTCCAAAGGTTGAGCCTGAGACTCGCAGCCTCAAGGACTATCTTGCTGACAATGCAGGATCCATGAAGCGCATGGATGAGCACATTGAGTATGCTCCTCAAGATGTTCAGGACGTTGTTAAGAAGATTGACCAGCACATTCAGGATGTCACCACGGCAATCAACAATGCCGGCTTTAAAGTCAATGACGTTAACTCTGCCACTGCGCCAAAGAACGTTCAGGACTTAAAGAAGAGCCTGTCTACTTTGTCGGCTATGGGTAGCCGCGTGCTGATTGAAGCCGAGCGCGTCGGTAAGAAACACAAGAATGCAAAGCCAGAGAAGCTGGCTAAAGCTTTGGCTGGTGCAAACGAAGACATTGCACTGGCGCAAGCCCGTATGTCTGTGTTCCCCAAGCCTGAGATGCAAGTCAATCAGGCGGAGCCAGCACCGGAAGATGAATACGTCACCAAGCTTACGCAAGATTTAGATCTGATGGAGAGGCAGCGGCGTGCCATCAAAGGCGTCAATCTGTTCTCTCGCATTGGTCAGTTTGGTTTGAGCGACGAAGACTTCAATGAGATTAAAGATCTGCCCAACTTTGCCAAGGCTAGCAAAGAGCGTGGTGCTACGTCACTGAGTGACCGCGTGGCCAATGGTGAGTTTGATAACTTCCTGCCATTCAACAATCGTCACGACAATCCAAACTTCGATCAGGAAACTGCCGAGGAAACAATCAAAGAAGCGATCAGAACCTACAAGGGTAAGGATTCTGTTTACTACGACTACGAAACCCAGATGCAGCTTGACCAGATGGCTGGTGAGATCGAACGCATTGAAAAGGAAATTAGAAATGAACGAGACATCGAGAGCATCAACCGCGAAATCGAACTCATCGCAGATGAACTTGCCGCCGACGACGCCCGGAATAGAGAAGCTGAGGACTTCGGGGTTGAGCAGGAAGGCGCAGTTAGCGGTGCTCCTGAAACTCAAGAAGGAATTGAGCAAGTAAGCGAAGCCAAGCAAGACGTTCCGCTTGTAGAGAAGCCTGCCGAAGAGGGCAATGCTGAAGTCCTTTCTGCCGTTAGCGCGGATGGCACTTACTACTACACGACAGATGAGAATCGTCGCATAGAGAAAGAGTTGACCGGCAAGACCATGGCGCAGGCCGCCAAGTGGGCTATTGATAATGCTCCCAATGCTTTTGCCAAGCACTTTGCGCAGAAGACTTACGACCGCATCAAAGAGATGGAGCGCATTGGCGTTCGCTTTGGTTTCAGCATTGCAACGGGCAACACGCGACCAGCAAATCTTTCTTCTGCGAATGGCGTTACCAATTACATTTGGGGTGACAAGGCCAAAGGCGAAGACACGACCATCAACATTCAGTTGAATGGTGCGACCAACATTGATAAGCAGACCAATTTCCCGCCCGGCTGTACGTACACCATTCTGTTGCACGAGTTGCTGCACGTTGCCGCCCGCGGTCAGACGCGCTTCTTGCGCAACACAGATCCTTTGGTCAAAGAGTTGAATTACTTGTATGGCATCATTGCTAAGAAGTACAACGCTGATCGTGCCGCCGGCAATCTGCCAGAAGGTATTGCCACCGATTACAACAAGGGTAGAAACAACGCATTTGCCAGTTCAGACGAGCTGATCTCTTGGGGTCTGACCGATGAGCGTATGCAGAAGTATCTGTCTGAGATTAAGGTCGGCGAGAAGACTGCGTTCAGCAAGCTGATTGATTTGATCCGCCGCATCCTTGGCATTGCCAAACCATTTGAGACTGCGCTTGATCGCTTGGTTCGCACCACCGACCAGATCTTGGACATCAGTGTTGAGACTATTGCTGACGGCGCAAAGGCTGAGGGCTATAGCTTTGGCCGCGGTAAGTTGCGTGCCACTACTGGCGCACAGCAGTCTTTGTTCTCAAAGGCTGTTAGAGAATCACTTGCCGCCAAGCAGAAGCTTGTTCCAGCATCTACTGGCCAGCAGGCGCTTGATACCTTGGAGCGCATGGGTCGCAAAGCTGAGAAGCCCACAGAGAGTTATGTGCAGAAGGCGCGTAAGTCTTGGGATAACGCGCTGGACAATCCAAAGACAACGATGGAGTCTGCTGTTTCCGCGGTCAAACGTTTTAACGATCGCGTACAGACGTGGTCATTCTCCAGTGATGCTGCGCTGAACAACAAGATTCGTAGCGAGATCATGCAGTCCAACATGGATAGCAAGGAAAAGATCGGTACGTTGCTGAACGTTAGCTTGAGTCAGACTGTTCACGCTGACGCGCTGTCTAGCTTGCTGATGACTGAAGGCAATCTTCGCTACGATGAAAATTTGCACAAGTGGGTGGCCGTTAAGGATGATGCCAACTTCGTGGCGCTGTCTAAAGCTCTTGATGATCTGGCCGCCAAGCATGGCTTGAATAAAGAGATGGCTGATTCGATCGCGCACACTGCATTCGAATCACGTCGCTTGAAGTCAATGGTTGAGTTCAATGGCCAGATCGACAAAGAAGTTGCCGATATGCGTGCTGAGGCTACGGCTCTTCGTAAGCGTGGCAGTCCTGTTGCGGCCAGCGCCCTGTTCGACAAGGCGTCCAAGCGCCTGCAAGATAAGAAGTTCATCCACATGACTGACGAGCAGATCCGAGAGGGTGCTGCTTTGTTCAAGCTGATGCCTGAGCTGGATAAGGTTTCAGACATCTGGAACAAGATGCGCGAGAACACCTCCAAGATCTTGGTTGAGACTGGTCTGTGGACTGAGCAAGAGGCGGAGTTTATGTTGGACAACTCCGACTACGTTCCGTTCTTCCGCGAAGAGCAGATTGAAGAGGGCAAAGGCCCGAAAGAATACATCCGCGGTCTGATGGTTCAGGCTAAGGAAAAGAAACTGAAGGGCTCTTCCAAACCAGTTAACGACGTATTCGACAACATGGCTCGCTGGATGCAGTATTCAGTTAACCGCGCCGTGCGTAACCGCTCTGCTTTGGCTTTGACGGACACCGCCGTTGAAGCTGGCTTGGCCAAGAAAGTTGCTAAGCGTTCAGATGGAACGAACGTTATCCGCGTGTGGCGCAAAGGCGAAGAGCAGTTCTACGACATGACTGATCCAATGTTCGTGGAAGCATTCACCGGCTTGGAATCAATCGCTATTCCTACATGGAAGTGGGCTGCTACTCTGTCCAATATGCTCCGCCAGTCAGTTGTTCTGTATCCGCTGTTCTCTGTGGCTCAGTTGCCGCAAGACGCTTTTGCCGCCATGTTTACGTCTGGCCTCAAGGCTCAGTACGCATTGAGCATTCCAGCTCGTGCAGTCAAAGAGTTCTTGCGCACGATAACGAAAACCAGCAAGACACACGAGGAATTGAAAGGCTACGGCGTTGTCGGCGTGCGCGACTTCACCTCCTCGATGGCTCGTTTGGATGCTGAAGTGTATGCTGGATTGAAGGCCCCTCCCGGTTTGATCGGCAAACTTAAAGGTGCTTTGTCCCATATTGCCATGGCGTCTGATAACGCTGTCCGTCAGGCTACTTATGAGGCTGCGATGGCACAGGGTATCAGCCGCGGTGAGGCAATTGAAAAGGCATTTGAGATTTGGAACGTGCGCCGCAAGGGTTCAAGCAAGTCATTGGCGATTGCTGGTCAGGTGATCCCGTTCTTTAGCGCATACCTTGCCGCCCAGAACGTTGCACTCAAAACAATCAGCGGCACAGGCACATCTCCAACAGAACGCGCAGAAGCGATTAAAACTCTGGCTGGTACCACGGCCTCAGTCATGGTGCTTTCGCTGCTGTATTCAATGATGAACGGGGATGATGAGGATTATTTGAACAAGCCCGCAGTTGTGCGTGATCGTTTGTTCATGATTCCCGGCACTGGCGGCCTGAGTATCCCAATTCGTAGCGACTTGTTCTCCATTCCAAAGATCATCACCGAGCACATGTACTTGATGATGACCGACAAGGGTTATGAAGATGGCCGCAAGTTCCGCGACTCCATGGCTCAGGTCTTGAAGTCTGCCTTGTTCAGCCCAACGGTTGTGCCGCAGGCGTTCAAGCCTTTGGTGGAGATCGGTATTAACTACAACTTCTTCTCTGGCCGTCCATTGATTGGGCACTTTGAGAAGATGAAGGCGACTGAGCGTCAGTTCACAGATACAACTTCCGAGTTGGCCAAGTTGATGGGTAGCACGGGGATCATGTCTCCAATTGCGATTGACCACATCATCCGCGGCATGTTCGGATCTGTTGGCGGTCTGGTGATCTACATGACCAACCCATTGCTGCATAGCGATCCGAATGTGGAGCGTCCAGAAATGACATGGCGTGATGCTGCCGCAACGTTGCCCGGCACCAGTGGCTTCATCTCACGCGAGTATGAGTCTGGTCTTAAGAACGACTTCTACGTCCTGCGTGATGAAGTATCCAAGGTTGCAAACACGATGTCTGACCTGAAGCAAAAGAGCCCCGAGAAGATCGAGGCTTATCTGTCCAGCGAAGAGATCTTGGCGCGTTACGGAATGGCTAAGGGTATTCAGAAGATCACTGACCAGCTTGGCCAGATCCGCTCGGGAATCACGCAGATCACAAACGCCCCAAAGGATGTGATGTCTGGTGAAGAGAAGACTGAGCGGATTAAGGAGTTGAGGGCTATGGAGCGGGATATGCTCAAGGCGATCAATACCAAAGAGCTGAGGGCGATGGCAAAACTGTAAGTGTCGCAACGTTGCGATACTTACTGATCGAGTAGTCTTTCGATGGTGATGGCGAGTGCGTCGATTTCATCTAGCTTCTTTAGGGCCCACATTCGTTTCTGTCCGTGAAGCCCGTTCAAACTACCCCTATGGCAGTCTGGACACAGAGGCATGGATGTAAACCACTGACCTTGCTTTATTTCGTGACATTCACTTGGGCCATGGGTGTCACAAATAACGCACGCCATCTCCTTAATTCTTTCGATATGCCTTTTCTCCGCGGCGGTCGGTGGCTTTTTGTTTTTACTTTGCATTATTTTCCAATTGTTTTTGCGGCAGCTTGTCAATGAACGCCTGACCAAACTGAACACTAGCGCAGTCTTCAATCAGAACGTCATCAAGCATGGCTTCCTCCATGTCGCCGTGGCAGTACACACGGAATCGCTTAGCTCCGTATGCAATGTCGTACATGGATTCAACCTTCTCAACAGGCTTGTTGCACACCGCGCACGTTGGTACGTTATGCAGTACAAGCTCGTATTTATTGGTAGCGGATAACCTCATGTGTTCTTCTCCTTGAGTTTTGCCTCAATGGCGTTAAACAAGTCGGCCCATTCTTCTTGACTCATCTGGTCGGCTTTCCAAAAACTTTCTTTATCTTCATCCGTCAGCCCTACCCATGGTCGATTTAATGCTTCTTCAAAGTCTGCTCTGATACCAGCAAGGTTCATTTGCAACATCATGTTTGACTTGATGATTTTTTCAACTTGTTCGTCTGTCATGCTCCCATCTCCCTAACAGTTGCTTCAAGGGCTTCCAATGAGGATGCCAAAATAGAATACGAACCAATTGGCGTGTCTGGATACCATTGCAATACCCAAACACTGTCCTCAGCAATTGCTTTTTTCAATTCTTCAGGCGAGACAAAGTCATGGCAGTCGTAATATTCTTCAATGGTTTCGTACATATCACGGTGTTCGTTATGAGTTAGGTACAAACCGCATTTATGCTTTGGTAGCCAGTTCATGTGTTCTTCTCCTTGAGTTTGGCTTCAATGTCTCTAACAAGTGCATAAAACCCTGCGCCCGATGTAAGCGTTAAATGTTCTGGCTTGTAGCCGTAGTACACCATTGCTTTTTGCACCGCTGGCTGAAAGTCCTCATCCGTCAGCCCTACCCATGTGCGCTGTGATGGGTTGTAACAAGCATTATCAGGTGAGGCTGTTGGTGGGAGGTAGGCCAAAGGCTCGCCCTTCGCTTCTAATGCGGCTTTAATGGCGGTGATGGCTTTTGTTGCTGGTGCTGGCAAACTCATGTAGTTGTGTTCAATGTATTCAAACGCCTCCAATGCAAGGCGTAATGCTTCTTTAGTCATTTGCTTTCTCCTGTCGCTTTGGCGATTGCGGCGCGGACGCTCTCGACGAAGCTATATCCATATATTTCTTCTACCATTCCGCCGCCTATTGAAATTACGTCTTCTAGCAGCTCTAACAACTCAGGCGCACTGGCGATTAGGCGGGCGTTAGCAATCGCCTCACGCTGTGATAAGTCGCCCCAATATTCTTGTTTAAAGCCTGCGCGGTGGACGATGGAGCAATCAAGCTCGTCGGAGGCGCTCACAGATGGCCAACCTGTGAATGAGCCTCCTGTGTCATCAATGATGACTCGCCACGGCCCCGGTGTGTGTTGTGTTGTCATATTTTCTTCTCCTTTATTCCGTGTGCGGCTTCGATGGCTCGGGCTATGTTTACTGTCCTCAAACCTGCAACCATGTACGCATTGCCGTTGTCCACCACTACGCTGTTTGCAATAAATATTTGCTGAATCTCCTCATCCGTC
>Ga0181352_1000991_pt1 | contig 11420 bp, 17 predicted proteins | sample Fa13VDMLBSN_FD_130103 | JGI IMG/M metagenome (GOLD analysis project Ga0181352, IMG submission 130103) | Freshwater viral communities from Lake Michigan, USA - Fa13.VD.MLB.S.N | ecosystem: Environmental > Aquatic > Freshwater > Lake | place: USA: Michigan | collected 2013-09-23 | reverse complement strand
TCCCCGACCATTTCAAGAACTCGGCGCAAGTCGCTGCGGTCATCCTCGCGGGCCGCGAACTGGGCGTCGGGCCGATGGCGGCGCTGCGTTCGTTCTACTTGGTCAACGGGAAGTTGGGCATGGACGCGTCATTCGTGTCGGGCCGTATGCTCGCGCACGGCATCGCGCTCGAGTGGCTGCGCGACGACGACGAGTGCGCCAGCGTGCGCCTCAGCCGCGCGGGGATGCCGCCGTACACGTCGACGTTCTCTCGCGCTGACGCCGAGCGTGCGGGACTGTGGGGCAGCGCGACGTGGCGCAAGTACCCGCGCGCGATGCTGCGTGCCCGCGCCATCACGGCAGGCGCTCGCGCGTATGCGGCTGATGCGTTCTCCGGCAGCGTCTACACGCCCGACGAGTTGCGCGGCGGCGACGACCGCGACGAGCAGCCCGCGCAGCGCGTCCAGCAGCCCGCAGAGCGCGTCGAGGCGACGGCACCGCCTGCTGCTATTGAGGCGCACGGCGAGGCGATTGCAGCGCCCGCAGCGGCCCTCGACGATGTCTGCGCGCGCATCGTCGCGGCGTATGACGTGGCAGCGACCGACGTCGAGATCGCGCAGCTGCGCACCGACCTCGTCGCGCAGCACTGGCAGCAGCTCTCGCGCGATGACCGTGCGCGGGTGACGTCGGCTGCGGGCGCAGCGAAGAAGCGCGTCGAGGCCGCACGCCAGGAGATGATCGCGCAGCTCGAGGCCGAGCGGCGCGCCGACACTGAGGAGGAGGACAGCGAATGAGTGCCGACCAGAACAACATCAATCTCACAGGCCGCATCGTGCGCGATGCTGAGGTGCGCCAGACGAAGAGCGGCAAGGCCGTGTGCAACGTCGCACTGGCCGTCAGCGGTTATCGCCGCGAGGATGAGACGACGTTCTTCGACTTGACGCTCTTCGACGGCAAGACCGGCGTCGCGCAGTTTCTCAAGAAGGGCACGCGCGTCGCGGTCAACGGGCGATTGAAGCCGCGCAAGTTCACGCGCAAAGACGGCACCGAAGGCTTCGGCCTCGAGGTCGCAGTCAACGACCTCACGCTGCTCGGCGGCAAGCAGGAGAGCAGCAGCGACGGCCCGCTCATCGAGCACAAGCGCGGCGCGAAGCCCGGCAACGATTGGGACAGCGGCAGCGGTGGCGGTAGCGACGACATCCCGTTCTGATAACCAACGCGAACAAGGTGAGGCGAACATGAGCACGATGGATGAGCGGAAGTTCCGCGAGATGTACGACACGCAGTGTGAGGTGATTGACGCCATCGCGGAAGCGCTGCACGTCAGCGGCCAGCCGAATGACGTGGTCGCCGCTGCGGCGCAGGAAATGAAACTGCGTGCCTTCCGCGCGGAGGCTGAGCGCGACAGTGCCAAGCGCCTCGTTGACATCGCGCGCGACCACTACGACCGCGAGGTGCGTGAGCTGCGCGCGGAGCTCGACGTCGTGCGATCGCGGCTGATGACGGTGACCATCGAGCGCGACACTCTGCGCCGGGCCGAGGACGCCGAGCGCGCGTATCGCGAGCGGCAGAACGCGCAGACGCTGGCCGAGGTCAAGGCGCTCGGCGCGAAGCTGCGGGGTGAGTCGTGAGCGACGTGAAGCCGAAGCGCATGACGGTGCGCGAGTTACGGCAGAAGGTCGACAGGTTGACCGCAGAGCGTGACCGCGCTGTCAAGCGCGCGGCCAGATATCGCCGGGCCATCCGCGATATGGAGGAGACGCGTCGGCTGAACTTGCAGGAGCTTTGGGAAGAAGCGACGCTTCAGCCCTACGACGACCACGAGATCGACGACGTTCTCATCGAGGTAGAAGAACTGCGCTGGAAAGCGGACGCCGTTAAACGCATTTTCCAGCATCTGTCCGAAGAGGCACGCAACGAATGGCTTCGCGTGGTTGCCGCGCTGAACGTCGGAGAGAGGCCAGACAATGGCACGCCGTAATCGTTTCGGCGTGAAGGGCCTGTGCCTCCTGCGAAATGGTCGATACCAAATCGACCTCCGCGCGTTGCGCATCAACGGCCGGAATGAAACGCGCAAGCGGGTGTGCCTGCCGCTCGGCCTGTCCGAAGAGGCGGCCATCAAGTTCGCGCGTACATATCTCGACCGCTTCACGCTGTCGACGGTGGAACCGCGCGAGATGACTGGCGTCAAGGGCCCGCGTGGTAAAGGACACGTGTACTTTATCGCGGTCGGCGAGTACTTGAAGGTGGGCTTTACGACGACCGAACTTGCAATTCGGATGCGTGCCGTCGACACACACAGCCCGATTGCACCGCGCTTGCTTGCGGCGGTCAGCGGGACGCACGCAACAGAGCGCCAGTGGCACGCACGGTTCGCGCGGCATCGAGTGCGGCGCGAGTGGTTCCGGCTTGAGCCGTGCTTGGACGTGCTGCGCGACGAACTCGGCGTCGAGGTCGACGAGCCCTGCGGAACGTCGAGGTGCTGCGTGGATACGCCGTGTCCGACGACGATGATGGCGATCGATGTGCAGGAGGCTGCGGAATGACCGATGACGCCATCACGTGCGACGTCTGCACCGCATCGTCCGACTGGGTGTGCCGCCGCTGCTACGACGCGATGTCACGCGAGGAGAACGCGACGCATGAGCGATGCCTCGCCGCCGAGTTGCGCGCGCGAGGACGCACCGACGCCAGCGACGCGGAGGAGTACGAGTTGCGACGCGTGCTGACCGGCGTGGTCAACGACGCGATCATCGTACTGAAGGCCCGCGTGAAACTGCTGGCCGTCGAGGAAGGCCGCAGATCGAAGCCATACCGTACGGCCGTCGCACGCCTCGACGAACTGCGCGACGCGCACAACAAACTGCAATCGTTGCAGGTCGGCTACTCGCACGCGCGGATGCTGCTGCACGGATGGGTGCAATCGCGCAAGACCGGCGACGTCGGCGATGAAGAGTTCTTCCTCTCGCGAGCGCGGGAGTATTTTGAGGTGCGCGAATGACGACGCTTTACCAAGGCACCTCACCACTACCCGTCATCGAGGTCGGGATGCGCCTGCGCGACGGCTGGGGCTGTGTGTGGCGCGTCGTCGAGGTGCTCGACGGCGGCATCACCATCGGGCTGCAATCGGCGCGCGAGGGCCGTGTGTGGCTCGACGGCGCGAGCGTGCGTGTGTGGGGCTTGGCTGAGGACTGGCTTACGGAGGCGGTATGAGCGACGACGCGGTGCGAGTGCAGCAGCTTGAGGCCGAGCTGCGCGAGTTGCGGCAGACGCTCGGCATCCAGTACGCCGAGCTGCATCGCTGCATGGCGCAGCGCGATGATGCGATGAAGAGTCTCGCACGCGTACAGCGCGAGCTGCGGCAGGCGCTCGACGGGCGCGAAGCCGAATACCACCGCGCAGAGGCCGCGCTCGAGGTGCTGCGCGAGGCGCTCGTCACGCGCAAGGGTGAGCCGTGACTGCGGCCCGCGACGTGTTTCGCATTGCGGGCTCACCGCCGCAGGAGGGCTGCGAGGACGTCGCCGCTGCGTGCGTGGTCTGCGCGCGCGACTGGCCGAGGACGCACGCGTACAAGCGATGGCAGGGCGCGTCGTTCACCGACCAGAACAAGCTCATGGGGCACGGCTTGAGCGACCGTATCTGCGAGCCATGCGTCTACGTGCACTCGTGGGTGCAGCCGCCTGGATACCCGCCAGCGACTGATGGAAAGCGCGGCGTGAATCTGCGGCTGTTCTCGCATATGCACGACGAGCGCGGATACGTGTTCGCGAACAAGGGATCGAAGCCTGTCATTCGCGAGTGGCTGCGCGGGCCCAAGGTCGGCGCGTGGTGGGCTGCGATTGCCGACAGCGGGCAGAAGCACGTCCTACCGTGGGCGCGCGTCAACGCGGCTCGCTGGCGCGGGAATGGCGTCGTGCGCTTCGAGCAGCGTGACGTCGTCGTCGGTGACTGGATGCTGGCCGACATGATGCGCGACTTGCTGACAGCAGGCGTCACGAAGGCCGAGCTTGAGACGGGCCAGTACACGCCGCGTGCGTGGCAGTTGGCCGAGCGCGGCGTGCGCGACTTCGAGCGCGAGTACGGACGCGAGCGCGGCGGTGGATGGTACGAGTTGGCGCTGTGGTTGTCGCAGCGCGACGAAGAGGCAGTGCAGGCGCGTATGGCGCTGGAACAGGAGGCGAAACGTGGACGAACAAAGAGCGGACGCAGTACGCGAAGCGGCGGTGATGCTGCTGTTGGAAGCGCGAGCGGAGTACCTTGCGAACGGCGCGAATCCGATGAAGCATTGGGACCAGTTGCAGGACCGACTCGCGACGTCGCTGAGGACGAGCGGCAACGCGGAGCAGATGGTGTCGAGCCTGCGTCGCGGGCTGAATCTCTCGGCTCCCAGCTCAGCCTTTTCTAAGGCATCGACGACGCTGGTCGAGATGATGGACGCCGACCCGATGTTGTGGCTCGGCATGATGGAGTCGGAGATCGGTTATCTGATGGCGCGGACACGCGTTGAAGCGGAGCGGCGCAAGGCTGCTCGTGAGGAGGCGAAGTGATGGAGCGTCATCGCATCGAGATTCTGTTGCGCGCAGAGCAGCCCATCGCGCACGCCGAGGGCACCATCGGCAACACGCAAGTCGCTATGCGCCGCAAGGTCAGGCTGCCCAATGGCAGGTGGACGAAGATCCCCTACATCACCGGCGACACCATGCGGCACGGGCTGCGCGAGGCCGGGACGTACGCGCTGCTCGAGGCCGCAGGAATGCTCACTGGCGGGCCGGGACTCACCGAAGCTGCACTGCGTCTGCTGTTCTCTGGCGGCATGGTGCTCGGCGCTGCGGCCGAGGTCGTGCGCATCGAGGACGCGCGCAAGATGCGTGAGTTGCTGCCGCACATCGGGCTGCTCGGCGGCTGCATCGGCAATCGCATCGAGCCCGGCAAGATCGAGTGTGGCGACGCGATGCTCGTCTGCGACGAATGGCACCACCTGACGCCGCAGTGGATCGTCGACATGATGACCAGTGACGGCGCGGAGACGTCGTCGGCGCGCGAGCACATCGAGCTCGTGCAGCGCGTGCGCATGGACCCGACGCTCGACAGCAAGAAGCGCGCGCTGATGAGCGGCACCGAGCAGTTGAAGACCGAGAATCGATTGCTCGCGAGCGAGGTCGCCAGTGCGCGTGATGACGCTGCCGGCAAGGACCGCGAGAAGAGCACGATGATGCCGTTCACTTTCGAGACGTTGGCGGCAGGCTCGTTGTTTGTTTGGAAGCTCGACGCGGTCACGCACACGCAGCTCGAGCGCGACACGCTGTACGTCATGCTCGCCGCGTTCCTTTCGCGCGCGCGAGTCGGCGGCAAGAAGGGCACCGGCCACGGCCTGCTCGTGCCTGTCGCTGCACGCGGCCTCGAGCGCGACGTGTCGGCGTCGCCTGCGCAGCTCGATGCACTCGCCGTCACTGGCGACAATCGCGCGCCGGAAATCGCGCGCTTCCGCGCTCACGTGGCGATGCACGCCGACGAGTTGAAGGCGACGCTGGAGAAGATCCAGGCATGACGCCGCTGCACGTCGTCGCGGAGATGGAGTCGCGACTCATCCTGCCGCCTGAGGGCATCCACCTCGACGCGCTGCTGATGGCCGCCGTGGCCCGCCGCGACGATGCGCCGCCGCTATACACGCAGGCCGACGCAGTCCATGCGCAGCCGCTCGACATCCCAATCGCGCTCTCCGCGTGCGGGCGCTACTACCTCGCGACGACATCGATTCAGCACGTCGCAGAGCGCGAGCATCGCTGGCTCAATCGGCGCTTTCCGCTTGGCGAGGCCATCGCGCTCGGCGGTCCTACGGTCAAGCGCATCCAGCTCAGCGAGGGCTCGTGCAAGGCATATCGAATCCCCGTCGAGACGGTGCACGTCGCGGAGCTGCACTGGTACGCGGTCGGCGACGCAGACGGCGTGCGGCGGCTACTCGACCTCGTATCGCGGCTGGGACGTCGTCGCGGTGTCGGTGAGGGCACCGTGCAGCGCTGGCGCGTCGAGGAGCTTGACGAGGTGTGGGACGGCTTCCCAGTGCTCAGCGCAGAGGGCGCAGCGATGCGTCATCTGCCGCTCGACGTCGATGGCCTACGCGACTACGCGGTGCGTATCGGCTGCGTGCGCCCGCCGTACTGGGCACGTGCTCGCGAGCAGGAGGTCGCGTGCCCGCCATGACGCGCGACGAGCTGCTGCGCCTGCGCTGCACTGAGCAGGACTGGACCATCTGGCAATCGCGAGCGCGCGTCGACGCGATATGGGCTGGCTCTGCGGTGCACGCACGACGTCTCGCGCAGGCCCGCGCAGCATTCGCGGACTTCGTGTCAGGCCCGCGCGGATACATCGGCATCTCGTGGGGCAAAGACTCGACCGCGCTGCTGTCGCTGGTCGTGGAATCCGACTGCGATTGGCCGCTCGTGCACGTCATCATCGAGCCCGTCGCGAACCCCGACTGCGACAAACTGCGTGACTTGTGGCTGGCGCTGTATCCCGACCTTCGTGCGCGGTACTACGAAATCCGAGTGCGCTGCCAGACGAAGGAGCGCACCGGGCGCTACGACACGAACGCGGCTTATCGCGCGGGCTTCGCTGCTGCTGCGCGGCGCTTCGGAAAGCGATACGTGAGCGGCATTCGCGCGGAAGAGGCGGGCATTCGCAAGCGCGTCGTCAAGCATCTCGGCCTTGGTGACGAGGACGCAAACACGGGCCGTCCGCTCGGCTGGTGGCGCAGCGAAGATGTCTTTGCGCGACTGCTCGGCTTTCCGCTGCACCCGTCCTATCCGTGCTCACTGAACGGTGGCTATGAGCGAGGGCGCGTGCGCGTCAACAATCTGTGGGGCCTCTACGGCGAAGAGCACGGCCGACAGGAGTGGGAGTCGCGCTACTACGGGCAGACCATCCGCGCTATCGAGCGGCAGCACCGCGCCGACCTTGAGACGCCGCCGACCTTCAATGACTGCGTGCCGCGCCTCGTCTACCCGGTGACCGCATGACCGCGCTCGCCACTACCAATGATGACTGGACGCGGCCGTGCGTGACGTCTCCGCGCGCGACGCTGTGCGTGGGCCTGCCCATCGCGCTCGACGGTTATCTCCGCGAGCTTGAGCTGCACGAGTGCTCGTGGCTGCACGCGGCACTGACAGGCGCGCTAGGCCGCAATCATCAGCGACCGGGCGCGCACACGCGCAGCGATTGGTCGCTCGTGCCGTGGCGCTCGCAATCGGGCTGGGCCGCAGCGTGGTGGAGTGAGGCCGACGCGCTCGCGCTCGCCACGACGTCGCGGCACTCACGCATCGGAGCGCGCGACGTGCAACTGCGATTCGGTGCGCCGATACGCGTGCACGCGCCGCCGACGTACGCGACAGGCGTGCATCTCGCGCGCGTCACGCTGCGCACGCCGCTTGTCGTCAGCAGCACCAACAGCGCGGGCCATAAAATCAGCAAGCGCCGCGCAGACGATGCCGCGATGACGAATGCGGCGTGGACGCTTGCGCGCAAGATGGAGCTGTTCCCAGGCACTCTCACGCTGCGTGTTCTCGACGCGCGGACTGAGTACGTGCCCATCTACTACCGCGGCAAGGTCGGGCGCGTGGACGGCCTTGTGGGCACCGTGGACGTCGCGTGCGATGCGACGACGCGCTACGTGCTCGAGGCTGCATCGCGAGGGCTCGGTTTTGGCTCGCGCGTGGCGTACGGCTGCGGGCGCGTCGAGGTCACCACGCTGGCGCGTTGACGGAAAACGAAAAGCCCTGCATCCCCGCGCTGCGCCGACACGCAGAGCAGAGATGCAGGGCCTACGGGCGCGGGCGAGGATGACCGCTGCCGAGGTGAGTTTAGAGCGCAGCGATGGTGATGAGCATCGAGCCCGCGAGTTGACGCGACGGTGTGCTGTCAGTCGTCACGACAGCAGCGACCGTCCACGATTCACCGACGCGGCCACCGCTGAGCCAAATGGTCGCGAGGTCGCCGCTGACCGAAGGCGCACGCGCGCCGGTGCCTGCGACGAGGTCAGTCCCCGCCACTTCGCCGACGACCGTGCGCGTGATTGTCCACGTCGCGGTGACGAGTGATTCGCCTGTCGCGAGATCGAATTGCAGCGAGTAGTCGAGATTGTCGTCGGCGTATTTCGTCGTCATGCGGCGGTCCTCACTGTGCGCGGTGGGCGGTAGAGTTCGATCACGCGGTCAGGATTCTCAGCGAGCAGCACGCGCGGCCACGATGGCACGTGCGTAATCCGCTCGCGCGACGGCTGAAACTCACCAGCCGTGCCAGCGCTTGCGACAGTGAGCGCGCCGAGTGTGACGGCGAGCTGCCCGGTCGTTGCAGGCGTGACGACGATGCCAGCGCTTGCGAGCGTGGCAGCGCCGAGCGTGATTTGCGCGACACCATCGCGGTCCGTCCACCACAGCGACAGTGTGCGGATCGGGTTGCCGACGTAGTGGTCGATGCCAAACAGACGCGGCTGCGCGTCAATCGGGGAGCCGGTGTAGTGATCGATGCCGCGTGGGAGAGCCGACGCGTCGATAACAAACCCAGCAAAGTCGGCCATATCAGAGAGGCGTCACGCCATCTGCGTAGGGGATGATGAAACTTCCGATGTACACGAATCGCTCACCGCCCGACGTCGTCAGCGTGTCGGGATAGTTGCGCGTCACGGTACGCAGGCGGATGTTTTTCATGATGCCCCACATTCCAGGATTCGTTTGCGTAGTGGTACGTCCGACAACAATCGGCAGGCCGCTATCTTGCGACAGCCACGGATCAACACCTGTTCCATCAACACCACCGATGTTGATATTGGCACCAGCACCAGCAGAACTGAAAGACCGATAACCCGCGACCGCTGTCAGGCCAGCGAATGCCGAGCTGGGGCTGTAGTAGTAGTTCCACTGACATGGCGCGATCGTGCCCGTTGTACCGGGTGTGACCACGCTATTGTCTGCCGACCATCCAACAATCCACGGATGAGGATTGCTTGATGCGTAGGTTCCGTTCGTCGCCGCCTCGATAAAGAAGCCGCCGCGTATCGTGGATGTCGCGTCCGTCATTATGACGTACACAGGTCGGATGCCTGCCGTATTTTCGGCGGCATTGTACGTGATGAGATGTCCTCGCGGAGATGCAGCGATGTTAGCGAATGTCGCGTTGTTGACGATCGTCAATTCATTGGCTGCAACCGCGCAGGTCGGTAGCACTGTCGTCGTCCCGTTGGCTTGCGGAGCCACGCGTGAAACCTTGACGGTAAACGCGGTGTTTTGTCCTCGACGCTGCACGTAGAGCCAGACAAGGCCAGACGGGTCAGCGAGCACGTACCAAGCGTTCGACACGTCGAATAGCGCGACAGTCGACACACGGTCAGGACTCGACGCGTTCGTCGCGGTCGTGCCGTCGTTGGTGCCGACGATGGTCCAGCCGTTCGCAAGCAGCAGCGTCTTGAGATCAAAGAGCAGCTGTGAAGACTGACGCGTCGTGCAGTCGATGTTGACGTTCGTTGCCTTAGCCATGCGCTCTCCTATGCTGCGCGCACGATGCGCGACTGTCGGGGCACGTCATTCGCGCGCGGCGGTGCGATAGCCTCAAGTGCGCGAGGCTGTCCCGGTGTGTCGGTGGTCCTGCGAGCAGCAGGCACGAAGACCACGTTCGTCGCGAACAGCTCAAGCGCGCCGAGCGTGACGCCGAGCTGCCCGCGCGTCGTGACCGTCAGCGTGCCTACCGCAGCGAGCGCGCCGAGGGTGACGTCGAGTGTGCCGGTCGGGTCGACCCTGCCTGCGCTGACGAGCGTGGCCTCGCCGAGCACGACGCTGGCCGTCCCTGCCACGAGGACGCCGCCTGCTGCGGCCGACGTCGCTGCGCCGAGCGTCACGGAGGCTGCGCCCTGTACGGAGACTGTAGAGGCGCTGGCGAGCGTCAGCGCACCGAGCGTGATCGACGCGTCGCCGGTGATGGCCGTCGCGCCGACCGTGCCTGCGCTCGCGAGCGTGAGCGCGCCGAGCGTGACCGACGCATCGCCATCGACGACGACGCCGCCTGCGCTGCTGCTCGCGAGCGCGCCGAGAGTTACGACGAGGTCGCCATCGACGATGACCGTCGCGGCCGAGCTCGACGTGAGCGCGCCCAGCGTCGTCGCGGACGTGCCCGCCACGCGCACGGTGCCCGCGCTTGTCGAGGTCAGCGCGCCCAGCGTGATCGCTGCGTCGGCGTCGACGGCCACCGCGCCAGCGCTGCTGCTCGTCAGCGCGCTCAGCGTGACTGCGAGCGTGCCGTTGGTGCCTGGCGACGCGACTGTGCCGTCGCTTGCGACCGTCGCCGCGCCGAGCGTGATGGCTGCGTCGCCATCGATCGCGACCGTGCCTACTGACGACGACGTAAGCGCGCCGAGGCTGATGCTGGCGTCGCCGTCAATCGCGACGGTGCCCGCACTGCTGGACGTCAGCGCGCCAAGCGTGATCGACGCGGTGCCGGTGCGTCCGGTGCTGTCGCCGAGGCCGAATACCTCGATGCTGTTGAGCAGGCCGACGAGCGCACGGTCAAGCGACGTCGCCATGATCTACCTCGTCATCCGTTGACGACTTGGAAATCCACGTCAGGCAATCCGCTCGACGTGCTGTCAGCAGCGATCATCACGTAGAACGCGGAGTCGGCGTACACGTCGAGGAGCGCGCCGACGTCGATGACCGACTGGCGATCGAGGCCATTCGCGATCGGCACGCGGCCCTCCGCAAGACGGCGCAAAACCATCACGTTGAAAGTGCCGACCGTCGCGACGCTGCCCTGCACGTTGGTGATGAGCTGCACGCCCGAATCGCCTGATTGCAGCGGGAGCTGCCAGCAACGGCCGACCGTCTGCGCAGCGCCGATACCGACAGCGCCAGTCGTGCGCGAGCCCGTGCCGTCTTGGTTGGTGTAGGTGACGTTGACAGCTTGGTTGCCTGTCGCCGCCGTGACTTGCTCACACCAAATCTCGAGGCCCGCGTAGTTGGTGCCGGGAACTCGGCCCGAAAACGAAGGCTGTGCGGTGAGCGCGGTGTTCGCGTTGAATGCGTACGCGCCCGCAAGGAACAAGCGATCGAAGACCGCGATACGACACGCAACGGTGTTGCCGAATGCGACGCGCCCAAGGTCGCCGCTCGCGCCACCGCCGAACGCGTTGATGACCGGGTATCCCGCAGTCGCATCGGTCGGCACGACACCGGCCGTCGTCGACGTGCCCGCAAGCACGCCCGCGCCGGGCTGGCCCGCAAGGTCAATCATCGAAAACCAGCCGTTTGCGACGGTGGTGCGCGTCGCCGTCTTCGTCCAGCGGACGCGTTGCTTCGTGCTCGCAATGAGGCCGTCGAGAGTCGTGATTGCCATTCGTCAGCCCTCATCAGGAGGTGGGTCGTCTTCGGATTCGCTCGGCCAGCCATGCCCCGAGCCGT
>Ga0181352_1000990_pt1 | contig 11423 bp, 30 predicted proteins | sample Fa13VDMLBSN_FD_130103 | JGI IMG/M metagenome (GOLD analysis project Ga0181352, IMG submission 130103) | Freshwater viral communities from Lake Michigan, USA - Fa13.VD.MLB.S.N | ecosystem: Environmental > Aquatic > Freshwater > Lake | place: USA: Michigan | collected 2013-09-23 | reverse complement strand
TTTGTACTTGCATATAGTTTTTAAAATGCTATATGTCAATTAGAATTAATAATTATATGGAAAATAAAAACAAGTCAACAATGGGTGACTACCCATTTAAAATAGAGCCCTATAAACACCAATTACAAGCGTTAGGATGTTCATGGGATCAGAAAAATTTTGCTTTGTTTATGGAGATGGGAACAGGCAAAACAAAAGTTATCATTGATAATATAGCTATGCTGTACGATCAAGGTAAGATTGATGGTGTTATCATTGTCGCACCCAAAGGAGTTTATCGTAACTGGGAAAGAATAGAAATTCCCAAACATATGCCAAGTCATGTACGATATAAATTATCGGTATGGACTCCACCAAGCAATAGATCGGATAAAAGCGAAACTAATTTAAATCAAATGTTTCAAGTAGATGATGATCTACATATTCTTCTTATGAATGTAGAAGCATTCTCTTCTCAAAAGAGTGATGGAAAAACTGGAACAGATTTTGCTAGAAAGTTTTTAATATCTCACAAGACAATGTTTGTAGTGGATGAGTCTACTACAATAAAAAGTCAGAAAGCAACTCGTACCGCTAACATTTGTAAAGTAGGTATCCATGCTAAATATAAAAGAATTATGACTGGATCTCCGGTAACTAAATCTCCATTAGATTTATACACTCAATGTTTCTTTTTAGATCCTGAATTATTAGAACAAGGCAGCTATTATGCTTTTCAAAACAGATATGCAATTATAAGAAAGATGAACGGCCCTTATGGTAAGTTTGCAAAAATAATTGGTTATCAAAATTTAGAAGACCTTACTAAATTACTTTCTCGTTTTTCTTTTAGATGTTTAAAAGAAGATTGTTTAGATCTACCAAACAAGATTTATATACAAAGAAACATAGAGCTTACAAAAGAACAAGTGAAAGCTTATGAGACTATGAAAAATTACAACATAAGTTTATTAGAAGAAGGTGGTCAAGTTAGAGCATTAAATGTTCTTTCACAAATAATGAAGCTGCATCAAATAACTTGTGGTCATTTAAAAACAAATGAAGGAGATATTGTAAGGCTAGACAACAATCGTGTTAATGAACTTTTAAATATTTTAGATGAGACAGATGGTAAAGTTATTATATGGGCTGTGTTTAGAGAAGATATACAATCAATTACTGAAGCTATTAGAAAACATTTTAAAGATGAAGAGATTGCAGAATCTTTTTATGGAGATACAGCAGATAAAGATAGACAAGATATTGTAGCTAAGTTTCAAGATCCAAACTCAAGTCTAAAGTATTTTGTTAGCAATCCTAAAACAGGGGGATATGGTTTAACTTTAACTGCAGCAAATACAGTAGTATACTATTCTAACTCATATGATTTAGAAGTAAGACTACAATCAGAAGACAGGGCTCATCGTATAGGGCAAACGAAACACGTGACATATATAGATATGATAGCTGAAGATACTGTAGATGAAAAAATTGTAGATGCGTTAAAAAGAAAAATTAACTTAGCAAGAGATGTAATGGGAGAGGAATTAAAAGAATGGTTGAAATAGTAAACAAGTTTACTTATCAAAGAATATCTAGAAGCAGTAGTGAAGAAACAGGAAGAACTTATGTAACAGAAGAAGGACAGAAACTTCCATCCGTTACAACTATTCTTTCTAAAACTAAACCAGCTAATGAAAAAGCAAAGTTAGATGATTGGAAAAAAAGAGTAGGAGAAGAAGAAGCTAACAGAGTTAGAGATGAAGCTAATTCTTTAGGAACTAAATTTCATACTTGTCTTGAGAAAAATTTAAAAGGAGAAGGTCATAAAGATTTAACAGATGAGGGTCAGCTTGCAGAGAAGATGTCTAGTTTAGTTATAACGAATGCTTTTCCATACTTAAAAGAAATATGGGGATCAGAAGTATTTGTGCACTATCCAAATTTATATGCCGGTCAAACAGATCTTATTGGTATTTATAAGAACAGAGAATGCATTATGGATTTTAAAACAACTAATAAACCAAAGAGAGAAGATTGGATTAAAGATTACTTCCTACAACTAGGTGCTTATGCCATGGCGCACAATCATGTTTATGGAACTGAAATTAAAACAGGAGTTATATTTATGGTTAGTCGTGATCTTCAATATCAGTGTTTTGCAATTGAAGGAGAACGTTTTGCTCACGTCCAACACGAGTGGTTGAAGAGGGTGGATCAATTCTATGCTCAGCAAAATATTCAATTGACTGCCAGTAACGTTTTACCACAAAGTCATAAACCGATTTAATTTCTGAAGGAAGAGCATTGCTTTTAATGCCATTGGCCCTGTAAGAAATAACCATAATATTTCCTTTTACATAACCATAGTCTGGAACAATTCTATCTAAGGTAGGAGAAGTTTCATTGTTTTTATGGATGGCTACCTCCATTTTTATTCCAAGTGCAGGACAAATCCAATCCTTAGGAAACACTTCTGTTATATCTTCTATAGTTATATCAAAAGGAATATTAGATTTTTTTGCTCTTCTTTTAGCGCTATCGTGCATTCTCCGATGGATATGTGCGACATACCATTTACGATGAGCAGCAGCCTGTTTAAGCTTACACTTATAAGCCATTAATGAAGATGGTGTCTAAATAAAGAACTTAATATTTTTAATTCACCTTGATTTCTACAAAGATTACAGTCTTTATATACTTTCTTTTTTATCTCAAAAGAAAATATTTTAATAAAAATTCTATATGCTCTTATATAACCATTGCCTTTGCAAGCTGGACAAATCATTCTTCTACTTTCATTCCTAAGCTTTTAGCATAACGTTGTAATGCTATTTCAATGATTGCTGATTTAGTTCTTTTATCTTCTTTTGCGATATCAGTTAACAAAGCATCTACTGTTTTTAAAATAGATTGTGTTGTCCATCTGCTTTCTGTCTTACCATTTCCGTTTAATTTAAAGTCTTTTTTATACACGCGAATATCCTCTTTCTGTTTTTTTATAAACTTCTACTCTTTACAAAATTTATTTTTAGTCCAGATCTTGTACAACTGGAGTTGGTTTAAGATAAGTCTCTCTAGAAATATAATCTTCTAATTGATAAAGATCAGACTTCAGTTTTTTGATTCTTCTATCTTCGTTTGCAGCATCAAACGCAGCATCGTGAAGAATCTTATCTTTCCAAACAGCATGAGCCCTGTCAATCATTTCAATTAACTCGGCTCTTGTCCTCATTATTGCATCGTCCATAAGCTTCGCTTAAGGGTTTTAACTGCATCGACATATTGATAGCAGTATTTATATAATAATTTATAGTATCTTTACTGTGTTGTCTAGCTTCTTTTCTAAGCTTTAAACACTCTATTATTCTCTCCCTAGACTCTTTAGCTATGTCAGTCACTTTGCTCTTATCTGCGCGCCTTGCAGTAGCGATAAGATCTTTTATAATAAAAGTGAAATTAGCCTCACTTCTATTGAGTTTTTTAATGTTTTTATACAGATCATTTGCAAGTCTGCTCTCTAGTTTTTTATATGTTTCTTCCATTCTTTTCTCCTATAATTTGACAGCTATATACTCAAATACAGCAGGTCGGTTTTTTGTTCTATCATCGTTTGAAATCTTAGCTTCTCCTCTATCAATCATTTTTTGATAGAGATCGATGATGTTATTACTTTTAATGGTGCACGCTTCATGCATCACATTCCAAGTTCCATACACATTCATTACATGCTCTCTTAGTTTTCTTTTGGCATAAGCATCTAGCTTACAACAATCTGGCGCTAAGGATCCTTTGTAATAAACAACAGAGTCTCCAGTCGGTGCTTTTTTTAACCAGAGATCGAACTGTTCTGTGGTCATCATGTTTTTTGGTTCATGCTTCATGGGGCACCCTATTTTCTTCTAACTAAAAAAGTTCTTATAATCTCAATGCCAAAAGAAAAAAAGTTTCTAAGGTGAGTTATTGGGCTCAGAACGGTTCTAGTTGCTTTATATTTTTTATTCATGGTTTCTACATTTATTAGTTATAATTTAGATATAGTAAATGCAATGCATCCTGTCAACAATGTATTTGCATTATTTTGAAAAAAGAGTATTACGCAAAAATGAATAATAAATTATTAGTACATAAACATTTAATCGTAAGAGCCGAGGCCGTAAATCCGCCTATGGACGAGGAGTTTCTTAGGCGTTGGTTAGAGAAATTCATAGATGAAATAGGAATGAAGGTTATGATGGGGCCTTACGTAAAGTACTCTCATATGGTGGGTAATCGTGGTATTACTGGCGCCGCCATTATTGAAACATCTCATATAGTAATGCACGTCTGGGATGAGCCAAATCCTGCTTTGCTTCAGTTTGATGTTTATTCTTGTGGGGAGTTTGATCCTGAAACAATATGCAATAAAATAAAAAAAGATTTTAATACTACTAAAATAGAATACAAGTTTATTGATAGAGAGCATGATCTAAAAGAACTACACACTATAACCTACACCGATCCAATAGCTAAAAACTATGCAGACAAGGAAATAGAAAAGAAAAACAATGCTTTGCTTAGAAGTAGAAAAGAAGTTGAGATCAACGGCAGCGGAACTCATGGATATAGAATTAAAGAAGGTTCGCATAAAGGAACAGTATTAGGTCATATTCAAAGAGAAAAATCAGTACTTGAAAATTAATTAATATCTATTATATCTTCGTTAGGTTGTGCCATTGTGGGTAGACCTAATTTAACTTGCTTAACTAAAAGGAGTTATTATGACAAACCTAGAAGTTTTCAATAATATAAGCAAACAATTATTTAACGGGTCAACAAAAGTATTTGACGATATTTTTGATGGTGTGTTTGATAGTTGGTCAAAAGTAAAAACCTTTCCGTTTTACAATGTGGTAAGATACGGCAAAGGAAAGTATGGTTTAGAGTTAGCCTTAGCTGGCTATGATAAGAAAAATGTTCTTGTTGAATTCAAGAATGGAGTTCTTACAGTAGAAGGCGAAGTTGATGAAAAACAAAAAGACTATATTCATCAAGGTCTAGCTTTAAGAAAATTTTCAAGACAGTTTCAATTAAGAAATGATGTGATCGTAGATGAAGCTGAAATGAAAAACGGAGTTCTGACGATTAAGCTTGGAGTTAACGAGCCAGAAGAACTAGAAGCTGTTAAGATTGATATTAAATAATGAGCATTCCTTTACAATTATTTTTAATTTTTGTAATTAGTTTGATCATTCTTTTATATTTTATTTATAATAACAGATGATACCTTACAACGATCACGAGTTTGATTGGTTAAGTCAACAAAATCAATAACTTATTTTTTTCTTTTTGTTGTCATAGTCTTATGATAACTAACCCATGGTTTAACTAACAACGGAGATAACCATGGGTAAAAAGAAAGAAACAATCCAAGATATCATGGACAGAATTCAAGAAGACATTGAAACATTAAGAGATAAAGTTGAAGTATTAGAAAATCACGATTGTGATAGCGACGAAGACTTTGACTCTGATGAAGATATTGAGGATGACGAAGAGTAAATAGTTAAAACAGGGGAAGTTTAATCTTCCCCTGTTAAACTAACTGAAAGTAGGAAACAATAACCTACTCTCTATAAAAGGGAGATAGTTAATATAATTTTAATTTAATAATTGTCAATAGAGCTTAGTCTTTTTAACTTTAAGAGCTTTACCATTACCTCTACAAACCAGACCACCTTTTTTAAATGATCCTTCTGTTGCGCTTAGGTCTTTAGAAGCATATTGCAATAGATCTGAAGCTTTCTGTGAGGTTATTTTTCCTTCAGCAACAGCATCCATTAATGAGCCTAACATATCATCTGCTGTTTTATTACTATATGCTTTGTCTTTTGCTTTCTTTTCTTTAGTTTTTTGATATACGCCCGCCATAAACTATTCCTTAATAAATCTTAGTCTTTTTAGTTCTCATAGCTTTACCATTGCCTCTGCAAACAAAGCCGCCTTTTTTATAGCCTAATAATTCTTTTCTAGCTTTGTCTGAACCTCTGCCATAATCCTCACCTATAGGAGTTATTTTCCCTATAAATTTACTTGTAGGATCCGCAATATTTTCTCTATATTTTTTTAAAAAATTCTGCATTTTTGGAGACTCTATATCTTTTTCTCTAGCATATTTAGCTTTACCAGTTTCATAACCTTTTTGCTCCAACTTCTCTTTTATTTTTTCTTGTCGTTCTTTAATAAGTTGTTGTTTTTTTTCGTAAGTGGTTAGTTTTTCAGAGGGTTGTTCTTGAACAACGGTTTCTTCTACTTCACCGCCGCCTTCATATTTTTTAATTTTATTTTTTTTCATAGGTTACTCCTTTAGCTTTTTCATTTTAAGAATGCATCCTCTAGGATATACTCCATTATCAGCAAAAGCAATCTCTTTTGTCTCATGGTCAATGTCGTAGGTACTGAAGAGCCTAATCTCCTTGTCATTCATGCTATAAAGCCACGCAGTGGTCACAGGACGTGCCATGTTGAAGTTTTCCAGCTCTTGGGGTGTTAGCCATCCGCTCTCGCCTGTAATGTCAACCCATTCGATTTGGTACTTCTGATAGGTTTTTCCTTGGTGCGTGAAGCACGCTGAGGTTTGCTTTTTTCTTTTTTTAGGCATGATTTGACCTGTACCATGTAACATGGAGCAGGACAAGGTGGGGGTGGGACAGGAAATATGCTACATGGCGCATGGGACATGGGTTTTTGAGTTTCCCTCTATAGAGAGTTTTTTGAAAATTATTTTTTTATTTTCAAATTTCCAAAAACAGCTGAGGACACTGAGGACAAAACGATTTTTTTGAAAAAAAGTATTTCATATCAATAAGATATTTAAGTTTTTTTGTCCCAGCTTGTCCACACCTCTAAAATAAGTCATTGTTTTTAAACACTTTCAACTGGGGACAGTAAACAAGTGATTACTAATTGTTAAATAAGTGTTGATTTTATTCAGTTTAGGGACATTTATCGATCTGGGAATGAAAATTAAGTTTAATGATTGCAATAAGAGCAAAAAAATGTATATAGGGGGAAATTATGTACACTAGTGCCTTATCCTTAATCAGGAAATTAGACCTAACTCCTAAGCAAGAAAAGTTTGTACAGCTTTATGTTGTGGCTGACGCACAAGGCATGTCGCCTGCTGAATGTGCTGTTGAGGCGGGCTATTCTAAAAAGACGGCTGCTGTTATTGCAGCTAACCTTGTTAACCCTGCAAGATACCCTAAAGTTGTTGAGAAAATATCCCTGCTTCGTGAACAGTTCAATCAAAAATACCAGATAACTTATGGTAATCATTTAAGAAAACTTGGTCAAATTAGAGATGCTTGTATTGAAAGCAAAGCATGGACTGGTGCTGTTAACGCAGAGATTGCAAGAGGAAAAGCCGCAGGACTTTATGTTGAAAGAAAAGAAATTCTGCATGGGTCTTTAGATAAGATGTCTGAAAAAGAATTAGAGAATGAGTTAAAAAGGCTCATGGAAGAATTCTCCACAGTCGTTGATGTATCATCCGAAGAAATTGAAGACCCTATTGCAATTAAGGCTTAACTTCTTCCGCTTCTAATATTTGCCAGTCGCCTGAGTATTCATTCCAATCAAAACCATCTATCTCTTCAGCTTTAGCTAACGCTTGTTTCTTATCTTTAGCTTCAATAAATACTTCAACAAGACCTACTGATCTTGCAGTCACTCTAAACTTCTTCATGCTCGCTCCTTTATTCTATGGTTGGTTTTTCTTTTGTTTCTTCGTAGAAAAATTTTATTATCTCTTTACTAATAGTCACTCTTGGATCAAAAGACATTGGATCTTTAGAACAATTAACTATTAGTAAAAACAATAATAAGTATTTCATCTTTTCTTTTTCTTCTTGTTCCTTTTATTACCAAAGCAATCATATTTTTTATGATATGCTTTCAACAGTTTAGTTATAGCTTTTTTATAACTAGATAGTGTCATGTTCCTCCTTTGTTATTTTTTATACATCATAGCTATTAGAATATAACCTAATAGTATAATCGTTATTATTTCAAAAAGACTATAATCAGATAAGAGTTCAATCATTTTATTTCTCTTATCAGTCTTCTTAAAATTTTTAAAGTAGCTTCAAACTTTCTGTAATTAAAACCTTTGTAATTACCCCAGTCGTCTTGTTCATAGTTAATTTTGTTTGCATAAAAAGCATCCATACTCCATTCATTTAATTGATTTAACAAATGCATTTTATTCTTGTCTTTTAATCTCATATTACAACTTCCTTTATTACTTTTAGATTTTCGCTACCACAATCAATACATTCACCATTACCCTCACAAGTATATTCGCCACAGTCTTCACACTCTAGATAACACTCTTTAATATCCTCTATTTCACATTCAATGCATTTGTAGCCCTCCTCTATATCTGTAAAAGCAGGTATTCTATTTACAAATAAACCAGATCCAAAGGCTGTATCTCGTCTACACCACAAACATAAATTGCCTAAGTCTTTTAATTTACTCATTCTTTATCCCCTGTTATATAATCCCCAATATCAAGTGAGCCATGCTCAAAGTGTTCAATATACTCTTTTAAATTAGCTGAATCTTCGTCAATGCTATCTTGTGTTGGCTCGTCTATGTTGGTATCAAGCCAATTTTTTATAAACTGTATTATTTTTTGTTCTTTAGTCAAATTGTGCCTCCTCTAACTGATCCACTCTTTCTTTTGTACCTACTAAAACAATATTATGATTTTCACACCACTCATTGAAATCATCGTCAGTGTCTTTCCACTGATCTGCAAAGCATTCATCATCTTTTAATAAAGAATGATATTCAGCTAATGCTTGTTCCCTTGTCATGTAGTCGTAAAATATTCTACCCTTCATTTAATTCCTTCTTGTTTATTTTGTAGCTAAAACCATCTGGCAAAAAAGACATTTTAAAACTATCTAGATATTTTATTAATTCTTCTAGCTTGTAAAATGTTTGTTTCTTACCCTTGTTATCTTTTATTGTTATAGATTGTTTCATTTAACTTTCTTTCTAAAATAACCAATCGTTCTCAACAATGAATAGCCATCACTAATTGATTTGCAAAAATGTTCTGTTCTGTAGTTTTTAGGACAATCTTCATCAGCATTAACTAATAGATCGGCTAATGCATCTTGTAATTGTCTATGCTCTGTCATTAACTTTCTTGCAATATTCTTTTGCTCTAAAAAAGTATTCTCTAGCTTGTTTGTTGCTAGTTCTATTTTATCTATGTTTCTCATTTTTTCTTCTTCCTACTGTTTAATGATATTACTTCTGCCCCTTTCAACTGAATTACTTCTAAACTATTACTAAAAGTTTTTTCATAGTCCCAAAGGGAACTGCCAAACTCTTTTAATAATTCTTCTGCTTTCTTCTTTGCTTGTTCCTCATCACTTGCAATCAATACAACTGATTTTAAAATATCTTCTTGAAAATATATTTTATATTTTTTCATATTTAATTTCATAATCTAAAAGAGTGCAATTAAGATCATAAGTTATTTTTTTGCCTTTAGATTGTTTGAGTTCTTTTAATCCATCATCAAAATAGTGAAATATCTCATGATCTGGTATTCCATAACTGTCTTCATTAGTTTTACTATTCCACTTTCCAAGACTAGCATAATAATTTGCTATACGATTATTCTCATCATTATACCTAACTTTAATATATGCTCCTATCGCTTTTTTCTTCATGCCATTTGATCTAGTTTAAAGTCATGTAAAAAAGCAACACTTAATTTTTCTAGTTTCTCTGCCTCGTCATCAGTTATTAATATTTCACTTTCTATTCTAACTGCTCTGCCATCAGATAAAAACTGTTCTTTGCTGACATTGTTATCATAAAAAAACTTAGATATTATTTCTCTTTGCGTGAATTCTAATAACTGCTTGTTATCTATTATGGTATAGTCTGTATATTCTTTCTCACCATCATAAATTCTAAAGCGTATTAATGTTTTATCTTTTTTCATTATGCTACCTGCTGTTGTTTAACTATAATATTTGCTTTTTTATCCCCTATTATTTTTCTAGCTGTGTTAATTGCCTTAATATCAGATTGACAATTTAAATTACATACTTTTATATATAATTTGCTTTGGTCAATCTTTTCAAAATTATACCATCCATTTTGTAGTTTTATCACTTCGTACATTTTATCGTCCTTTCTTTTTTGTTTGTTTAATTGATCGTTCTAACTTATTGCTTAAAAGTTCTCTCTGCTTGTCCATTCTTCTAATACAAAATACATTTATTATGATTAGAACTATTACAAATGATATTAAATAATTCATACTATACCTTAAAAATAAAACCAACTTTTGCAATTCGGGCATCTTACTTGATTGCAAATGTCTTCTTGATTAATTTCTTTTAATATTTTTTTATTGAGTTCAGACAAAGGCGTGCCTTTATACTCTAAATAGTTATCACACTCCGCCCATTCTTTTGCTCTGTGTCCGCAGTCTTCACACTTCATGAATTCGTTATTGTCTGTGGGTACCTTGTACCAAAATTCTTTTGCTTGTGTTTGGATCATTGCTCGCTCCTTATTTTTTTATTTATATGCTCCATTACATCACACCAATCAGCTATAAAATTTTCTGTTAGTGTCTGCTTGTATCTTGCTGTTTTAATTTCTTCGTTAAATTTTGAGAGTGCTTTATTGTACTCTGCAATTAAAACATCATCTATTATTCTTGCTTGCTTGCTTGTTTCTTTATTCATACATTATAAATAATATATTCGCTTGTGCTTGTCAACTGCTTGTGCCTGCTATTTTTATTTTTATTTTTATTTTTATTTTTTTCAAAATTATTTTTTGAGCATTATAACCTAATGCTTTAAACTTCTATTGCAAAATTGCTGTTGTCTTTTTTTGCCTTACCTTTAGCTAATAAACCCACTATTGAATTTTTAGGATCTAGAAATCTTAAATCATGCTCATCACCATCAATAACTTTTTTATTTAAATACTTTTTAGGAAGTTTATTTTTAAATACTACTGCGATATTTTGTTTAATGTCTTTTAATTCATGATCATTGCTCTCACTTCTACTAAAAGTTAATTTATAGTTATTAGGTAAGAGTGAATTTAGTCTGTTTTTAATTTTTGTATAATCGTAAAAAATAACATCTTTATTTAATTCCATTAAAGATTTATTATCTTTTATTTTATACCTTTCAAATGGAAGGTCTGAAGTACCATTTAATCTAATAGCTAATTTAAGACCTAATAACTCTGATTTTTTTTTAAGAAGTTTTATTTCATGATCTAATTGATTTAAAAATAATTCTCTATTCTCAATAAAATATTTTGTCTTGTTAATTCTGGCTAATTGATTTACTTTAAAAACACCCATTCCTGACAAATTTAAACAAGCCGCTGCACAACCTTTGCTTGCTTTC
>Ga0181352_1000989_pt1 | contig 11452 bp, 7 predicted proteins | sample Fa13VDMLBSN_FD_130103 | JGI IMG/M metagenome (GOLD analysis project Ga0181352, IMG submission 130103) | Freshwater viral communities from Lake Michigan, USA - Fa13.VD.MLB.S.N | ecosystem: Environmental > Aquatic > Freshwater > Lake | place: USA: Michigan | collected 2013-09-23 | reverse complement strand
CCGTACCATATACCCGTACCATATACCCGTATCCATACACACGAATCCATATTATAGCGCCCTTTGCATATCGCCCCCCCTCTCACTATTTGGTTACATCTCGTATAAAACATATTATTATTTTATTTTTTCTTTTTATTATAATATAGTAATTATTAAAATATTTATTAAAAAATAATAAATAACTTAAAAAATTATTATCTATTCTATAATTATAAAACAATATTTATGGGTGTTGAATATAACATATACAGTCCTGCACAGGCAGACGACGAGATTGATTGGATTGCTATGGCACAACGACCATTCGCAGATAACTTAAGAAGATTTTTACGAGATAACAGACGATATCAAATAAGATATAATAAAGTAAATAGCAATGCGATGACATATAGGTCATTAGGAAAAAACCAAGAATGGAGTCTTAATATCAGAACTGCTGACGACCTATTTGTTGTTGCATGTTTTCTTTTGAATAGAAGAGATTTACTTAACTATAATAAGTTAGGCGGAGAATTAAAAAAAACATATCTATTATTTACAAATGCTGATTATGTTGGCAATAATGAATTTATTAATTCTTTTGAAGCAGAGTTAGAAGATTGGCTAGAACCAGTTAGGGACAGAGATATCGGAAAAATTAAGAATCCAAGAACTAATAGATATATCTATGACGATACTGTTGTTGATAACAGACAATATAGAAATGTATTTGGCAATATCAAATTAAGAAAAGTCAAATATTCGCAATTAGAAAACTATCATAACATTGATTATGATATTAATGAATATTGTGTTCCTTCTTTCTTATCCAGTAAGTTAGCCAAAAAAGAATATAAAATTATTTCTGATGAGTTGGACGAAATCAAAACGCCGACATATATACAATTAACAAATATGTTAAATAAAATTGATTACAATCTTAATGTATTTATCCTTGATGGAGAAAATATACAGAAGCAAGAACAATATCAGAAGACACTGAACATTATGATACATGATGAGCATATGTATGTATTAAAATCATATAATGGAAGTTTTACTAAAATCCATACAAAGGTTGAAGAAATTGATAAAGATACTTACGACGAACTAAAATCAGAAATTTGTTCATCGGAGTATAAACTGGTTAATGGCATCAAATATAAATGTAAGAACTGTTTCTCAGAATGTAATAAAGAATTTAATTTCAGAAATACATACTCACAGACAAACGTTGATTTTTTTCTAAACTCTGGAATCCGCCCAATTAGATACATTAACAACGATGATAATATTGAAATCGTTCAAGCATTAGATATTAACAACTGTTACCCAAATATAATCCATAATGAAAAATATGAGTTTCCCGTTCAGGATGGCACAGAGACAACACAAATATTTAACAATACGGATAAAATAAAAAAACATGGTTTTTATTATTGCACTATTAACAACAAGAAAGATATTTATAATATTTTATTCGGAACGCACGACTGCTGGATATTAGGATACTTAATTGTTGAAATGAAAATGCAAAAAGATATTACTATTCATTACAAGCATATTACAGAAGATGTTTTTAACGGCAATGATAAGGCAAGATTTAACAGAAATGATAAAGGAAAAGTAGATGAAAAGAAATTCTTATCCCGTCGTTTAGAATATATTTTTTACACTGGTTATTTAGCCAAATACAAATCAACTAACACACAAAATTATTACTGTAATAATGAAGAGGCTGATGCATTGGAAATTAAATATAAAGATAAATCATATTTTACTTACGGCTATTGTTTCAGAAAATGGAAAGACGAAACAACTAATAAATGGAAACAAGAAACACATTATTATCACAGTGAAGATGAGAAACAAGAATTACTGAACAAGTACCCAGAAGACAAAATTAATAAATATTATGACCCGTGTATCACTATTGAAGAAGACCATTATATGCAAACATCCGGTTTATATTCTTATCTGGCTATACTGCAATACGCACGCTTACAACTTTTTCATATTTATCAAGAAGTAAAGAGTATTAATCCAAATATTACCGTTAAAAAAGTATATACGGATAGCATTACTTTTAATCATAAATTGTCAGATAACATTGATGCTTATGTTATTGAAATAAATAAAACTCTTAAAAAATATCGTGTGCAAGTCAAAAAAGAAAAATCAACATATACATGGATGCATAATGAAATTGTCGCAACCGTTCCAAAAGTTGAAAATATTAAACTTACCAAGTATGATGATATGAACAAATTATTACAAAAGAAACAATCATTCTGTATCAATGCAAAGGCGGGTTATGGCAAAACGCACACAATCAATAATGTTATTATTCCATATTTCAAACAACAAAATATTAGATACACAATAACATCCACTACTATTGAGAACGCCAAAATGCTGGAGTGTATATGTATTAATTCATTAATTGCAAATAAAGAGGCATCACTTGCACATATTGAGAAAACATTTAAAAATATTGATTACTTAGTTATTGATGAATGCTCACGGCTTACTATGCACTTATTGAATATATTACAACATATAAAAAAAACATGTGATACTAAATTTATTTTTTGTGGCGACGAAAATCAATGTGACTATAAAACGATAATGCATATTGATACAATCATGACAACTGATTTATTTTATAATCTTTGCGATTCAAACATATACAACATTCTATGGCATGAACACGCCAGATATAACAAAGAATATGATGATATATTAAACGGTGTTTTATCTCTCTATGATATTCTACCAAAGAAACTATTTATGAAATATATTAAGTCGTGTTTCAATCCAGAACAGATAAAGAGTATTGATGATATAAAGAATGACAAAAACAAAATAAAGTTATCATGGACAAATGATTTTAAACATAATTTTGAAAATATAAAAGAACATAAAACTGTACATAAATCACAGGGTTATACAATCAACGAACAATACAGTATTTATGAAATTGAAAGAATGTCAAAAAAGGTATTATACACCGCACTATCACGATGTACTAAACCAGAACTAATAACTATTTATTTTTAAAGAATATTATAATATAAATTAATTATATTATAAGAATGTGTGATAAATGTTGTGAAAGTAATCTTATTATAAAAGAATTAATACAGAAGATTAATGACAAGATTGATAATTTAGATAAGATGTATGATATAAGAAAAAAACCGCCACAGGTTGATCTTGTCAAGCTGTACGGTTTGCGACCAAGTAGTGAATACGCGGATTATGAATATATAAAAACAGAAACAAATTAATTAATAATAATAATATTATATGCATATAGTATATAATATTATGGAAGCAAGAAAATCCGACAGCATTGAAGATTCTATGAGTTTGTTAAGTCTCAACCAGTTGTCTTATTCCTCACCATCGTCTATAACTGCTTGCAGTCAGAGAACTCCCTCGCAGATAAATTTCCAACCACGGTCTTACGCGAATCTAACTGGGTCCGAGCAAGCGTCTGTCGTTTTCAACACGGGATCAGCGTATGTATTGGGGCAAACTAGTACAATCAATATTAAGATGAATTTAACATCCGGAGTGGCTCTTACTGGGACTAACCCAGCATTTTTCGCATTTGGTAACAATGTTGTTGCAAATAACGAAACTTTTGTCAACTCTGGTGGAAGCGTTATCAACCTTTTCTCGGAGGTATCGCACAACGCTAGATCGGGCGAATTACTCTACAGAGAACTTTTTGCAAATCAAGTTAAAGCCGGCACACGAAACTATCGTATAAATAAAGAACGAAGAGGGCAACTCGGTATGATGGGCGCGGCAGGTGTCACCTTAACCGGTGATACTAAATACCCCCTATACAGCCTTAATCAGGATGTTAGCTTCACAATTCCTTTATGTGAATTAGCAAGTTTCTTTAATACGGCTGCACCAATCCCGCCTCAACTGCTATCTGGTTCTACTCTTCGTTTGTCTATTGCAAAATTGTCACAAGTTATTACCCTATATACTGTTGCAGGAGATGCAATCGCAACTACAAATACAGCACAAGTAACCGTCAATATAACTGAAATGACTTCCTTCTTAGACCAAGTAGAAATGTTTGATTCAGTTAACTCTCTGGTCTTGTCCGCCAGTAGCTCGTTAGAAAACAATGGTCTTCAATACAGTTATAACACCGCCTTCAATGCAATCTATCCAGTCGAGTCTGCAGGAAATGTTGATGTACAGTTGTCTGCAGCGAAAATTTCATCTATTGTCCTGAAATTTGTTCCAAGAGTTTTACCGGATTGGAACTCTGCAGGCAATTATACAGACCCTATGGCAGCAGCGAGCGTAAGACGTCTAGCTGCTGCAACTTCGGGCGACGCAAACTCCTTAAGTGGTATAGGCTTTAGGGTGCGTTTGGGAAATCAGATTATCCCATTATACCAGATCAAGACCGCCACAGAGAGTTATTTGCGTGTATGCGATGCCCTCTCTAATATCTCTTTTGCTTCCTGTGAAGATCCTGACAGTCTCAAAACTTTGAATAAATTGTCACCTTGTGCCATACAATACTCTGATTATGTTCGATCAGTTGGTGCTCTCAATGGATTTGGTACAGGCGCCACCATATTTGGTTTAACTTTTGAAAGAAGCAACTGTCTTAACATTAGTGGCTTATCCAGCAACAACGCGAGGGTGCTTAGTGTAGAATATGAAGGGCTTACGGCTGGTGCATTCAATATGATTGTTTCTGTTCAGTACTTAGCTATTGCAAACGCTAGCACGAGCAACGTGGTCGTTAACAAGTGATTAATAAAAAATTTTTTACAAATAATATTTTATTGTTTATAGATATAGATATATAAACAATGTCAAAACAGAAGGACAATCACTTGGAAATTATGGAACACAACAACATGATTTATACTTGTGACGAGAGTTTGTCATGTGTAGTCAATAAAGAAATGAAACAGCATAGATTTGTATCCGGTGGTATAAGAAATGTGAAAGGAGGAGACCAGTTGATATTATATTTTGATAATCTTGATTGCGACGAATATATCAATGGTGCGAATTCGTTCATATCTTTACCGATCACAGTTGATGCTCCCAATATAAGGGATAACCAAGGTAGATATGTGGATGGTTTTTTCGCATGGGGTAATAATAGAGATTTTGTGGGCGCCAGAGCAGCAGCCTATGAACAATATAATAGCTTCCTGTCTACAGGTGGAAGCGTTCTGAACTTATTCTCTACGGTTGAATTAGTCAGTGAAAAAAACGAAATTATATTCTCTGAACGATTTTTTAACCAGAATAGAACAGCAAGACAATATGAAATAAGTTCAGATAGAAAAGAAACGATAAATGCCGGCATGGGTGGAGTGTGTTTCAGTAAAAAGACAAACCGGTACGAATTTCCATATTATAGAGCGTGGGGTAATGGCGTGATAACTGAATATGGAAACGAGGGGATATCCGTTTTCAATATCCCCCTATGTGAAATTTCTGACTTTTTCAACACACAAAAAAGTATACCTGCGTGTGTTCTGAAAAATGCAACATTAAGGCTTACATTTGATAATCTTGACACAACAATGTTTTTTTATACGCGAGTTATTACCAATAATACTTCTGTTTTACAACCAGCCGTGAATGCGGATCCCGATTATTGGCTCAATTACAGTGTTGATATTTTTGAGCCCGTATTAAACTATGAATCCGTAAAAGTATTTGATAGCATTAATAAGATTGTTAAACACAATAGTATCCAAATTCCATATAAAACAAAATTTACTGTTTTAACTCCAAAATTTGAAAATTATCTAAATTTCCCGATATCATTTACGGCTGCACAAATCTTTAACGTTAGAGTTAAGTTTATAGGTGACGACTATAGTTTGAAAAATAACAAGACTAATCCAGAAGTATATAACATCGATCAAACATCGCCAATGTACGCCATGCCATACGCAAATATGTCAGGGGAAATAACAGGACAAGCGAATAATATTATCAATGTTCGTGTCAAATTTGGCGACTATTATTTCCCGCAGTTTATTCCGCGGTATGTGGGCGACTATTATAATTTAACATTATCTGCATTGAACCCCCTAAGAGGTGGAGTATCCTGTAATGATGTAATACCTTCATATAACAAACCATCTGTGTGCAGTGTTTCATTCCAAGACTATTGCTTTGATACACAAAGATATTATGACGACGGACAAGGAGCCCCAGCAAATTTTAGCGAAAACGGCAGTATCATGGCTTTTGATGTACAGCGTTCCAAAGATTTGGGGCTATCAGGACTAACCACAAATCCACAAAGGAAACTCCATGTAATATTTGAACATCAGAACAGCAACAGAAATAAATCAGCCTATATAACTGTGGAATATTTGCAGATTTTGGAATACAAAGATGGCAAAATAACAATTATGAAATAAATTAAAATAAATTTATAATAATTTTATTTAAAACCGTATATTTGTCCTTATTACCATCTATACATATACAATTTTCAAAATTTAACCAGTCATCATGATATTGATTTAATTTAATAATATAATCTAATGTTATTAATTCTTCGCCCTTTCTATCTCTTTTTTTAATTCGTTCCAATGCTATATCAGGGGACGTCACTATGTATATGTATTGTATAGGGGGAATATCTTTCAAGAATTCATCAAACCACATATTATAAATTTGATATTCAATAACATTAATCATTCCTGCAGAATATAACATTTTACAGAATACATGTCTATCAGTCATCAACGAACGCTCTACAAAAATAATGTCATATCCTTTTTTTAATGCATCTTTTAAAATTTTGTATCTAGATATATATGCTAACATTTGAAACGAAAAGGCATACTTTTGTTGATTGTCATAAAAACATTGCAATGCCGTTTGTCCGTGTTCATTAACAATTGAGTTCCATATATTCAATGGCTCTTCTATAAACATTATCTCTTGGTTAATATGATGCAAATGATAGTTATGATAATATTGTTTTAATAATTCTAACTGCGAAGATTTACCCGAACCGATATTCCCTTCAATCGCTATAATTCTGGTCATTACTATAATATAGATGATAAAAATATATTATTTTAAAAAGCTTATTTATATTATAACATGGCTCGTATAGGTAACACTACAAAACAGTCGCAGATTTATGACTATGCATTAAAAAGATATGAAAGCGAGTTTATGATGACGCAAGAGGGAGCAAATGTACCCGCATCCGGACAGACTGCATATCAATCTTATTTGAAAATCAGCACTCCTCAAAAGCTCATTTTCGCTCCATATAACGAACCAGAATTTTATATGGGTGACACTAAAGAAGAACAAAAAGCACTCGTAGATAATAAATTACAAATTGTATCAGGATTGACAAATAACAAAAAAATCAGTGCTCCTAAGAATATGTACCAGCTTAAAGTAGGCACAAGAAGCGAGGGTAACTACTACGACCAAGCGAAAACGAAACCATATGTAGACTTAACGCCAGATGTGTCAGGATTGCACGGCGACATTCATCAGCAGGCGCCCGCGGTTGAGATGTTGAACGATAATGAGATTTTCAAACTAACAACAGTTTATAAAGATGATATGATTAAACCGAAGAACAAATATGAAAAGAAGATGGAAGAAGTTATGAAAGTTAATGAACCATCTGAGAGGGATGTTTTAGTTCAGGCGAACCAAGATGTAGGGGATTTTATGAAACACAAACTAGGTGCCACGCAAGTATATCCATCAACAGAAACAAACCAAGGAAGCGTACAGGGCAACGGGTACGGGAATATACGGGTTAATTCTGGTTATGAATTGAACAGGGGTATCCAGCCAAAAACAACGGCGCAACTATATCAAGAAAACTTTAAGAATCCAAAACCCGTAAGTAATGTCAATCTTATTCAGAGAGATGCACAGGAAGCACGAGACACACTGGCGGTTTTTGGAAATAGACAACACTTATCTGTATCTGAACAAGTTATCCCGAGTACAAAGATGCCTCATAAATATATGTCACTAATTTCAAAGAAAAAACAATAAATTATTTTTATCATTGTGTATGATATAAATATATTATGGACTATCAAGGATTTCCACTTACAAAAGAAGGAACTGCTCCTCCCATCAATTTAGAAGGAACAATGATTTATAAGAATGATTGGGTTATTAATAATACATACAATAAAGATGAAGTTGTTATTTATTTAGAGCATCAGTATATTGCACTAAGAAGCAACACAAATAAAGAACCGGATACAAATCCAGAAGATTGGGATTTATTGGCGTATTGGAGCAATAATGCCACAGTATCCAATTACAGAGGAACATTTATACAAGGATTGGTATTGAAGCAATATGACAGTGTTTATGACCGCATCACTAATGGAACATATATCAATTATTCATCAGCAAATTATGAATGTACAACACAACCAGATTTAATAACAGACTTACATAAAATCAATAATCCGAACAGTCTTCTTCCGTCTATGTTTTCAACCCCATATTTATTTGGTAGTTTGGGTAACAGTGCATTTTTAAATAACGGGGTAAGGTATGTTGGGGGACAACCAGATGATGCGCTTAACACATTTCCTTTTTTACCTGATCTGAGGGTGAGGGGTTGGAAAAGAAATGCACCAAACGGAGCATTATTTATGTTAGATCCGGCATCCATATATGCAAAAGAAGGAGCATACAAATTCACAGCTATTGTAAGTTACTACTTTTCACGAGTTCCGAGAGACACTGTAACAAGTCAAACAGGATTTAGCGGTGAATTTCGAATCGAAGAGTTTCCGGATATAATCATTGATAGATGCGGTTTAAACGCCCCTATATCACAGCCAGTTATACCGCCAAATCAGCCAGAAAATTATTCAAACCTTCAATCTACATTAACGGGGATATGGGATGTTCGATTCGATAGACTATACGGTTTTAAATTACATAATATAATATTCAGAAATCGTACATGGACATTTACTGTTCGTTTAAGCATTGAGTATTTAGGACCGACGGATCCTGTTGATTTGCGTTATAATTATATTGCTCTATCAAAGTCGCCTCCTCAAACACCCCAGCTTAATTCTATAATAACGATATTGTCAACAGCACCAGTTCAGCAAGAATATGTCATCCCATTTCCTATAATAAACAATCTTTTGGCACAATCAATAAATACAACTATTGTAGACACATTACCCAATCAATTCACGAGTAGCGTTGATTATACACCAAAATGTATAAAATTAGATGGTTATGCACAAAATATAAAATATACATTAACTTGTTCAGCACGAGTAGGTGTCAGCTACCTACTAGGTGATTTATTAGAAATTAGAGCGTGTTTTCAGTCATCGCCAGATAATATAAATTGGACTGATATATCCGACAGACAATTAATTTATACTGATATGCAAACCGATCAACAAAGCTATGATGTTCCTAATATACCGCTGTATATACAGCACGAGGGATTTGAACTAGATCCACAATTTGAACAACAATTCGTTAGAGTTGCATTGATTGTAATTCCTAGAGAAAATCTCGCAAATATTACACAGATTATAATCCAAGCAAACGGGGGCGTGAATGATTTTAATAGACCTTTTAATCCATATAACGCCTTTTTTCAAATGTATCAAGATGTCACGCCATCAGTGGGCAACATTGTTTGGCAACAAACATTTGAAAACGTATACAGTTATGATCCAGCATTTGCTATTCAATATCCATTAGCCGGAGATAATGTATTACGATTTTATGGTTTGCCTGCAATATTTGGCTTTCTTCCAGTAGTATGCAATAATTTCGTATACCCGACAAATGTTTGTAGAAGTGTTAATAATCAACAATTAATTTACAGCATCCCGAACTTTTTAAGATGTCTTTATGGTCCAACTTGGTGCGGTGTTGTTATACGGACTTCAGGGACTTATATTGTGAAATATGAACTGTATATGACAATACGAACAAGTCAACTTTTTAATGCAGAGTATTCTATTGTATTTGCGAGAAACAATCAAAATAATGAATACGAACCTTTATACACACAAAGACTTGTCGTAACAGGCGGAGAAGTGAGACAGACGGTTCAGACGAATATATCCCTAATTAACGCTGGTGATGTCATATACCCTTTATTGATATGGAATAATTTAGGAGTTAATGTTACAGGAATACGAATGCAACCCGGCTCTGAGTTCTCAATCGTGAGACAATAAATATAATTCATAATTTTAATTATTATAGCAATAATAATTATAATGGGAGAACCAGTTGATAAAGAGTTATATAGTCGTGTCAAACAAAAAATAAAGGGGAGTGGCAATATCCGATTTTAAGCAAAGAACAAATTGTATCTGACAGAATTAAAACCGATGGCAATTACATCAAATGAATACGTGTTTATGTTGCTAGCTGTATTTAGAGCAATTGATTGCACAAACGCTGATGTATAACCTGCTGATGTATCGCCTGTAGGACTGACAACAAATTTTGTAAATGGTATTGAAAATAATGATGTTGGTTCAACATCAACTGGATTTGATTTAAATTTCGTTTGTAATGGAAAACTCTCCTGACCTTTACCAGTATTACTTGCTGCAGTTGATAATGGTATAGCATCGCTGGCGTATATTTTATATGTGTTTCCTAGTTGAGAAATAACGCCGGATGCACTATTTGCATAATTCCATCTGGTTCTGTATAGGGGTGGATCTGGCACTATGTTCTGACTTTGGATTTGAAACCACATATAGCCCTCAGCTGAAATATTTGATGCGGTATTAAGACGAACAATCGCATATACTGACTGTAGATCTTGAAATTTTAAATTAGCGGTTAGAAAGTCAAATGGTAATGTCCAATTTATTTTTTGAGTTCCTACGACAAGCTTCTGAAAGCCCCACGAATTATTAGATCCTGCGATAGGTGGTTCAGATCCATTCGCCCATATTGCTTGTTCTGCAACAGTTAAATTAGACCATACAATATCGTATGTTTGTGCAACTGTAGGAACTATTTGGTTAATGTTCAAAGCCCTAAGCATACCTTCACTGAGACCGCCAGAACTTGGGGTGATTTCTGTACCATTGACGTATAGTTTTTTAGTTGTTGAGATATCACCAATTTTAACATCATTATCAAAATCGTACTCACTTGCCCCCTTCCATTGTGTTTTTGATGCCAATTGATTATCGCAAATATAATCACTTGTAGTAATATCAACGCCTGTCTTGACATTGTTATTTAAACCAACACGCCCAATCGTTAAATATCTTTGAACATCTTCAGTCCCCTGTAAATAGAGGTCTTTAGTAGTTAAAATATAATCTGGGCTGTCCAATTTCATATTATTGTCTGATGATATAACCTGTGCAGCTCCCACTGTTAAAAAATTTTGATTATCATAAACTTGATAACTAAATGATGGGTCAGTTATCATTCCATT
>Ga0181352_1000988_pt1 | contig 11463 bp, 10 predicted proteins | sample Fa13VDMLBSN_FD_130103 | JGI IMG/M metagenome (GOLD analysis project Ga0181352, IMG submission 130103) | Freshwater viral communities from Lake Michigan, USA - Fa13.VD.MLB.S.N | ecosystem: Environmental > Aquatic > Freshwater > Lake | place: USA: Michigan | collected 2013-09-23 | reverse complement strand
TTGCGAGTCCCCGGCTAATTCTTTAAAAAAATCTACCTTAGATCCAATTGGGTTAGAAGAAAATTGGGTTGAGTAAAACGCTTTAGTTATAGATTGTTCGGTTTCGTAACCAGGAAAAGTATATCCATTCCAGTATAAACTGGTATTATATAGATCAAACGTTCTTACTACTGTAGTCGCCATCTTATATTACTTACCTACGCAACTTCATCATCAATCTTAAGATTGCGACTAGCGTATGGTTTAACTGCAGTTATTGTATTAGTATATCCAGTTTGAGAAAATTCATGAACTACTCTAGTCACAAACCATTGCCCTAAAAATTTTTCATCAAAATCATTATCTATATTACCTGTTGATCTATCTAGCCCTATAAAGCGATTAACTTGTCTTAAAGTACTCCCAGGTACAGTAAAAGTTAAACATTCATTTAAAAATAAACCACTTTCAAGCATTACATTACGACCTTCTGGGTAGCGCTCTACTTTTGTTTCCCCGTAAGAATAAACTGTATTTATTGTTATGCTTTCGGTTTTATTTTTATTGAGAGCTAATAATGCATATGGATTTAATGCGTATTTAAATTTGCTTATGTAGTTTTGCTGAAAATAATTTTTTACGTTTTCTATAGTGTTTTCTTTTAAATCCATTACAAATTCTTTACGCCCTATATGGTTTGTACAAACTGCAGTATTAACTAACATATTATTACTATCAATAGCCGACATATTAACAAACTGATAATTATTGATTGTACTTAACTGCCCTAGAGTAATGTTACGTCGTTTAGATGGATCAGGCGGGGTATAAGGCACTGAAGGAATAATAACACTATTTGCTTCAGTAGATTCTATATAAAATTGTTCAAGCTGATAGTCTCCTGCTAAACGAGAATTATCTACAGCTTTATTTAACAAAGAAGTTATAGAAAGTAAATTCCAAATTTTACTATATCTGTTTCTAAAAAGAATACCTACATCTCCGGAGTTGTCACCTTCTCTAGTACTACAAACGTGTCTTTTTACTAAAAAGTCCAAACTAGTAGAAACCACACTCTCCACAGTAGGGGTATAAAATATTTTACTTGCCCCTATATCCCATTCATTAGAAAATTTTTGAGAGCTAACTTTATTATTAAGAGCATAAGTTATAAGGCTTTTTATTGCTAAGCCAGTTGGTACTCTACGTTTTAAATCTGGCAATTGAGAAGATTTACCACTGTATTCTGGGTACAGTTCATATAAAACTTCATTCGTACTCCAATTTGCATTTATTTCAGTACAAAGCTGATAGTCTGTTTCCCAAAAATATAGTTTTAAGTTTTTTTCTCTAGGAGTATTACCGGGTATATCTTCAGTATCATAAACAGTAAAGACGTAAAGCATATCCCAAAATTCTGATTCGAACGCATCTTGTTCGATAAAATTAGTTTCAACAACCGGTTTTATACTAACAAATAATAAATCTCTGCCATCATTACGAAATTTATAATTAAGGTCAGGCGGTGTAAATTCATTTGCTCTTTTTTCTAAAACGTTGTAACCGTTTTGCAACACTATACTACCTTGCTTGTACCATTGATGGGTACTCTCTTCTATAACTAAAGATAAAATAGATGCAGCATTAATAGGAAATGCATTACCTTGAGTATTATACAGTGTAATACTTACTTCATAATCTTGATTGTTTAATCTTAGTCTATTCTTTACAGTATTGTTTTCCATTATTGCTGTAAATTTTGTAAAACCGAACGCACATATTCAGGCTTTAGTATTTTTAATTGAGTACCAGCAGCAGGGTAAAACACCGGGTTAGTAATACGATTTATTGAACAAATCAACCACCAAAGGTAGATAGTGCCGTATACTTTATACGATATAAACGTATATGGCAAATTATTACTGGGTACTCTATATATACTATAAACAGTTTCGTCTATATCTTGAGGAAAATTTACTTTTCTTAATATATTATAAAAATACTGATCCGCAGTATTTTGATAAACATTAAAAATATTCTCATACCTAAATTGATCTAAAGTAGGTAATTCATTTATATCGTTTTGTTTTTGTGAATTATCTGTCATTTTATACCCCCCCTACAGTAACTTTATAGCTTGGATCTTCTACAAATTGAAAAATATTACGTGCATTTTTTAAGCTACTTTGCAGAGTAAATGAAACTCTATACGCCTCTGGTATCATTTTTATATAAGGACTTACAGCGCCTTGAGGGCTAATTTCTCCGGTTCTTATATCAATTAAACGGGTAGTACCTACATTTGTAACAGAAAAACCACTTATCCAGCATATAGGTAGCTGTTTATAACCAGCTATAGTTGCACTATATAAGCACGGTGGATCTAACAAATTAATGCCTTTTCTATTTGCTAAATTCTGATATGTAAGCAAATAGCAAAATTCCCAATTACGTCTTATATCTTTTACATCATAAGTGTTTAATAAATAAAACGACACATCAATTTTATCACTATCAGTACCAGTAAAAGATTGAGGTGTCTCCCTACTAATAAGCCCACCACCTAAAGACAACCCCGCCATGGCGCCGGTATAAAAATCTTTTATACCACTCGCAATTTTTCCAATATCCTCCCCAGTAGTAGTTGCTCCTGCCGCTCCGCCAGATTTACCACCGGTACCAGTTTTAGAGGCAGGCAAACCACCAAAAATTTTCAGTATGCCGCCACCGGCTTTTTGAAGGCCTTCTTGTATTACGTTACTTTCTCCCCATTGATTATTTGGAGATGCCATATTAGAGGACCCCAAATAAGGTAAATTATAAGACCAATTAGTAGGTTCTATAGCATAAAGACCCAAATACGGTTTTAATCCGCTTTGATTATCTACACCAGACGTGAAATCTTGCTTGGCTGCTTTATTTAATATTGTTTCATTTGCTTTTGCAGCATCTTTTGTAGCTGGTTGTAATTTACTTAAAAGCGACTGCAGAGAAGAAGCTAGAGCTTCGCCAGTTCTTTGTATTGCAGTACCGGTTCTTTCTATATTAGGAGCAAATTCTTGTTTTATTACATTTAAATTGTCAGTTTCTCCTCTAAGCATATACAAAAAGCCAGAAACTTCACTTGAAAGTACAAGTTTATATTCTGTTAATTGTAACATTGGTACTATTTCTCGGGCAACTGGCTGGGAAAGAGTCCAGCGGTAATCTTTATGTATATTTACTAAGGTAGGAGTATTGCCACTAGCATATGACTGCCCGTTTTCATCTTCAGAGTCATAAACGTTTGGTACAAGTAAGGGAGCCCCTAATACTTGAGTTTTTTTTGTATAAAGATTTGCTTCGTATGCCATTAAATTAGTCCTCTAGAATATATTAACTTTTGTCTATACTTATTACGCTCTATATACGGTATGTCTCTTTCAGAGCTATTTTGAAATATATTAGTTGTATTTGATCCACCGGTGACCGAATTTATACCAGCTACTGAAGTATTATCAATAGTCTGAGATTGATTTATATTACTTTTTATTGTTTCTATTAAGTTTTCTATTTTTTCTACTAACTCAGAACCTGGCATACCTGGTAGTCGAGATAGCGGGGATTCAAGTGGTAGTCTAGATCTAGTATCAGGTCTTAAAGGTATTACCGCTTCAGTGCCATGTAAGGTCATGTCGTAACCATCCTCTGGCCCGGTAAACACCCCGCCAAAACGCGCCTTTGTAGAGGTAGTATTTTTACTATAAACAGGTTTAAAGCTACTCCAATCAGCATCTTTACGTTCTTTCCAGTCGTTAATTAATTTGTATTTTTTTGCAAAATTTTCGTATTTTACTGCCTCTTGAACATCTTTAGTATAGGCTTGAGCTGCCTGTCCTGGTTTTTTACCCTCACTAGTATAGCTGGCTCTCTGCGCATCTTCGTAAAGAATTTTTTTCATTTCTTCGTTTATTTCTTTACCTGCTTTTAACTGCTTTTCAAACCATAGCGCGTTTTTACTTAGACGCTCATATTCCTTTGGATCGTAACGATCTTTATTATCTTCAGAAATGTAATCCTTTAATAATTTAACAAGATATGTCATTGAGTATTCTTGTTGTTTAGGATCATCTAGTTGTATATTTTGTTTAGCGGCAGTAATTTGGTTTTCAGTTAAATTTTCTATTTTTTGCCCGCCAGACATTAAATTATTAGATTGCTCAAGTGGTACAACTGCTTCAGTACCGTGCAACTCTACAAGATAGCCATCTTTTGAACCGGTAAATATACCACCAGTTTTACCTTTAGGTATTTCATTTTTTACCGGGGTTGAGTTTATAAAATTAGGTAAATTTGTTGCTGGTTCACTAGCCTTGACTGGTATATTACCGTTTGGTACATCTGGGGTTTCTTTTGGTAAATATTGACGCGCTAATTCATCATTTTGTTTTTGAGCAGAAATATAACCAAGTGTAGAGTTTATTTTAGGTTTAATTTTCCAAGTTTTTGGGTCTGTACGCTTATATTGTTTTGCCCATTCTTTATTATCAGTATCAGGATCCCACTCTTGCAACCAATCAGGTTCAGGTGCACTGGCTCGAGCAGCTCGTCGCTGACTAGTAAAAGATTGCTCAGTCTTAACAGGTGGTGGGGTTATAGGTACAGGAGAAGTAGCAACAGGCACCGGAGCTGATGGTGTTGCAGGCGTTGTTACAGAAGCTACAGTTGCAGCTGGTGCAGGTGGTGTAGCAGGCGCCGGCCCAGGCGCCATAGCTGCAGGAGCCTCTTGATCAGAGCTCTTTTCGTTTAAACCTAAAAAGTTTGAAACTTTATCTATTATAAACTCTGGTACAAAAGGTAATTTTTTAAGAAAGTTTAAAGTACCTTTCATTAAATCCTTAAATTTATCAGAGAGGTATTTAGTTAAACGAGATAGTAGACTGCCACCAGAACTTTTAGGTACATTTATAGCTTTTGTAGGATCTTCTTCAGCTCCTTTTTCCCCACCAAATAAATCCGTTACTAAGCCAACCCCGCTAGCAAGTAATGACACTACCGTGCCTACACCTGGGAAGAAACCAGCAACACCCGCGACAACATCTAATAGACCTTTAAATATATTTCCAGATTTAAAATTAGTAAACGCGCTAGCAAAAGAAAACAAACTACCTATTACTGGCAAAAATTTTAATTTAGATAGAACTTTAGGTGCAAATTTTACTACTGCTTGAGTTAAAATTGAAAATATGCTGCCTTCTTTATTACCCTCTCCCTTTTTAGCGTCTTCAGTTTGACCAGTTAAATCTCTTGCAGCATTAATAAACCCTAAACCAATAGATATAGCAGTACCTACTCCGGGTACTAAATTTGCAATGCCAGAAGCTAGATCTATTATACCGCCTACAAAATCCCCTTCTTTTATCCGGCTAATTGCTGACCCAAAATCAATTATAGTTCCTATAACAGGAAGTTTTCTAGCTATAGGCTTTATAAACTTAATTAAAGAAGGAAATAATTTTGCAGCTTCTAAAGCTAGCTTTTTACCAAAAATAGTAGTACCAAGTTTACCAAACTCTTTCATAAGACCTTTAAAAGGTCCGTCATTAAACCAACTACCAACTGCTAATGCTAAGGCCCCGGCTAATCCACCTGCTAAAGGTAATAATTTATTCCCGAAAACTTTTGAAAATAAACCACTTGCACCGTCCCCGCCACCACCAGTCTGAGTTACAGCTTGAGTAGCTTCACTCTTACCTTTGGCACTAACTGCAAGAGTTTTAAATATTTTTTCTAACTCTTCTAAAGCCTTAGGGTCTATTTGTTTTATTATTACTGGTTGTGGTTTCTCTTCTTTTAAAGCCGCTGCAGCTTCTTCCCCGGTTGTGTCCTCTTTTGGGGTAGTTGCAACTTCTTGTTTAGCTTTTGCAAGGTCTTCTATTTTATTGTATATTTTAGATAGAAAACTAGTTTGTTGTTTATTTTCGTCTACTAAAGCTTTTAAAGCAGCTGTAAAATTAGCTGGTATTTGTATTTTGGCAGGCTTGACTTCTTTTTCTCTACTCTCTTTTGTCTCGCGGACAATAGCAGCTAGCTCCGGTTTACTAATGGATTCCTTTGGTTCCGGAGTAGTTTTAGGGTTTGCATCCTCAGCCATATTAAATACTTAGGTATGCAACGTAGTTTCAGATATCAACTTATCGAAAACATACTTGCATCTATAGTAATATCTAATGCTTTAACGTTACCGTTATTATCAACTCCGTCAAAACGTGTAACTTGACGCTGTACTTCGGCAACATTTTCAAGATAAGTTATTATGCCTTTTACAACAGAAGCTGGTAACTTTTCTAGTACTTGGTATTTTTTACTAAATGAAAGGTTTTTGTAATTTATATCTTGGGTTTTATTATCTATAACTACGCTTATTTCTTTAATAAACTTAGACACTTCTCCCATAAAAGCTTCCCCTAAAGAATCATTAATAGTGGTGTCTTCTGTTCTTTTTTCTCTCATTTCTTTCTCAAGCTGGTATTGTTCCAATAAAGTAGGAGCTCCAACTTTAATAATAAAACTATCAAGATTAAAAATAGTACTACCGGGCACGTTTATTTTTTGTACTTCTTCTTTAAATGTAGCTAGATTAATTTTATACTCGACTCCATCTTGGTCTAAGCTATATTCTGCCCCGTAATTATTAATGCGGTATTGTAATAGAATAGATAGACTATCGATAGTCGTTAGCTGATTAAGTATTTCTTTTTCAGTGCAGTTTTCAGTAATAATATTAAAAGCTGCAATTACAAAGCGAGTTTGAAAAATAGGATTATCTACTGCAGCTTTTAAAATAAGCTTTTGCTGCCCGGTAGTAATACTTTTAAATTTTACTTCTCTTTTTAAACTAGGTACATATAAAGAAACAGTATTTTCTTTATTGATTGTATCTAAAACTGAGAGTACATTATTAATATCATTCATAAAAACATTTAGATTGCAAATTACGGTTGTCAACTACCCGTCTAAATTAAATTGAGACCCGGCAAAACTACCTATATTGTTTGTAGTAGGCATTTCGCTATTAGACTGCTGGTTTTCTTGCAAGTAAAGAGACCAGTACAAATATAACTCCGCTGGAGCCAGTCTATCTAAATAGTCTCCTTGAAAGTTTAGTTTAGAAATTAAATTATAAACAAGTTTATAAAAATTATTCAAATCGTCAGTAAAGAGTAGCTTATTAACATGTAAAAGTATAGCTATATCTGTTGAAAGTGGTATATCGACTGCTGGTATTTTACTATAAGGGGATTCTATATAAAGTAGTTTGTTTCGACCTAAGGCTAATTCTGTGTCATAGAGTTTTTTAATAATTTTATTATTAATATCTGCCGGTAAATTTTCTATTAATTTACATCTTTCTTCAAAACTAATTTCGTTAAATTTTAAAACTTTGTCTTTAATAATAATCTGATCTACACTTGATGCTAATTGGTAAACATATAAGATTTCAGCATTATCAGTTAAAAAATATTTTTCATCTTTTGCTTTAACTATAGAATGGGCAACTTCTATATTTTTATAAGTTGTAATATTATTATACTGTATTTCACTAAGTCTGTCAAAGATAGTATCAAGTTTAATAGTGTGTTGAAATTCTTTCTCAGTTTCTTTACAAACAGCATTAACCTTTAAATCTGGATTGACACTTACTGCCCGGGCATTTACTAATAATATAAGCTTATCGACAACATTAAGTCCTTCTTGAAGTATCCCAGGTACTATTTGTTCTACCACGTAGTTTGAGTGCTGTATAAAAGAAGAGCTGTCGTTGTTATAAAGGGATTTAACTAAATCTCTATAGTCTTTAGAATTTATTTCTTTTGCCCAGACTAATTTATTATATCCAGGTAATTTTACACTGTAAGTAAATCCCATTTAAACTACTTACTAATATATAAAAAACCTCTACTTATACCCCTGGAGGTCTTATACCTGGTATACCAGGTAAAGGGATATTAGAAGGTATTAGGCTACCGGTGGAAGTAAAGCTTGGTAAAGTATTGGTAGTCGCACGTATGTTTTTAGTAAAGCTAGTTTCAATAGTATAATAATTATATACCCATTCAGTAGCTACTGTTTTAGTATCAGCTCGGCCCCATGTAAGAGATTCTGCTTCAAAAGAAATAGGGGCGCATTCAAAAAAAGTATATACTTTACGTTGTACTTCTCTTTTATTGGTACGACTATTATACATAGCTACTTTTATATTAGTTTTAACGTTATAAGCCGAATTACGTTCTCGTGCAAATAAACCATAATGAGAAACCGCTACAACCCACGGTCTTAATACTGCATCAATAAATGAGTCTGTTGTTTCAAGAAAAGTTGCGCGAAGTGGTCCTTTGCTTGCACGAGACGTGCTCACTACCCCTGAGAGAACGCCGCCTGCTAAATCTCCAAATTCTTCTGCTAAACCTACTCTTTTAGAACCAATAGATTCGTTAGGTAAAGTAATACCGTTCACAAAAAAACATTTGCCGTTATAGGCTGGGCTTAATACTTGAGCTGTTAATTTATCTCCTGTTTTAGATACAGCCCATTTGTTAGGTTCAAACTGACTAATTTGAGAGTCTGTAAATAATTGAAGCCCTAGAGGGAATGACTCAATAAAAACAATAAAATTCGAATTTACTGGTATACTTGTACCTGGATCAGCAAGAAATTGCTGAAATAATGTTAAATCAGATTCAGGGGAATCAGCATTAGCTTTAGGCCCAAGTAATTGCATATATTAACGTCTAGGGCCGAATATACCGCCAATTTGACCGAGAATAGAACCTACCCGTCCAATCACACCACCAGCACCAGCAATTACCCCGCCAATACTACGTACTGTTTCACCTGTAGTTCTAATACCGCGGGCAACACCTTGACCTCCGCCTAAATCTTCTGCAACCCAATATTGATATGCTATATTAGCAGTTACTTCTTGTATAGCTCCGTTACCAGTAGTATTAAACGAAATAGCGCCAACGTTGCTTACAAAACACCCTAGTAATTCATAAGAGCGTATCGGGTTTAGTTTATCATCTAATAAAGCAACTACAATTTTTGATTGCTGTAAACTACGTGGTTCCATATTGCCTGTAGAAGATTCTTGATCAAAAGTATCTCCCATAGAATACTCTAGTAGTTTTCTAAGATTATAATCTTGAGTGCAATAAAATGATACAGCCCAATTAGTAGTACCATCAAACTGAACTGCGCCGGGAACGTTAAAGTTTAACCCCATAAAAGGGGCAGTCTGTACAGAAATACTCTTTCCTGGCAACTGAGCAGTCTTTAAAAATACTAAATCTTCATCTCTGATTTGATCTATACCATTGACAATAAAGCTGGTTATTCTTAATTGAAAATCTCTCGCAAAGTTGCGAGTACTGGCTTGTTGATAAAAATCCTGAATTGTTTGATTGATTGCCATGTTTTTATATACTTATTGCTAACTATATAGAATTATCTGATATAACGTATTGAAAGGCTATATTAACATTACAAGTTGCTAACTCTCCTGCATTACCGACTGAAAAAGACATAGAACCGACTTGTGTTGGGTAGCACCCTATAAGCTTATAGTTTCTTGTCTCTCTTAAGTACCCATCCAACAAAACAAATTCTATATCCGAAAGAGAGGTGGTGCTAATATGCTTATGCTCGTCAAAGGCTCTACGACTCCAAGACTCAAGAACATCTCTTAAAATAAAATCAGAATCACAATAAAAGTTTACTGACCAGCTAGTGCTTTCCGGATAGCTTGAATTCATAGGTACATTAAAATCGAAAGCTTTAAAGCTAACAGATGAATAATATACACTACGAGACGGTATAGTACCCCCTTGTGCAAAGAGCAACAAATCACTATCTTCTCCGTTAAACACCCCTGTAATGTTTTTAATACGAAAAGTATTAGTACGAGCAAAACCACGTGTTACTGCCGTTTGGTAAAAATCTTTTATTCCAAAACCTTGTAGCTGAGCCATTTATTATACTTAATACCCAAACAATAAAAAAGCCTCACTTTCGTGAGGCTTTTATTGCAAACTATGGGTTAACTATTAAACGTGTCTCCAGTAATGATAAGCTAGTACAGCAGTAAAGGTAGTAGGGGTGCCTGCACCGGCAGCATCATAACCTTCGATAGCCCCGATAGATTGAAGGTAAACGCCAAACAATCTATAAGTGTTAACTACATTTTGCTTATCATCAAGCTGTTCTAATTGAATGACTTTATCTACACCACGAGTTGAAAGGTCTCCGGTGCTAGTTGCATCATCAAACACTTTGTTAATTTGCCAATCTTCTAATTTCTTACGAATAATACCTTTAAGGTCATTACGGAACGTAACATTCCAACCTTCAGAGCCTGGGTATGTAACAGTACCAGGCGTATTAAAGGCTAGACCCATATAAGGTACGGCTTGATTGGTAATAGAACGATTTGGAAGTTGTTTTGTAGTTATATATACAAAATCATCTTCGTTGAATGTATCTTCCCCAATAGAGGTTACACGCATCATGAAGTCGCGTGAAAAACCTCTGGCTTGGGCTACTCTATAGAAGTCTTGAATTGTTTGTGCCATGTTGTTTAATTACTTAGGTTATTAAGCTTGTAAGAGCTCGTTGAAGTTTTGTGAGGTCTTAGTAGCATAGAAATTTACCAAGATAAACTCAGCAGTACGTACCGGCTTAATGTAAATGTCGACCACCATGGTGTTATCGTCGATTACATTTGCGGTATTGTTAGTATCGTTGCATACGATAAGATAGTCGTAAAGACCTTGAGTATTCTTAGCTAACTCAAAGAGAGGTGCTAAGGTGTTTACTGTACGACTACGTGTGAATGTAGTGTTAGGTTCGAATACGAAATATCTCATTGTACGTAATGTAGCCTTTTCTAGATATAAGAATAGACGACGTACATTGATACGATCAAAGGCGCTTGGAGCTTTTAGTAAAGTCTTTTGCCCGAACACTGTATAGCCTTCGTTAGGGAAGAATACTACAGGGTTTAGAGAGATCTTATAAAGTAGATCGCGTTGTTTTTGCTGCGGGTTAACACCTAGGTCGGTTAGACCGTTAATAATACCACGGGTTAAACCTGCTGGGGCAATCCAAGGATATGTAGCAGCGTCACTAGCAGTCATCATTGCTGAAGCATAACCAGAGAACGGTACCCATACACTCTTTGAAGTAAAGAGGTCAGTAATCTTAGCCCAATTTGCATAAGCTGTAGCATAACTTGTATTGTATGCTGTATAGCTATTGCGTAATGGCCAGTAGATGTTTTGAGAGAAGTTTTTTGTCTTATCGTCGAGAGTCTTATAATTTTCTCCAGTTACGAAAATTTGACGTAATGGGTCGGAAATGAATAAGCAATCTTTACGACGATTTCTTGTAAAGCTTTCGAACTGAGCTGTAATAGTATTCCAGTTATCAAGTAATACACTTGTTGTT
>Ga0181352_1000987_pt1 | contig 11469 bp, 8 predicted proteins | sample Fa13VDMLBSN_FD_130103 | JGI IMG/M metagenome (GOLD analysis project Ga0181352, IMG submission 130103) | Freshwater viral communities from Lake Michigan, USA - Fa13.VD.MLB.S.N | ecosystem: Environmental > Aquatic > Freshwater > Lake | place: USA: Michigan | collected 2013-09-23 | reverse complement strand
CGTAAGTTAGCTAGTGACACACGTGCTGGGCATAAAGCAGAACGTGGGCGTAATGCTACACATGATGAATTAACCGATCAAAATATTCGCAATGCAAATGCTACTGCACGGATGCATGAAAATGCTGCTAAGTCAACAGCTAATGCACATGCTAATGCGTATTACGGACGACAAACCGATCGCATGCGTGAAATGACTGGAAATAAACGTCAGCCGGGTAATTCATTTTTAGATAATGATCCACCTAATATTGATATTCTTGATGACTTTAATCGCCGTGGAGTTAACTTTGGCCGTGTAGCACCAAGTGATGCACATCGAGGCGGAGATAAATATGGGCCAGCAACCAAAGAGTCTGTAGCACGTGATCTTGGTAATTATGCAACACGTCCTTTAGATCGCGACATTATTGATGCTGGAAAAGGTAAAGGCGTATCTAAGAATACAGGTACTGGCCGTCGCTTAATGGCAGTAGGTGGATTGGGTGCTGCATCTTTTGCTGCAGGACAATCTGGCATTCACAGTTATTCATCTAATAAACCATCTTCAGAAACAAAAATGCGTACAGACGCTTCTGATATGGGGCCTGTTAAAGGCCGTGTTATGACACGCAAGTCATATGAAGCTGCAGGTGGAACCGCAAAACAACCTACAAAAATAGTTCCTAAAGAAAACTATCCAAATCAAGGAAAGATTTCTAAGGCTATGGATGTAAAAAATGTTAAGCCGGGTCAGAACAGATAAGTTTACACCTATGATTAACAGGATGAATAAGCACATCAATAGTCTTTCATGGTCAGGACTTTTAGGTATTGAAAAGAAAGAGCATGGAATGAAATCTAAGCCTACTTCTAAACAGTTATCTAAAATGGAAATGAAAGAACATGGTTTAAAGAAGGCACCTACCAAAGCACAGATAATGGCTATGGAGAAAAAAGAACACCTTAAAAAAGGCAAGGTGGTAATAGGTGAAGGGTATAAAGGTTAATTAGTATGCCAGTAACGATGTTGACTAAAGCACTTATGGGTTCTGCAGCTCCTGTAGAACCAACTGCTCCTGTAGAACCTGCTGGTGCTCCTGCCCCACCACAGGGTGCTCGTAAAGTAACAGCTATTGATTTAGCTCGTTTTATTCATGAGGGTGTAAGTTCAACATCGACTGGCACACCACGCATGCCAGTACAAAAAGTACGTCATGGTGGCTCTGCTCCGGGTATGACACCACGCATTCCAGTAACTGTAAAAACTACTGGTGGTAAATACGCAAATGATGACGAAGCACTTGGTGCATTTGCAAAAATGATTGATATTGGAGAAGTTGCTCCACCTATTGGTTATAGCGGTGCAACACAAGGTGATCCACAAAAACAAATTGACTTTTTGCGTCGTATTGCAGAGCCAGAATTAAACAAAATTCGGAAGTCAACGTCCGTCGTACGCGCACAACAAGGTGGCGTAACAACCCCTGCAGTGCCATCAGGTCAAACAGGACAAGGTGTTGTAAAGCAAGGTTCTGCAAGGACTACACAACACGTAGTTCCACGCACAACATTCACAGTAAACCCATCCATTAACGTGCAACAATTTGCAACAGGCTTGCCAAGTGTAATTGAACATGTTGATGCATTTACGTCTGGAAACAAAGGCATTAAATCTGTAGGTAGTTGGTTATCTAATTATGCTACTTATCAAGGAACAGATGCTGGGCATGGTGATGCAACACTAAAGCAAATTGCTGATGCGTACATGAGCAATAAAGGAAATCAAGCAGCTCAGGATGCATTAACAGAAGTTGCTAAAGCGTATACAGGATTTTTGCGTTCATCTAAAACAGCATTGCAAAATGGATGGTCTGCTGCCGATTTAGGTACTGCGTATAAACAATGGGCAAATAAAGCAAACACTTTACTAGGAGCCATTCAAACAAAAGACACTACGTCGTTAAAAGCTCAGACACGGTCGTTTGGTGAATCGCAACAACTTGGTATTCTTGGTGCTATCAGAACTGACAAAACAAAGTCTGAATGGGATGATTTATCTGGTCAAACTGATGATGCTGAAGCGATTAAATTTCATGCTGATCGCCCACAAGTTAAAGCAGATACCAATGCAGATATGGTTGATGCAATTAAGCGAGCTGGTGTAACTGTTGCTAAAAACCAATTGATGTCACAGTTTACTGGCCAAGGCAACGTGCCGGGATCTAGTCAAGCAAGTAGGTCATATACAGCCAAAGCAAACTTAATTGAAGCATTAGCATTTCACCCACAATCTCCACTTAACCGCATTTTAACTGAACAAGTAACTAATGCTGTTGATGGATTGCGTACAAGTAATCCAAAAATGTTGGCCGAACTTGCAGGTGTATTACGTGCGCGTAGTGGTGGCGGAGCTGGAAAAGGTGAAGCAGCTAACACGTTTGACGCTAACGTTGCCAAGCGATTAAAAGTACCAGAGATGCTAATGACAAACGTAGGTTTGTTATTTAGTGGACGACAAGGCAATGCTACAGACGAAGCAAATTTTGATCGTGCTGCTAACTTAGCTGTCAAAGAACTGCAGCGCGGTGCAAAAACAAACTGGAATCGCGTAACTCAATTATTGCAACCATACGTGTCACAAAAAGATTTTGACATGATGTTCCCTCGTTCAAATGTACAGCGAACGATGAATGTACCAGATGGTTTAGATGAACAAGGTAACGTACAAACAAAACCAAAGACCGATGTTTATGTTCCAACTGTAGCGTCTACTAAATTGCACATGGCTGCATTTAAAGACATGACTGGTATTGATTTAGGTACGACTAATACTGGTGGAACAAATATTCCTAATTACGGCAAACGTGCATTTAACGTATTGCAAGAAGTTCAAGATACAGACCCAGAACTGTATAAGTATTTAGTAGAAAGAACCATGAAGGCTGCACCGGGTGGCCGAATGGATGTTGGTGACGTTAAAGGTAAAGGACGCACACTTAAATCAACAACTGGAGTTGCGCCAGCTGAAGGTCCAGTGCGCCCCGGAGATGCAGCTCCAACAGCAACTACTGGCAGAACTACATTTGCAACAGATTTAAATAGACCATTAGACATTAATCTTGCAAATGCTATTTGGCATAGTGTGTTAAATCCACAACGTCCACATGATTATGAACCGGGTAAACCACATAGCGGATTAGGCGCAAAGAATCCAAATCCGGGTGAATTACTAGCTCGCATTTCCGATACAAGTAAAACATTTGCGGATGTCTTAAAGCACCCTGTTACACCGGTTAATGTTGAAGACTCTGTAACTCGTGGTCAAGAACAACAACGCATCAATGCAGCCACTGTAAAGAAAACAGATGCTCCTGCAATGACGACTGCAAGTATTAGTCAATTGTCAGAATACTATGATCACTTTAGAGGATTACATCCTACTGATCTTACGGGCATTGTTGCTAAAAAAGATGGTAATGAAGCACAACGTAGATTATATGAAATTCAACAAAATCCAAAAGAGTTGGCAATGTGGAAGGCTTACGGTGAATTAGAACAACAAGCTATCACGTCTCTTGGAAAACAACATGTTGAAGGTGGTGCTCACGGGCAAACAGTTGTTGGAACACAAGGTCGTGGTAAAACCACACGCGCAATTGGCAATGAAATTAATCGTGTTGCAGATGAGTTAATCGGAAGTAGCATCAAAGATCCAGATGAATACCGACGCGTAAAAGGTGGCTTGATCAATTATCTTAGTAGCCTTAGTGATAAAGCACGTAGTAGTTCTGGAATGGATTTAGGGTTACTTGATAAGTTTCAAAATATGTTTGATCGATACAAAGGCAATATGAGTGTCTTTGAAGATTTTAATCCTGTTGGGCGTGTAGGAGACACTAAGCTTCCAGATAACATTACGTGGGCAGAGGCTACTAAGATGGCATCTGCTATTGAAGCATTAGTTCGCAAGCATGGCAGTAAGTTCCAAAAAGAATTACTAACACTAGGCACTGATGATGCACGTGGAGCAGGACATAAAGTATTGCGCGAGTTATCGTCTAATCCTGCACGAGTATTTTCAATTGTAGATGATCTACGTGAACAAGCTGGAATGCCAGCAACATCACGTCCAGCTGCTCCTCGGTCAAATATTAGCCGACCTACAGAAGATGCTGCATTGCGCAAGGGCACTCGTAGTCCATCTGAACAACTAGCCCATGAATTGACACGTGGTGCAAAAGCATCTGCTGGAGTTGATGAACCTGCAGCAATTGGCGATAAAGGCCCAACCGGAAAAGGATATCAAAAGCCCGGTGCTCCGGTTCGTGACCAAATTGTTTGGCAGCCATTTATGTCGCGTAACGGGCCAAATTCTGTACGTAACGCATATCAGTGGTATCAAGATTTTGTGCAAATGATTGGTGACAATTTTGCTCCGGGCACACCACTGCGTCAGTTAGGATTTAATATCGCTCGCAAATTAACAACTGGCGAAAGCATTGATCGCATTATCAGCGGTAATGCAGATGATCCTAATCTTGACAAAGTTTTAAAAACTGCAAAACGAGAAGGATTCCCAGTTGAAGCTCGTGCAGCTCGACGCGGTGGTCTTGTTCGTGCAGTTACTAAAGGCGGCAAAGTGTTAGGTGTTGGTGGATTAGCAACGTCTGCTGCACTCCAAGGCGAACAAGGCATTAGAGGCCAGAGGAAATAGTATGCCGGGTACTAACAAAGCAAAAAATGCTGGTTTAGCTTTTAGGCATGGATTTGACAGGGGTTATTCTTCTAGGATGCCTGTGGCCCCTGTTCAAGCTCCAGTTAAAGGTATTCGTAACACACTAAACAAATCTCTTGGTATTGGAGCAACACCATTACTTGCTGCCAATGTTGTACGCGCTGCTGGAACAGATACTGACTTTGATGCATACATTCAATTAGCACAACGAATGGGATGGCCAATGCCATCTTATGATGAAAAGACCGGCAAAGAACTTAATATGCCTACTCCTATGCAATTAAAAAATGCGCGTAGGCAATTAACTAACCGTGAACTTTTGTGGATGGGTTTAAACAGCATGCAAGATGCTGCTACAAAAGTTGGTGCTGGTCGGTATGCACCTTTAGTTAATAGTGTTATTGATGCTAATGTTGTTGGCATTCCGGGTTTACATAAAGGTATTACACCAGCAATAGAAGCCGGTATTAATAAGTTTTACAACCCTAAGTTCCAAGAAGAAAACAGAACAGGTCAAGAACCGGGTATTGCAGATCTATTTGGGTTTATTGCAAAGCACTTGACTAAGCCCGGTGAGTTGCAAGGATTTATGAATCTAATTGGTAATCAGCCATTACCAGAATTCATGCAACATCAAAATAGACTTGGGCCTATGCCTGTTAGGACAGCAGCTGATTTAGTTCAAAATGCGATGATGCCAATTGGTTATGCCGTTGGTGGTGGTGGCAAAGCTATTGGAGCTACAAAAGAAATTGGCAAAAAGAATGATTACGGAGAAACCATTGACCTACCAATGGTTCTTAAGTACATAGGCGGTTTAGCTGAAAACGATGTACGTGATTTAGCTCAAAAGAATCTCGGAGGAGCAGCTAAAGCCGTAAGTAGAAAAACACCCACAGCTGTTAAACGCGCCATACGAACATTTGGTGCAGCTGAAAATTCATTTATACCGTAAGCATACTGACGGTATTATGTAATACATGAAACGTTGTGAAGCTGAAATCAATACAGATAATGGCACAGTGCAGTGCTCAAATACTGTAACAGGAACGTCAGCATATTGCGCAAAGCATAAACGTGAATTGTATAAAGTAACAACGCATCACAAATTTGAGCATGGTTTATATACCCCATACAAAAAACGATTTAGCTCGGTCAATCAACAATTATTAAACCGAATTGAAGAGTTACGAGACGACCCTAATTTATGGTCGTTGCGAGATGATGTTGCATTTGTTACTGCGTTGATGGATCTTCGAGCAGAAAGTATTTCTGAAGGCATCACGACAGAGCATTACCATAATCTAGCTGACACAGTAAAAGCTATTAAGAGTGCATTGAAAAGTGGAGATTACGACCGAGTACAAGAATTTGTAGATGTACTTAGTAATCAAGTAAAAACTGGAGCAGATGCATTTAGTGGAGCTGATGAAGTTGTAAAGTTAATTGAAAAGCGTACAGACATTATTGAAACAGAACAGCGTATGATGCATGCCAAGGCTTATACGCTAGAGGTTGATCAAGCATATAGTTTAATTATGCAGGTATTTGGCGTAATTAAAACGCATGTAAAAAATGCTGATGAGTTAAAAGCAATACGTGGTGGCATTGGAAAGATTTTGCGCACGTATCAAGATGCAGAGGAAGACATAATTGATGCGGAGGTAGTAAATGAAACTGACAGTTAATACAAAAGCTACACCACGCAATTTAAAGCCACATATCAAATCTAACCAATCATTAGCCATTAGCCTATTGCAAGCACTAGATGCCGAGATTGAGTCATCACTTGTCAATGGTGATTTTGATTTAGGAGCAGCGTTTCCTATTGCGGGATCAGATCTTGATTACAAAACATGGCTGAAAACATACGCGCCTCATGCTGCATCATCCGAGCTTGGAGAACATCACGTACGCGCATGGGACTGGTCTGATAGTTTTGCTCAAGGAATAGCTCCTCCAGCTCTAATTGAATGCTGGTTTCGTGGTGGTGGTAAATCAACTACAGTTGAGTTGATTACGTGTAGAACTGCTGTCCGTGCTACAAGGCGGTTTGTATTGTACGTGTGCGCAACTCAAGACGCTGCAAACCGACACGTTGGTGATATTGCAAACGTGATGGAAAAGTGTGGCATTGAACGCGCTGTAAACCAATATGGGTTTTCACGTGGATGGAACGCTCAAAAACTACGAACTGCCAATGGATTTAACGTCCTTGCATTTGGTCTTGATACTGGTGCTCGTGGTGTTAAGTTAGACCACCTGCGTCCAGACATGATCATCCTAGACGACATTGATGAATTAGATGACTCTGTAAATCGTGTAGAGAAAAAGGTACAAACAATTACACAGACAATTTTGCCAGCTAAATCTAATGACTGCGCAATTGTGTTTGTGCAAAATGCTATTCACTCTAACAGTGTTATGTCACGTGTATTAAGTGGCGAGTTAGACATGTTGCAGAATCGTATACAAAGTCGCATTGTCCCTGCAATAAAAGATCTAACTTATGAGCCAGTTGAAAAACAAGATGGACGGATCTCTTATAAAATTACTGGAGGCACAGCAACATGGCCTCATAAAAATATTGATGTATGTCAACGTGAAATAGAAGACTTTGGATTATTGCCATTTTTGCGAGAGTGTCAACATGATGTTGGTGTCGGTGGTAAGTTCTTTCCTGAGTTTAAAGAATACGGTATGGCAGGTGAGCCGTGGCACGTTGTTGACAATATTGACGTACAGCCGTGGTGGCGGTTTTGGGCGAGCCATGACTTTGGTACTGGGGCACCTGCATGCTTTTTACTATTTGCTTCAGATGAACGAGAGAACGTTTATGTACTTGATGAATGGTATCAAGCCGGACAAGTAAGTAGTGCACAAGTCGAATCTGTGCTGACGGTACTAGAAAAACATAAACTTGCTGAGCCAAAAGTAATAAGTAAGCGCGGTGGTGGATGGAATACAAAGTTAGAGGCAATTGCATTTGACTGGGCTAATACGTTCCCTCCTATGAAAGTAGAAGAGCGTGTTGGTGAATATCCTGTTGAAATATGGTGGGAGCGTGGTTTGCCCTGCGTACGTGCAGTTAAAGATAGAAAAGCTGGCTGGCAACGATGTAAAGAATTGCTAGTAGACGTTGAAAGCGTAAATAGCGTTATTCGTCCAAAGCTTCGTATTTTGCGACGCAATTGCCCAAACCTTATTAAACAACTGTCAGATACTATGGCAAGCCCAAAAGATCTAGACGAAATTGACAATGGTACTAAAAACGACCACGCTATTGATAGTTTCCGCTACGGAGCTATGTGGCGCGTAAATCCAGTTAGGTGTCCTGAAACATCAAAAGATGGACATAATATCAATAAAGAAAATCTACCGATATGGATGCAGAAAAATAAGGGAACGGATTACGTATAATGGCAACATGGCAGTTTATTATTTTGATAATTGCCCTGATGGGTAACGGCTACGGAATGTACGTGATTCATAAGGATCTAGTATTTCTTCGTGCGGAGAAACTATTAAAGTTAATAGAGAAGGTTGGTGAATGGGTATGAGCATGCCTCCATTAGATCCTAATGTAATACGTCGAATGATTCCTATGGCAATGCGTAATCGTGGCATGGGTACCAACGTTCGAGTCAGTGCTTTTTCTAAACCAGAAGCACCTGCTGCCGTTGGTACAAGACCATTAACAAATAACGGCATAGACCCTAAAGACAATCTTGCACTTGATGTCGAGACAAAAGACTGGAAGGTTGTTCCGGGTGATCAACCAGAAGAAGATCGCAAAGTTGTTGATTTTGTAAAGACACAATTTGATACAGCGTACAGATCTCGTAGTGAAATGGAAATTGAATGGGCTATGGCAAGTGCCTTCTTTGAAGGTCGTCAATGGTTTAGGATTAATACCAATTCACGTAACTTAGTAAATCTACAAAACCCTAATGAACCAAACCGTTATATGACGGTCAACAAAATTCGACCTCTTATTGATGGTGTTGTTGGCAAACTAACACAATGTGCTCCTGATGCTTCTGCTGTAGCGTTATCCTCGAATGATCAAGACAGACAAGCTGCTGACGAAGCTAACTATTTAGTTCATCACTACAACCGTAAGTTTTGCCGAGAGACACAACTTAAAGAACGTGTTCGATGGGCATGTGTTACTGGCACGTCCTATTTAAAAATCTTTTGGGATGCAAAACGCGAACAAATTGTTCCTCAATTTGATGCTACTGGACAGAACATTCTTGGTCATCAACAAATGAAGGTTGGAGATATTGTTGAGCAAATTCTTCCGTGTTTTGACGTGTACGTTGATCCTTCAGCTAAGCGCGATGATGACATTCGCTGGATGATTCACGCCATGATTAAACCGCTGTCTTGGTTTGTAGATAGTTATGGTGACATTGGAAAGCTAGTGAAGCCCGATGCAGTAATGGGACACAATAGTGGCTACATTGACAGTTATCTTGAAGGTGCTAACGGATCAGGTCGAGGCTGGGTTCCACCGTCAACTGCAAGAATTAATAATTACGACACACGTAAATTAAGTGCAGTTGTATACGAGTATTGGGAGAAACCGTCAGCGTTATATCCAAAGGGTAGATACATTGTGTCGTCAAATGGCGTATTGCTCTATGCTGGCGTATGGCCTTATGAAAAGCGAGACTCATTCCCATTTATTCCATTACGATGGCAACCACGATCAGGCACTCCATATGGATACTCTCTTGGGTTTGACCTTACGTCGTTGCAGTCAACCTATAACCGCATATACAGCCGATTGCTAGAACAGTTTGAATCACAAAAAGATTACATTATGGTTGAGCGCCTAAGTAATATTGGCGCAGATGCATACGATAATCAGTCTGATGACATTGAAGATAAAAATCGTATTTACCGTAAAGTTTACTACAATCGTGGATCAAATCCGCCAAGTATTCAACGCGCTCCCGGTATAGGTGGAGACCTTTTCCCACTATTACAAATGGTGGAAAAGGACATGATGGATATTGCTGGATTGCACGACGTAAGTCAAGGAATGGCTCAAGCAGGTACACCAGCTGAATCTGTTAGATTGTTACAGAAAGCTGACAACACACAGCATAGCTATATTAGAGCAGACATAGAAATTAGTACTGCCAAGATCAAAGAATGGGAAGTTGCTTTAGTAAACCAATTTGCAATTGTTCCATTCATTGGTAACGTCGAAGGCGGTGAACTACCAGCCGACAAAATTGAACAAGGCGTTATGCGTTTTGATGCAATTCGTAACGGTGGTCAGTTCCGCATTGTGTATGTGCCGGGATCAAGTCTTGACGAAGGCCCAGATGCTCGGTTACAAAAGTATGCACTGCTGCGACAGATGGGCGTGTTTGGTGATCCATCTGACCCTGCTACAAACAAGTTGTTTGTTGAGATGGTCAATATGCCGGAAGCAAGTAAGATCTTGCGTCATCTTGAAGAGCAGAATGCTAAACTTGCACAGGCACAACAAATGCAACAGCAGATGGCTGAACAGCAAATGGCAATGCAGCAACAACAGGTTGCAGCAGCACAGCAACAAGCCCCACAGGTTAATTTAGAAGTTGAGCAAGCAAAAGCTCAAATTGAAATTCAGAAGAAGGTCGCAGAAATCAAAGCAAAGCTTGAAGCAGATATTGCTCTTGAAACTGCAAAGGCCGGAATCGCAAGTAATGCGCGTGACGAAGAAATGGCAGCGCAGAGCCAGCAACAGTTCATGTCTGGCATGGAACAAGAAAATAGGAGTACAATGTAATGTCCGATGAGATGGTGATGCGCACCACTGATTCACCAGCAGTGGCGACGGGCGACTACGGAGCAGCTGAAGCGTTATTAGATTCGATACAGGGTGCCGCCGACCCTCAAGAATGGGCGTTAAACGACGAAGAATCTAATAATTGGCAGTTAGGCTCAGACGAAGACGTATATACAGATGATGGGTTTGAACCAGAGAATCTGGAGCAAACATTACGTCAACAATTGTATGACACATTAGCTGATGAACCCGGCTCTGTGCCCTACGAGCGATTCCGTGAAGTTAACGAACAAGCTCGTTCCGGCAGAGAATATCAAGAGCGGTTGGAACGTTGGTCTGATGTTATTCAGCAATTGGAATCTAATGGTTTTCAATCTGCTGCAGATGTTCAACGTGCTTTACAAGAACAGCAGTGGCAACAACAAGAAGACCAAATTAGATCAGAATATGATCAATTGACGAGTCAGGACATAGTAAGCCCTGAGTTAGCGCAGGCACAGGCTGAAGCTGAAATTAACAAGCTACGCTATGACCGGCTAATGAATCAAATGTCTGAGTACATGGTTACCCAGCAGCGGGAGTCCGCTTTGCAGCAGTACCCATATGCTAGGCGTGGAATGGATATGTATGAAGGGTTAATCCAAAACGGAATGAACCCTATGGATGCAGCCGAGTACGTTCATAATAGTGTGGCTGGAATTGTGGAATCAATTGTTCCTCAATTAACGGGAATGCTTTCTGAACGTATGCAAGCGCCAACTCCTATTGATACATCGTATTCAAACCAACAAGTCGTCTCTCAACCCGATCCAGTTCAATCGCGTGGAGCGTTAAGTTCTATTAGTCGTTTGTTAGGTATCGGTCGCACACCAAATCAACTTTAGGGAGTAAGTCACAATGGCTATTGACTTTAACGGTGCCCTTACCCTCGCGGATCAGGCTATTCTGTCCAACGATCCGCTGGT
>Ga0181352_1000986_pt1 | contig 11470 bp, 11 predicted proteins | sample Fa13VDMLBSN_FD_130103 | JGI IMG/M metagenome (GOLD analysis project Ga0181352, IMG submission 130103) | Freshwater viral communities from Lake Michigan, USA - Fa13.VD.MLB.S.N | ecosystem: Environmental > Aquatic > Freshwater > Lake | place: USA: Michigan | collected 2013-09-23 | reverse complement strand
TTTACGCTGAAATCCTGCGCCAGATCGGGCGTATGCCTAACGACTACAAAGAACCCGACATGGAAGACATGGGCGAGATGGAAGAGCCAGAAGCCGACGAGCCAGAAGCCAAAGAATACGAAAATCCCAAGCCCAGCCCCCAGAGCAAGAAGAAAGAAAGATAGGACCATGCCGCGCTACAAATACGATGCAAAGACCGAAAAGGTCGTTGAGATCACCACGGAACGCAAAGCAAAACGCACAAACTCAGACCGCGCACTTTGGAACGATGCGCACTATGACGGCGCAAGAACGACTGACGGCAAGGACATTGGCAGTCGCAAGAAGCACCGGCAGTACATGCGCGACAACAACCTGACGACCAGCGACGACTACACGAGCGAATGGAAAGCCGCAGCAAAAGAACGAGAACACTACAAAGCAAACGGCGGCACAGTCACAAAAGATGACATTCGCAGAGCCATCCACCAGCTAGAAAGTCAAAACAATGGAAAATGAACCCTCGATCCGCGAATCAATCGAAGCTGCAATGCCAGAGGAAGATGATGCCGTCGAGACGGTAGTAGACAATACGCCGGCACCAGAACCCGCTGAGAAAGAAGAAACACAGCCAGAGCGCCCGCAATTACGCTCTACCGAAGCCAAGCCCACCGAAGCCAAGTCACCCGAAGACAAGCCTACAGAGGTTAAGTCTGACGGCATACAAGCTGGGCCTAAGTCTTCCCCCAAGGCTGAAAGCCGCGCCCCTGCGTCATGGCACCCTGAAACCCGCGAGCATTGGGCTGCGCTGCCGGAAGCGGTTCGCACAGAGGTAGCCCGCCGCGAACGCGAAGTGCAGACCACGCTAAAAGAGACTGCCGAGGCGCGTAAATACGCGGAGCAGATCGAGCGCACAATCGCGCCATACCAGATGTTCATCAAGGCCGAGAACAGCAACCCGCTCCAGGCGATTGATAACTTGATGTCTACCGCCGCCCGTTTAAGGACAGGTTCTTCGCAGGATATTGCGCAGTTGGTGTCTGGTTTGGTTAAGCAGTTCGGCGTTGGGCGCTTTGGTCAGAGCTTCATCGAGCAGCTAGACAGCGCCCTGGTTGGCGAGATTCCCCGCGTGGACGCGCAGCAGCAGCAGCTTCAACAAGCCATGCAACAGCAACTGGCTCCGATTCAGCAGTTTATGAACCAGCACCAAAACGCACAAGCGCAAGCGCAGCAGAAAGTAACCCGGCAAGCCGAGAATGAAGTGCTTGATTTCATGGAAAAGGCTGAGTTTGCCGAGGATGTGCGTGAGGATATGGCTGATCTGATGGAAATGGCACAGCGCCGGGGCCGCGATCTGTCGCTGGGTGACGCCTACCGTCAGGCTTGCGCCGGCAATGAGCGCGTCAGGTCAGTCCTGGTTGGACGCCAGAAGTCACAAGGCGCTCAGAAGCTGACAGGGGCCGCACAGAGGGCCAAGTCAGCGGCTGTGAGTGTCAGTGGCGCACCGGCAATGGGAGCGCCCCAGCAGGGCGCTGTAGACGTTAGAAGCGCAATTGAAGCGGCTATTGCGAGCCATAGTCGTTAATGCTAAGAATGATATGATAGCTTACGGCACTTTTGAGGTTGTTTCTGGGTAAAGCTGGACGTTTGCTAAACAAAGCATCATCCCTTGCGGAACGCCGCGTTAAGTAAACACCACCAGCCAAATCTGTTAACGATTAAAACTGTGTTGTAAGAACGTGCAGCGAATAACGCCACGGAGAGCTAAGGCTCCCACCGTTGTATCGTCGCGGTCACTGTGCCATCGGGCCTAGCCCGAACATGAGGCGACCACTTAGTTCCGCTGCAGGAACGAACGTGTGTCACGCGGAACAAGCTCTGTTCCGTGAACCCTTACCTCATGGAGATTTCAATGGCTTTCCCGAATACCACAGACATCGTAGCAACGACTATTCAAAGTCGTTCACGCGCTATTGCCGACAACGTGACCAAGAACAACGCCCTGCTTGCCAAGCTCAACATGCGCGGCAACATCAAGCCCATCTCGGGCGGTAACGTCATCTTGCAGGAACTGAGCTACGCGCAGAACGCCAACGGCTCGTTCTACAGCGGCTATGACTTGCTGCCCGTCGCGGCGGCTGATGTCATCAGCGCGGCTGAGTTCAACATCAAGCAGCTTGCTTGCCCTGTCGTGATCTCTGGCCTCGAAATGCTGCAGAACAGCGGCAAAGAAGCGTTCATCGACTTGCTCGAAGGCCGCATCAACGTAGCCGAAAGCACGATGTCGAACCTCCTGGCGCAGTCGATCTACTCTGACGGCACCGGCACTGGCGGTAAGGAAGTCACCGGCTTGGACGCCGCTGTTCCTGCTGACCCGACCACTGGCACCTACGGCGGCATTAACCGCGCCACTTGGGCGTTCTGGCGTTCGCAGTTGTATGACTTCAGCGCCGCGTCAGTCACTCCGTCTGCGACAACCATCCAGGCCGCGATGAACTCCATGTGGGCCAGCCAGGTTCGTGGTTCTGATCGTCCTGACTTGATTGTCGCGGATAGCATCTACTGGACGTACTTCATGACCTCGCTCCAGGCCATTCAGCGTTTCACGACGCCTGAGACTGGCTCGCTTGGTTTCCCGACGATTAAATTCATGGATGCAGACGTTGTTCTGGACGGCGGCATCGGCGGCTACATCGGCTCTTCGCTGATGTTCTCGTTGAACACCAAATACATCTTCCTGCGCCCGCACAAGGACAGGAACATGGTCGCTCTCAGCCCGAACAAGCGTTACTCGGTCAACCAGGACGCGGAAGTCCAAATCCTTGGCTGGGCCGGCAACCTCACTAGCTCTGGCGCTCAGTTCCAGGGTCGCATTCAAGCCTAAGTAGCCGTGGTGGCTCACCTCGCCTTGGCGGGCTTGGTGAGTCCCATGACCGCCAAGGCATTTTTTAACTAGGAGAGATCAAAATGGCTCAAGCAACAATCGGCATTAGTGCCGCTCAGGTTACTGCTTCCACTAGTACTGCTGAGTTTCGTCTCGGCACCGTTGGCGGCTACGACAGCCCGACTTTGGGTTATCAGGAGTTTGTCTATGGTCAGGCAAATGGTGCCATCACTGGTGCCGGCTACGGCGTTGTCGAACAGACTGGTTTCGACTTCATTATGGCGACGACCACAACCACCGCGCCTGGTGCTTCTGGCTACGGCACTCGCTTTGGTGCCGCCCAGGCGGCTCTTGCGGATAACGAGCACGGCTGGTTCCAGATTTACGGCAAAGGAAGCATTCGCACTCTGGCTTCTGCTGCTAAAGGCACTCGCCTTAACTCGACTGCTACTGGCGGCGCTCTTGATGATGACGGAACGGCTGGCGCAGAAGCTATTAGCGGCCTCGTTATTCTGACTGCTACCGGCGCTTCTGCCGCGACGAACGCTGACGCGGTGTTCTCATACCCTGTAGTTGGCGAAACTCTGTAATTGCTAAAAACAGCGCGGGGCAACGTCTCCGCGCTGTTTACTACAAATAACAAAAGGACATAAAAATGAACACCGCCACAGCACCATCCCCGACAGATTGGAACAACGTCGCAGACGCAGTTGACGATAACTCCAACAGGTTCCAGAACGACGACAAGTTGCATGTACAGTTCAGCCGCCGCCCAAAGATTCAGCCGGCTGAGTCAGACATTGCTGGTCGCGCCATCTACAAAGAGATCGACTACATCACGATCATCGTCCCCGGCGACAAGGCGAGCATTGTAGAGCGCCCGGTCCAGGCTTATGACGCAACGCGCTTTGCGGCAAAATATGCCAACTGGAAAGCCAATGCTGGTGTTGTGCAGGAAGGTACGCCGATCTCCTCGCTGCCCAAAATGACGCCAAGCAAAATTGAAGAATACAAATACTTCGCCATTCACACCGTCGAGCAGCTTGCCGCTGCGTCTGACAGCGTGGGCCAGAAGTTCTTTGGCTTCCAAGAAGACAAACGCTCTGCTAATGCTTTTCTGGAGATTGCCAAAGGCAACGCTCCGTTTGAGCGCATGAACAACGAGCTCAAAGAACGCGATGCCAAGATTGAGGAAATGCAGTCTCAGATCGAGGCGCTTAACAAGATGATGACTAAAGCCAAAATCTAAATAAAGGCTGGGTTAGATGTCTTTTCAGATTATTGAAGATGCAACGCTACTAGCGATTGTTCAAAACGTCGCTCAGATGGTGAGCTATCCGACGCCAACTGACCCAGCCGGCGATTCCGATCCTTCCGTTCAGCAGATGGTTCAAGCCGTCAATATGTCGGCTACGGAACTTCTGGGCCTGTACGATTGGCAGGAACTCACGCGCACCTACGAGATTTCTATTGCCGCCGACACTCCTGGTCAGACAGAACAGGCGTTCGATCTGCCAGAAGATTTCTACGAGTGGATCGACCAGACGCAGTGGAACAGCACTAACCAATGGCCCGCAATCGGGCCTATCAGCCCGCAGATGTGGCAGAACTTGTTGGTCAGGACCGTCCTGCCAACGATGTCCTTCTACTGGCAGGTGCGCGACAACTCTCTCTATATCCTGGCCCCGCCGACTGAAGCGCAGACGCTCACGTTTATGTATCAGTCGCTGGCCTGGGTGCGAGATCAGGACAACCCGACACTTTACAAGAACCGCGCTACTAAAAACGGCGACACCATTCTTCTCGACAGCTTTTTGGTCACGCTCTACACGCGGGCAAAGTGGCTTGAGATGAAGGGTCTGGATTCAGCCGCCGCGATGCGCGATTTCCATGTGAACTTTGAGAACCGCAAAGGCCAGGAAAAAGGCTCACCTGTCTTGAACATGGTGCGCTCTTACGGCTTCCCGTACCTCAACGCGCTCTACAACACGCCTGATACGGGCTTCGGTTCGTAATGCCCTTAGTTGCATTAAAACCCTACAAAAGCCCAAGGCTCTCAGCGGCAGCGCAAGTCTCGATGCTGACAAGCATCCCCGCGCCCGTGGGCGGTCTGAACTTCCGCGACCCCATCAGCGAGATGCCGCCTACCGACGCAATGGTGATGGATAACTTTATCCCACAGCGCACAGGCTGCTTGCTGCGTAAAGGCTGGAGCTTCAGTTGCAACAGCCTCACCGATCCCGTCACTTCTTTGTTTAGCTACAATGCTGCCGACAGCGCGGATAACAGGTTATTCGCGGCATCTGGCGGAAGCATCTGGGACGTTACGGGCGAAGATGCGGTTGAGGATCAAGCCTCAACGGGATCAACAGACGGCATCTGGAGTACGACACAGTTTGCGCTCGCCAGCGGCGAGGTTGTCCTGCTGGCTGTGTCCCCCGGCGCCGGCTATTGGGTATACGAGGCAACTTCTGGCTGGACACAAAAAACGCCCACCAATTTGCCAACTGACTTGCTATCTGTAGCCGTCTGGAAAAACCGCGTCTGGTTTACCGAAAACAAGACCTCGACGGTCTGGTACCTCGAAGACATTGACGCGATTGACGGCATTGCTGTGGCATTTGAAATGGGTTCCTTGTTAAGAAACGGCGGCTCTGTTCGCGGCCTTATCAACTGGACGCTCGATAGCGGCGTTGGTGTAGACGACTATCTTGTCGTGGTCGGAACCGAGGGCGATGTCGGCGTTTGGCAAGGAACCGATCCAACGGCTGCTGCCACCTTTGGCCTAAAGGGCGTCTGGTACGTTGGGCCTGTCCCGGCTATAGGCCGCTTCTTTACCGCATACGGCGGCGATGTGATGATCTTGTCTGAGCTTGGCCTGGTGCCAATGTCTCGCCTGGTCAACGGTCAGTTCAGCGAAATACAGCCTGGGCCTTCGTCTAAGATACAGAATGTGCTGTCTCCAATAATTGTCAAATATCGCAATGATGCGTCATGGGACGTTATCATCGTGCCAAACTCGGATGTGTTGATTATTAAGCTGCCGCCGCAAAACGGCATTTATGTTCAATACGCAATGAATGTAAACACAGGCGCTTGGTGTACGTTCAGCGGTATGCCAATGGTCTGCACCGCGCTTCTTAACGGGCAGCTATATTTTGCAACTGATGACAAAGGTATTGCCAAAGGTTTGTTTGGCGAAGAAGACGGGTTGAAGCTAGACCTTCTCGGCGGTGATGCCGTCGCCGGCAACATTCAAGGCGCTTTTAATGCCTTTGAAATGCCTGGCCGCCTTAAAAAGTTTACGATGGTGCGGCCTGTTTTTATCACAGAGCAAGCACCTGGCGTAAAGCTGCGTATGAACACGCAGTACAGTTTTACTAGCGTAGCTGGAACGCCGTCATTTAGCGGAACTACTTTTTCTGAATGGGATACAGCCGTTTGGGGAATTGCCAAATGGTCTGGCGTTTCCAACACTTACGAAAGCTGGTTTGGCGTTTCTGGCCTTGGTTATTACGGCGCAGTGCGTATGCGCGTTAAGGGAATAGGCGGCTCAACTACGCTGTCCTCCTACCATGTCTTGTACGAACCGGGAGGCATAATGTAATGGCTTATACTAATGGAAACCCATTGATAGCCGCGCTGCGCGCTAATTCGCCCGCGCCAGCAAGACAAGCCAGCGGCATCAAGGACATCTCTACTGGTGTAATATTTAATACGCCAGAGACTAATTATGTTTACACGCCTGGCGGCACTACTGGCGGCACTACTGGCGGCACTACTGGTGGCACTAAAGATGTTGTCAAAGACAAATCACCTTCTGAAAATAATTGGATAACCGATCCATTTATTCCCGCGCCTTACGTTTCGCCTGGTCTAAAAACCCAAACCTACCAAACTGATTGGGACTCATTAAACGCTACTTATGCAGATGATTTTACTAAAGCAAAAGCCTCTGGCGTAACTGAAGCAGATTGGGCCAGCAGTCCAAGGTTCAAGGCGTATCAAACAGAAGTTATCAATCGAGCAGCTAACACATTTGATACAGATAAATTGGCAAGCGACATTGCAGCGATGGAGAAGGGCTTCGATGACCCAGTCTACGGAGATAACTTCCGTAAGATTGTCGCAGCGGAAAAGGCGCGGCTTGAATATCTAAATAGAACTGGTCAAGGAGGACCAGGGAAAGGGGCAACCATATATGAGCCAGATCCAAATTGATCGTCTTTGGCCCTCACGATGTTTTTGAGCGGTGGCTTTGTGAACGTATTGAATATGCGCCGACAAGAAACTTAAGATGTCTTGCTAACATCACGCCAGATTCTAAGATACTTGGCGTTGTTGGGCTTGATAACTGGAATGGCGCTTCATGCCAGCTACACGTTGCCGGCGAAGGTATTTGGCTAACGCGAGAGTTTCTGAGATGCGTGTTTGATTATGTGTTCAATGTCGCGAAAGTTAAGGTCTTGCTTTGCATGATCGAGAGCGGAAACGAGAAGTCTCTTAGATTTACGCGGCGCGTGGGTTGGACAGAAATAGCGCGGATTGAGGGCGCTCATCCATCTGGCGCCTTAATTGCCTTTGAGATGCGTCCCGAGAATTGCAAGTATTTGGAGATACCCGATGGGCAAATCTACTCCCGCTGCGCCTGATTATACTGGAGCGGCTAATGCACAGGCGGCGGCGTCAAAAGAGAATTTGATGGCGCAGAACTATGCCAACCGCCCATCTATTGAAACTCCGTTTGGTAGTCAAACTTGGCAAACTAATTCACAAATTGACCCAACAACAAGCCAAGCTGTAACGGCTTGGACGCAAAAAAACACTGTAGCTCCAGAGCTTCAGAGTGCGCTTGACGCTCAGATTTCTTCTCAAAACCAGCGCAGTCAGCTTGCCAACAGCTTTATGAATCGCGTTGGCTCTGAGTACGCCAAGCCATTTGATTACGAGGGCTTGCCCGCAATGACTACGGGCGGGACACCTGGCGAGATCAGGACCAATGTTGCCGACTATTCGCCTGGTCTAAACACCAGCTTTAACTTTGGCGATGCGCCGGCTGCGCCGACTTACGACACAGGCTACCGCGACAGGGTGGCGCAGAGCCTCATGGAACGCATGATGCCAGTGCAGGATTACCAAAACCGGCAGCTTCAGACGCAGCTATCCAACCAGGGCTTCAAGCTGGGCAGCGAGGGCTACAAGCGCGGTCTGGATGAGCTTGCACAGCGTCAGGCGGCAGAGCGTTACAACGCTTACGACACTGCAGGCAACGAAGCCCAACGCATGTACGGCTCACAGATGGGCGCTCGTCAGCAGGGCATCAGCGAGGCTATGTCGCAGGGCAACTTCAACAACCAGGCGCTTGGTCAGGCCCAGGGCCTCGACATCAACGCGATGAACGCCATGAACGCGGCGCAGGGGCAGCAGTTTGGGCTGAACCAGAGCTATGCCAACCAGCAGAACACGCTGCGCCAACAGGCGCTCGCAGAACAGGCACAACGTCGCGGCATGTCTCTGAACGAGATGAACGCGCTCATGTCAGGCCAGCAAGTCAATATGCCCAACATGCCGCAGTTCAACACCGCTGGCATCTCGCAGACGCCGAACCTTATGGGCGCTATGCAGAATACTTATCAAGCCAACCTCGATGCCGCTAACGCGAAGAACGCTGGGATCAGCAATGCCTTTAGCGGAGCGACTAGTCTTGGATCGGCGTTTGCGTTCTCAGACGTAAGGCTCAAGAGCAACATTCGGCGTGTTGGTATTCATTCTGTTGGCGTGGGCGTCTACGAATACGACATCTTTGGACACCGCGAGCGCGGCGTGATCGCACAGGAACTTCAGCGCGTCAGACCTGACCTAGTGCGTCAGCATGACAGTGGATATTTAACCGTTAATTACGGAGCTTTGTGATGGCATATAATTGGAACTCAGATAACAACGATGACATTTATGCAGAATACTTATCTGGACAAAGCGATTTACGACCAGAAGACATGGCTATACGTCGTAAACAAGCTATGGCAGACGCCCTAAGAAATCAGGGTATGCAAAGCCAAGAAGGCAAAATGGTAGGCAATGTTTATGTTGGTGCGTCTCCTTTTCAACACCTTGGGCAGCTTGCTTATGCTTACATGGGCAAGAAGGGACAGGGAGAAGTAGATAAAAGACAGGGTAAACAAGACGTTTTAAATAAAGGTCTTAGAACTACTATGATTGAGGCGCTTCGTTCAAGAATGGGCAATTCTCAAGACGGTATGCCGATGGGCCGCAAGAAGACGCCAGAAGAAGAAATGGCAGAACAAGCTGAACGCATGAGACAGCCTACTTATTCCTGATAATAATTTATTTGGGTTACTAAAATGGCTTATGAAGACGAACTTTCTGACGATGTTGCGTATAGAAACTCTCGGCAGAGAGGTTATGCTAATTCAACGCAATCCGTAGCAGACATAGCCTATGATGAACGTGTAGCAGCATTAGAAGAAGAAAAAAGAAAACGCGCTTTAGGTGCGGCTGCTTTTGCTCAAGCCCAAGCTGATATTCAAGCCCAACAAGCGCCTATGGGACAACCATCTGGGCAAGTCCTTCCATTGGCTATGGGGCAGTCTTCTAGCGCGTATACCCCTAGACAGGGGAAAGCGATGGAGTATTTCAAAAAATACGAAGACATGATGAGCAATCGCCCAGATATGTCTGCGATGAACGAGTACGCGCAGCAGCGTGGGCGTCAGGGGTCTTCTGCCATGTTGAACTCATTGTTGGCTAACTCTGCTGGTGAAAACTTTGCGCCACAGCAAGCGGCATACTTAAAGCAAGCTATGGCTGCGCGTGATCCGCTTGAAGTCAGTGGCGGTATGCTCACGAACAAAGGATTTGTTGAAGACCCGTATGCAGCGCGTGGAGAAAGAGGAAGAGCGGCATTAGCTATTGCAAAAGAACTAAATGATTCGGAGCAAATTGCTCAACGTGAAGCTGATGCGGATGCAAGGTATGAAAGAAGGTATGGGAATAGCTCTCAGGCTACTCCTGGTGAAAGATTAGTTGATTCAAGATATATAAACGACGCTAGAAAAAATGTTGAGTCTACTTCTGGTGCATTACAAAACATTGGGGTAATGAGAAGTATGCTTGATGTTATGCCAGGTGGCATCTGGAACCCAGAAATAGGCATGATTAATAGTGCAATGGCTTCTCTTGGTTTTGATTCAGCAGAAAAGAAAGCAACCGCGTTTAATATTGCAAATTCAATAGCATCACAATTTGGTATTGAAAAATTAAGCCAGATTGGCGGTAATGATACAGATAAAGAATTAGCTATATCTATTAAGACAACTTACGGAGAAAGAAATACAAAAAAAGCAAATCAACTTCTTTTAGATTTGTATGAATCCATTGTTGTTGCTAACCAAAATAAGCCAAGTGAACTTATAAAATGGAAGAATAAATACGGCTCTACACAGAATGAAAACGCTGATGGAGAGTCGTTTGATACTTACTGGAATAACTACAAAACAAAATTACGCAAAGAACGTGGTCTTGATTTAGGCTCCATCCAAGCAGATTTGCAGAACTATACAAACGGTAGTTCATCAAATAATCAGTCTACCTCAACTCCATCTAGCAGCGGTGTTCCAGAATACAATCCGAACGCAGTGCGACTTAAACCAAAGTCAAATTAAAATGCCCACATTTGATGTAGATATTGCTGACAAAACATATGAAGTAGATGCGCCTGATGAGCGCACTGCCTGGGCATGGGCAAACAGAAGTCATCAGGATGAGCAAAATAAAGGCAAGAAAGCCGTAGACGACGAAGTCGCCTCAATGCGCGAGGGTAACGCGCTTGTGCGCGGCGCTCGCGGTGCCGGAGCTTCTTTGCAGAACCTTGGCTACGGGTTGAAGGGTATTGTTTCTGACCTGACGCCAGAGCAGCAACAGACTGTTAATGTAAACAAACGGTTCTTGGACGAGGATACGGCTGGCTTTGTCGGTGGGCTTGCCACAGATGTAGCGTCCTTTGCCTTACCTGGCGGCGCTGCTTTGAAGGTTGCTCGTGCGCTCCCCGCCGCGATGAGATTAGCCAGGGCTGCTCCCTTGCTTGCTCCTCTTGCTGGTAACGCCGCGCTCGATGCTGGCCTTGCGGCAGCATACGCGCCAGAAGATCGTGGCGAAGCTGCATTAGCAGGTGGGATTGGCAGTGTTGGTGGTCAGCTTGCAACTCGCGGATTAGGTAGGGTGCTTGGCGGGCTTGTTAATCCAAGTGAATACGGCAAGAAACTTATGCAAGAAGGCATACAGCCAACAATAGGACAAGCGGCTGACACAAATTCAATACTTGGTCGTGGTGTACGCAAAGCTGAAGAAATTATGGGAAGTGTTCCCGTAGTTGGTGGGCTTGTAAATAATGCAAGACAGCGAGCTACAAATGAGTTTGCAGAAAAAGCAGTTGAGCGGGCTGTTCCTCCAAATGGAACTTCAGTTGGAGCGCCTAGCAGAGAAGCATTTGAAGACTTAAAAAAACAATTTAATAAGGCTTATTCTGTTTTAGATGATTTAAAATTTAATCCAGATAAAAAGTTTGAAGAAAGTATTGTTGATACAATT
>Ga0181352_1000985_pt1 | contig 11471 bp, 27 predicted proteins | sample Fa13VDMLBSN_FD_130103 | JGI IMG/M metagenome (GOLD analysis project Ga0181352, IMG submission 130103) | Freshwater viral communities from Lake Michigan, USA - Fa13.VD.MLB.S.N | ecosystem: Environmental > Aquatic > Freshwater > Lake | place: USA: Michigan | collected 2013-09-23 | reverse complement strand
GCCCTCCCCCCTAAGGGATTGACAGACTGGTGTTCCGGCGTGCCCACCCGCCCCCGCCACCACCATTTGTGGGAAGGATAATAAAAAAATCGAGATGTCAAGCAAAAAATAACAATCAGCGCGGACGCGCTGATTAACTTTCCCTATGATGCTGTAAGTTGTTGATTTTAAAGGACAAAGTAAAAAGCCCCAGACCTTGCGGTCTGGGGCTCTCGGCTGCTGACTGGCTGACAGTGTCAGCCAGTGCGCGGATCAGTCGCAGATCAGTTCATACTGATCTACCTCTTCGATCTTCACGCCCACCTTAACCTTGCGGCATGTTGGACTGTCGGACCGGACATATGCGGAGATACTCACAACAACGTCTTCCAGTTCGAAAGTGTAGTCGCGGTTCAAGTACTGGGGCCAGTCGCGCGTACTGATCTTGTTAGTTTGTTCCGTGAAGAAGTCTAACAACGTGGTCAATTGTGCGTCCTTGAAGCTTTCCAAGTTGTTCATGTTGACATCAATTGTTGGCTTATACATACTTGTTCGCATGTACAAGTTATGCATGGACAGATCCAGATCCTTAAATACTGCTGAATAGTTGGCCCTGATCTTCATCTTTTTTTCTTCCAGCATCTTCGCTTTGCTGATCAGTTCATGGCCATCTCTGCGGGACTTAGAAGAAGCTTCATTGATCGCGTGGATCAGTGGGTTGACTTTGCGTTTCATAACTCTATCCTTTCTAGGTTGCACTGGATCGGCTGATCCAGTGCTTGTATTTTAATTGACTATCACGCTAAATGTCAAACTATTTTTAATCACCTTTTCTACTTCATCGGCCAGATTATCGGATGCCCATTCATTGATCGTATCGTTGATGTTGTAGTCCGTGACATCGAAGTTATCAGACAACCATTCACTGATCAGGTGGTCATGATCAATATTGTTATCCATCCAGTCGCTGATCTGCTGATCGATGTCGCTGCTGTTGGCCTTGATCCGTTCATCGATCAACTCGATCAACGCTAAGCGCTCGGGGCTCGGACCTTGTGACTGGGTGCACACATTGGCAGCCGTATTGACCACCACCATCAGGGCAGTGTATGCCGAGGAGCGGGTTTCACTGGGCATCGCCTCGATGACTTCTTTTGCATAAGCAATCGCTGCATCGAAGTCGAGGCCGCGTGATGCGAACAGGCTGCTGGTATGTTTTGCTATCGGGTTTGTTGTCATGACTCTATCCTTTCTGAGTGCGGCCTCAATCAGACCGTGAATGAATTACATCACGGTCTGCGGTTCGCGTCTAATGAATTGTTTCTATCGGGTTCGCTGCTCTAATAGCCGTTCAAGCTCCCAGTCTAGTACCCCCCGCGCTGCGTCCCACAAAAAGCCATGCGGGATTTGCACTCCTTCATATATGGGTTTTTTCAATTCATACATCACCGGCGCGAGCAGTCGATGGACTGCTCCGTCCCAGTGCCCATCCTTCAGGAAATGATCCACGCCGATCTTGACAAGGTCGGCGGCTGCTGGGTCATTGACCACGGCCATGGCGATTTGATGCGCGTCCATGTCAACCGCCTTTCGATAGCTGCTCAAGCTTCCACCGGATCGCATCGTGCCACATGCCCAGCGCGTCCATGATCGATGTTTGCTCATATGAGTAGTCGATATCTTCGCCGCCCTCATAGCGAGCGACAAAGTCAGCGACAACACTGTTGGGGTGATGGGCGACGTTATGCCCATAAGCTTCGACAAAAGCTGCTTGTTCTTCGGGTGACATATCAGCAGCCCTCCAACACGTGGGTGATGGCAAAGCCGATCACGTCCCAGTTGATCCCCACGCACGCATCATGCGTGCGAGCAATTAGGTGCATGACCTGTTCTACCTGCTCACCGGACAACGTCAATTCCATGTCCGCAGCCTGCTGTTCGATATCCTCGGGGCACCAGTCGACACGCAGCACCAGTGCGCCGTCATCATCGCGAATTACTTTAGCCATTTCTCTATCCTTTCTGAATGTTGAGGCCTCCATTGTGCCAGCTCCGCGCACCGCGTCCAATGAATTGTTTCAATCGACAAAGCGCCAGCAATAGATTATCTGTGCCCCGGCGAGCCCGCCCGCCCCCGCCGCCACCAATTAGGGAAAAAACAAACGCGGTTCGCGCTGCGCGAACCGCGAAGCAATGGCAAAGGGCAAAGCGCCAGCAACCGCGCACCGGCTGCCGCCGGTGCGCGAACCGTGGCCAAGGCCACGGGAACCACGGGGCGCGAATCACGCGCCCCGCTCCACGCACCGCGCCACGTTTCACGCGGTGCAAGCACCGAGGCTCGGGGACTGGTTTACGCTGGGCAAATTAACAGGGGATCGATCAATTAATTTGACCGATCCCCCTCGATAGCGTGCAAAAAAGCCGATTAGTTAAGCCGCGAGCAATTCCAAAGCTCGGTTTTTAATCGCTGCACCAGTGCCGAACCATGCCGATTCGAGGCGCGTATTGTCGCTGCGGCCTCGCTCATGATCGACTAATTCAGTCACCGCGTTGAGCATCCCCCAGCGCGTGCCAGTCACGCCGCCAATGTCCGAACCAATGGCCGCGCCATTGAATAATTGCATCACGCGCTTATAAGCTCGTGATTCGGTGATGTCGATTTTTCCCGTGTGGTAAGGCTTGAGCAGCTCGGCCACAAATGCATCGGCAGCCTCTGCGCCCATGGGCTCGCCTGCCAATTTGCGAGATTCAACTAGGAAGCGCTCCCAGTTATTCGCCACAATGCCCAGCTCCATGCGCACAGCGTCAGCATCGAAGCGCTCAGAGTGCAACACGCGAACCGATGCGGTGTTATCGCCCAGCGCGGCGGTGATGGTGTTATTGCAAACCACGCGCACGGTGGTGAACTTGGCCACGGTGGCCATGGTTCCATCGTATGAGGTGCCAAGCAATAAATAAGGTTTGACAGTGTCACCCTCGACAATGTCCGCGCCAGCGCCTACCGATGCCAGCGCCCACACGCGCCGCCCGTAACTGAGCGCCCCGGCTGTTTCCATTTGAAAGCCGCCCAGCTTGACCAGATTATCAAAAAAGCCCATAACCTCGGCGGGCTGCACTACGTGGTAACCGTCCGATACCACGGCCAAAGGTGCGCCGGTGTCGCTACGGTGTAACACTTTGCGCCCCTTGAATAATTCGGGCTCAGTGGCCGCAGCAGTGCGGAACAGTACGGGGGATTCAAGCACGCTATACGCTAAACCCGCCTCACGTGTCCACGTCTCAATTGACGCATCCGCGCTCAGGGTTTGGCCGAGGCCGTGCCATGGGGTTTTACCAGCGTAAGCCATTGCAGCGGTGCCAGTTGTTGTATCGATCATGTGTGCCATTTCGCTATCCTTTCTTGAGTTGAATCGATAACCGCCCGGTCATCGATGGTTTGAATTCTAGTCTATTGTCCGCACCGGTCAATTGAATTATTTCGATCGATTCGGGGCTTTCAATTAGCCATATCTATCGAGCAGCCACCCAATAAAAAGCCAGAGTAAAACCGCGCCAATTAATATCATGCGGCCACCTCGCGCCCTACATCGCCCGCGATATGGTGCCGCAGCAGCGAGCCCACCGGCAGCGAGCGGGCAAAGTCGCGCACGGTTTGCGCGTCGTTCGTATGTCCGGTTTTGCGCGTACCGTGCCACTGAATAGCGGTCGGGCCGCTGGCAGCATAGCAGCCGCCCACCGCGTCGGTGCCTACTCGTTTTTTTCCGGTGCCATGGGCAACAAATACAACAACAAAGTCCCGTTCACCACGTGCGCACAACGGGGAACCGTTGCCACAGTCCGCGCAAGTGAATGATTCGGCCAGCTCAGCGGGGCAGCGTGCAAATGTCACTCCGTGTATTTTGCGCGGCCAGCTCTCGGCAGTGTCCACCGGGGCAGCATATACAGCGGGGCGGCCCAGCTCTACAGTGCGCACCGCGTCCGCGATGGTGTCGCAGCTCGCATTAATTGTCGTTTTACCCGGTGCCGGTGTCGGCAGCGCCTCAGCGGGAAAGTGCGAATAAGCCCATGCAACACCACGGCGCGGGACCGCGTCATATACAGCGGCCAAATAATCCGCGTCGATATGGTCGGTGCCGGTGTCACTTTTCGGATGTAGCGCACACGTGCGCGGGCACGTGCCATAGGTCTCATGTTCCCCAGCGCGATAAGTGACTGCGATGGGGCCGGTTTTTTTGTTGGCAGAAATTGCAACGGTTTTCAGCATGACTCTATCCTTTCTTGATTTGTGAGCGGCCAGTATAGGCCAGCTCCGGCACAATGCCAAATTGATTTTTTAAATAATCCAGCCGCTCCGATAGCTTGGCTTTATTGATCGGTTCAACGATAAAAAGCCCGTCGAAATAATCGCGCCCCCACTGTAACGCCTCACGTTTCAGTCGAAATATTTTCGAGGCATCCTCACGGCGAGAATGCGCCCAATAAACACAAACCGGTTTTTTCATTTCTCTATCCTTTCTCAATTAATTTTGGCATGCAAGATCGTCTTCAAAATACCGCCATTCGCACTCGTAAGCATAGTCCGCGTCACCATAGTATTCACCATTAGCTACGGCCTGAACCGCAATTGCCCAAATCATCGCGTTATCTGATTCGCTCAAATCAATTGTCAACTGTGTCATTTCTCTATCCTTTCTGTTCGCTGAATTATTTCAGCAGCCACTATTTTGCCAAACCGGGGCAAATTGTCCAATTGATTTTTTCGATCAATCAGCCGATGCCGATAGTCTTTCTTTCAGCTCTGCCCAATTCATGCCCCGCGAGGGCCACACTGCCATCGGCGGCAGCCGCAGGCCATCGGCAGCAAGGGCAACCGCATCGCGGCCATGGTAAAGCAATATTCGGTCGACATTCAAAACAAGCACAAAGCAAGGTCGCCCCATCAGGGCATGCCGAGTCAAAAAAGCAATTTGGTGCGGTCGCAATGCCACCTTCAAACCACGGGAGACAACCTTCAACTCCACCGTGACAAAGCAATCGAGCACGCCCACCAGCATGTCGGACACGCCAAGGTTCACGCGGTTTTCGATTCGCTCAATGTCGCAGCCAACACTTTTCAAGCCGTCCCGCACGCGTGCAGAGAATCGCGCCTCAGGTGTCGTCGCCACGGTCGATCTCAAAAACGTCCAAAGGGGGATCAGGAATGCCAGCATCAAAGGTCGGGTCTTTCTCGCGCTCGACACTGTCGAGCACCTTGCCCGTGTCAGCGTCAATCAAAGCGGTCGGAGGAGGGCCGCCATACTGCCGCCTCAGCTCGTCAAGCTTACGCTGCACTTCCTCTTTCGACATTGAGTCAATCGTCCCGTGCCTGATTTCCTTGCGTTCCACGTAGATGGTGCCCAAGGCTTGGCCGCGCCGATACTCCGCTTGCACCGCAGCAGCAAACGCACCCGCAGCCAAAGCTTTGTCGCGTATCTCTTGCAGGTCTTTCATGTGCCGCTCGTAAGAGGTGTTGTACTTCGAGGCCAACTCCGCACGATAGGCCTGAATCGCAGCCACCACATGCGGATATTCTTTCGGGTTGGTCAACTTCCACGCCATGACCGAGGCCGAGCCCTCTTTGTACCCTGCACGCATGGCCGCCTCTTTCAAGGTCACCCGGCCATCGCCAGACACGTATTCCTGCACAAACTTCCATTCCTTGGCGTTCAAGACCTTTTGCTGCCTCAGGGGTCGAACTTCCCCCGCAAGCCGCTGCTTGGCCTTGTCAGGGACCACTGGCGGGACATTCCAGACATCCCGCTTGGTCATGCAGTCCTCCACAAGCGCCAGCCATTGTCGACACGCCGCATAGAAAAGGTCCAGCCGGGCCGATGCACCTTGGCAAAGCGTATGGCCGCCACACGGGCCGAGGCGGCCTGCTTTTCCTCCTTGAACAGGATACTGTCGCCCGTCTCCATGTCCCGGAATGGGTAGGTCGTGCGGTCCTCAGGGATGGGGATATTTGCTTCGATTTGTATCAAGGACTAACTCCCGTAAAAAGAAAAAATCAATTAACAACGGAGTATAGATATCGTAACTCTATCTGTCAAGGTCAAATCCAATTCAAGGCCTCCTATATAGGGATTCTGGAGGAAGAGTAGTAAAAAAAAAATCACCTCCTTTTTTCGTAGGGACACCCCGTAAATTACGTCTACCCTTACAACGTAATGTTCTGTACACTCGTAAGTCCTTGATTTCATTCACTTATTACGGCATTACGTCTATTACGTCAAATCCCACAAAAAAAATAAAAAAAACACCTCTTACCCTAAAAATCCCTATAGGGATCCCCAAAATTGCATAACAAACCCTGTTCTATATACCCAATTTCATATATATTAGGGAAAACCCCTATGAAAAACACAACAAAATGTACTTGACACCTAGTGTTCTCTAAACGATACTACGCATCCCTAACACATGTAATTCAAGAAAGGATAGCAGAGTATGAGTCAAGATCCATTAACCCAGCTACAGACAGCTGATCTTTTGCTCAGGATTCCCGTTCAGGTGACCTACGGCAAGAACAGCGCAGACAACACTTTTGTAAAGGACGTACGCGTGGTCCACGGTCCATTGTCCTTGGACATTACTGCCTTACTCACCGAGGATGACTTTTACGACATCTTTGAGCAGCTCCACGACTGGTATTCTGACCGTGGTCCTTTAAACCTTTTCCCTGACAACGCAGGACTTTTTGAGGAGCCCCGCCATGATTGATACCCATTTCAGCCCGTATGCGGGTTTGTTGAACTACACCTATGTTTTCTACAACGGCAAGACCAAGCACACGCTGGACTGCTGGTTGGAGGTAGAGGATGCTGACGCAAGTGTCGGCTTGGCCGAGTCGTGGTCCGTGTTCTATGCCTATTTAGGCGGCGTGGACATCTCTGAGCTATTGTCAGAGGACACTAGGACTGAGATCATTGAGCAGGCCCAGTTGACTTTTGAATCATTTGCGAACGAGGGGGATTATTGACATGTTGGAATCTGACGAAATACGCGAGGCCAAGCAGAAAGTGCATGCTTGTGCTGTGGAGATTGCCAAGACCATGTTCCGGCATTCTGAGGACAAGAAGATTGCGGTATTGGCTGTCGTGATGGTTGCTGCCGGGTCTGCCCGCGCTTCCGGCATTGACAAGCACATGGCGATGGAGATGTTCTTGACCTTTTACAACGATGCAACGAATTTTATGAACGAGGAATGATATGAATCAGCAAATTGAAATGATTGAGACCGAAGAGGACGACACCTTGGTGATTACATTGGAGCAGCATGGCTGCTTGGCCGAGGTCCGCGTGCCGGGACAGGTGATCCGCGAGGCACATGACAGTCTACAGCTCAAGGAATTCTTGCAAAACAGCATGGTCGACTTGTACGCACGGTTGGCTTACATGCAACGCAAAAGTGGATTGAGAGAGCAATCATGAACTGGGCATCACTCTTTGGTACTGCCTGCTTGATTGCATGGCTCACGCACATATTCACCTGTTTTGCGCAAGCAATGTGGGGGTTCTTGGTCGCCGGGGCAATTTTCTTTCCGATTGGAATCTTGCACGGTTTTTATTTGTGGGCCACGTAGATGGATGAGGACACAAAGTTGGTCCTGCAAATGTGGCGCGTGCAGGTCATGATCAACGATCATTTGCAGCGCCAAGTACACATGTTGGAAAAAGAATTATGGGAGCTAAAAAATGTTCGAGAACGTGTTCGCACTGACAATTCTTTTACTGATTGGCGGCGCACTGGTAGTCGTCGTAGGCGCGATGCTGATCGCAGCGATTGATTTTCTACAGAATGGGGGACGAGATGAACAGTGATGACAAGTTTTGGCTATGCCTGTGGGGCATGGGGTTGGTGGCGCTGATTACGTTGATAGTGTGCATCACCATCAATGCTCAGGGTAAGCGGGAGAAATGGGAGAAGGCTGTCAGCAATGGCGCTGACCCCATGGTGGTAGCTTGTGCATTGGATGGCATAAATGGTCATGCAGAAACGGCCATCTGCGTGATCTTGGCGCAGGGGAGGACGAAATGACTGAATTCAACGACACTGAACGCGAGAGCAAAGTCAAACAAGAGGTAGTCAAGCAACAGCTAGATCGATTGGAAGCAGATGTTGCACAACTCAAAGCCAAGACTCAGCAGGAGTTTTACGACGAGTTGCGAAATAGTGTATTGGAAGAAACAGCGCAGGCCATTGAAAAGATGCGTGGTTTTGGCAACGACACCATCAGTAGCTTTGCAATTTTTATCAGGGGGATGAAGCGATGAGCTTTAGAGAAACCACAGTCAAGTACATCAAGGATGTAATCAGAGCAAGGACCATCCATGAGGTCATCGCGAACGAGTTGAGAGAGGCGCACCTACGCAAGTTGGAAGCTGAGACTGCGGCTGAGTACGCAGATGCGGCAATTAAATACAACGAGAAGCGCATTGCTCGGTTAACGGCACGTCTGACTGAGCATACGGAGGAAGGGGACTACGCATGATTGAAGTATTGAAACAGGCGCTTGATGCGTTGAAAGATGTTGGCGTTTTGACCGACAGAGAATGGCAAGCAGTTCACAAGAACAAAGCCAACGAATTACGCCAAGCCATCAAAGACCTTGAAAGCCAAGAGCCTGTGGCGTTGCCTTGTTGCGGTTACACGGATGCTAGTGCAGTCAAATGGAATCCCCTTAACGGCGTTGTGCAATGCCACAACTGTGGGCAGAACTACACCACATCACAGCGCACATGGGTAGGGCTGACAAACAATGAGCTTCAACCAATTGCCGATGAATACCGCATTCTTTTTGGTAGTTGGGTTGAAGACTTTGCTAGAGCCATTGAAGCCAAACTCAAGGAGAAAAACACATGAACACTTGTCCAAACTGCGGAAAGGTATCAGGTTTTCACTCAAGCATATTGCAAGGGTGTATGTGTCAATACTCAGCACCACCACAGCGCACATGGCAGGGGCTGACGGATGAGGAGCAATCTTTTATTTATGACCAAGTCAAACAGATTGTTAACAGCAAGCCGTTTTGGGTGAGGTTTGCAGATGCCATAGAAGCCAAGATCAAGGAGAAGAACAATGCTTGACCGACTCATTCTCAGTGCTGTGTTGACCGCAGTAGGGTTCAACGGTTTATTCCCTGACCCACCACCGCCACCCGCACCGTTGACGCTGAAACAAAAAGCAAAGATGAAGTCAATCAGTGGCGTGTGCGAACGCAAGCGTGGGCAGAAACAAAGTGAGAACGTGAAACGTATGTGCAAACGATGGAAGGAGCAACAGAATGCTTGAAGCAGTCAGAACATTCTTTGGCAAAGTGCGCGGCTCGCACGGCGAGCGCAAGACGATTGTTGAGCAGGGATTGGTGTACAGATGCACCAAATGCAATCTGCTCTTTCTAACAAGAACCGCAGGCGAGCAGCACAAGTGCACGGAGGCGCATACACAATGAATTGCCCTGAATGCGATGCGTGGTCCACGGTCATTGAAACAAGATCAAGCCCTGTTAGATACAGAAGAAGGAGAGAGTGTGGAAACGGACACAAATTCACCACCGAAGAAACCATCGTCCCGTCCTCGCAAATCGAGGAAGAATCGAGGGCCCGATTTGAAGGCTATCGAAAACGGCACGTGGAATCCATTCGAGAGAGTAGACCCAAAGATTTTAGAAATGCTTCATAGAAAGCATGAGAAAGCGCGAAAGTACTATTTATTAACCAACTCAGAGGACGCACCAGTATGAAAAAGCAAAGCAGTAAATCATTGAAGTTCATGGAATACATCATGAACCACCCATCGGCCAAGGTAGGCACCGTGGCCAAGAAGTTTGGTATCACCCCATCGCTGGGCTACCAGTTGCGCAAGAAGGCGCTGGAGAATCAGATTGGGGTATTTGCTCCACCGGAGATGGTTCCCATGCCGGACCCACGTTTGCCGGACTTGGCCTCTACCGTGGACAAGACATTGGACGCTCGGGCCGCGAACTACGGCACGTTCAAAGACGGCGCTGCGCTCATGCAATCTATCAAACGTACCATGGCTGCCCATGCTGCCAAGCACGACAAAACCTTTGCCGATGACCAGTGGGAAGCCTTGGAGATGATCGTGCACAAGATGGGGCGCATCGTCAATGGCAATCCTGATGTTGTCGATCACTGGGTGGATATTGCGGGGTATGCAACACTGGTTGCTGACCGGCTGCAAGGGAAGGCGCGATGAGCACCACGATCAAAGTCCGGCCCATGCCTGCAAGAAGCCCGGCTGAAATCCGGGCCGTGTTCCTCGCTGCATTGCGCTCGAACAATTACACGATGAAGACGACGGAGATCGCAGCGTTTACCCACCTGTCAGCCTCCGTGGTTCGCCGCTGTGGGTTGGGGTTGGCAAATGAGAGCAAGATTGAAGCGGTCCTTGTTCCGGGGCGCGGGAAGGGGGAATATCGTTTCACCATCACGCAACTGGATTTGTTTGAGGACACAGCGGTCACCAAGACAAGGTTTTGGACAATTTTTAAGAAGCTGTTAAGATTTTGATGTTGAGACCTAGTTGTCAAAAACTCCCCTGTTAGAGCAGGGTGAATGCCGGGAGTGTTTCAGCACCCCGGCATTTTTATTTGGCCTCTCCCCAGCTCGGGCCGATTTCCACATCACAGCGGCTAGGAACCATCAGATTCACGGCATTGGCCATGATCTCGGCACCAGCCTGTGCCTCCTCCCGACTTTTGACAGACAGCGCCAGCTCATCATGCACCTGCAAGATGGGACTAAGCCCGGCCTTGGCCAGCGCCACCATGGCCGCTTTGGTCTGATCTGCGGCTGACCCTTGGATCAGCTTATTCAAGCCCTTGTACGTACCCGCACGCTTGATCCTTGGGCCGTATTCCACCATGGCTTGTTCGTAAGGCAGCGCCTTGTTCACGCCCCACTCCATGGGTTCCCACAGAGGAAACCGACACTTGCGGCCAAGAAGTGTTCTGATCGATCCGCCCGAAGCTGGATGCTCAATGCGCTTCATGACGGCGTTGACGGTACCCTTTAGGAAAGGCACCTTGGTGTGGAATATATCAATGAGCATTGAGGCCTCCTCCATGTGCAATCCCAGCTCTGCGGCCAGCTTTGCTTTGCCCATGCCGTACATCAGGCCCAGACCAATGGTCTTGGCGGGCTTGCGTTTGATGCCTGCCATATCGGCCACCATTTGGTGAAAGTCGGTGTTGGGGTCATCACGGTATGCGTCCACCATTCTGTCCGCACTTGGCAGGTTCAAGAGGGCCGCATAGTGCACCAAGAGGCGCGGTTCTTGGGAACTGAAGTCATTGGCTGCCCACAATTCGCCCTCCTCCGGCAAGAAGAGCGAGCGCACCATGGGCCCGATGATTTCGTGGCGGGCCGGAACCTGCTGCAAATTCGGGTTGTTCATGGACAGCCGTCCGGTGATCGTGCCGCCCTCATCG
>Ga0181352_1000984_pt1 | contig 11474 bp, 5 predicted proteins | sample Fa13VDMLBSN_FD_130103 | JGI IMG/M metagenome (GOLD analysis project Ga0181352, IMG submission 130103) | Freshwater viral communities from Lake Michigan, USA - Fa13.VD.MLB.S.N | ecosystem: Environmental > Aquatic > Freshwater > Lake | place: USA: Michigan | collected 2013-09-23 | reverse complement strand
TCTTATATATACTTCCCTCATAATCAGGGGTGTCAAGTCAGATGCTTTTCCTGACTTGATGCCCCTGATACTTACAGCCAGCGATTCCGTTATTAATCAGCCAGCGACAGATGTATTTATAGGGCGAGGTCAGCCCATCTGACTGAGCCACAGGTAGTATCCTGCCAGGCACCTGCTGATACAGGACAGCCTGCCTACTTGTCTTGTTCTGTTCTGTATAGTTCAGACCCCAGACTGATTAAATCGGCGCAGACTTAAGTATTGTTACTCCAACAAAGATTTTTCCGTACAGAGCCTGTGCCCCTGTTCTGTCCTATTTTGTCCTGATTAGACTGTTATCTGTATAACAATTTTGTTATAAACCGTTCGGAATGGCTGTTTGAACGGATTAATAGATAGTAGGGGCACAAAGTGCCCACTGGTAGTAGCAAGCCTTGAGGGCTTGCGTTACAGACTGTATCTCTATCTGTATCTGACAGGCTGTATTTACGGATGTAGATGGGACAATACTGTGACTTTTCAGACTAGTAATAACCCTAGGACAAAGGCTATGGCAGAGGCCAAGGCTAAAGTTTTAGCCCTTGTATCTGAGGGTATGCCTGTACATAGGGCTATGGAACAGTTGGGCAAAAAGCCAGACACTGTCCGTATCTGGATATCTAGGGATAAGAAGTTTGCTCAGGATTTGGCTGACGCCAAAGAAAGCGCTAAAGAGAACTCCCTAAAAGCGCTAGGGGTAGCCCGTGAGGATGTATCCTTCCCACAGTTCTCTGAGATGTTTCTTGACCAAAAGGTGTTTTCACACCATCAGGACTGGATTGACCTACTAGAGGGTAAAGACCCTAGTTGGCTCCACCCTAATATGATTTACGAGCCTGGCGATAAACATCGCCTCCTTGTAAACGTGCCACCTGAGCACGCTAAGTCCACCGTGATTACGGTGAATTACTCTACCTACCGCATCGCTTTAAACCCCAATGTTAGAATCATCGTAGTTTCTAAGACGTTAGTCAAAGCACGGGAATTCGTGTACGCGATAAAGCAAAGGTTAAGCCACCCGCGCTGGTTGAAGTTGCAAACAACTTTTGGACCAGAAGGGGGATGGAAAGAAGACTCTGATACCTGGCGTGTTGATACCGTCTATCTGGGTAACGATGCTCGTGATTCATCTGAAAAAGACCCGACTATTCAGGCACTCGGTATGGGGGGTCAAATCTATGGTGCCCGTGCTGACCTGATTATTCTTGATGACTGTATAACTACAGCCAATGCCCACGAACACGAAAAGCAGATTAACTGGCTACAGAAAGAAGTTATTACCCGTCTGGGTAAGAACGGTAAGTTGCTGGTGGTAGGGACCCGAATTGCGGCAAATGACTTTTATAAAGAACTCCGTGACCCGAAGCATTGGTCAAGCGGCAAAAGCCCATTTACGTATATGGGTATGCCTGCTGTTTTACAGTATGCTGATAAGCCGAAAGACTGGACCACGCTCTGGCCTAAATCGGATGTTGCCTGGGATGGCGATGCGGACACCCCAGATGAGGAGGGACTATATCCTAAGTGGGATGGTCCGACCCTTGCACGGCGCAGAGGCGAAGTTACTCCGTCTACGTGGGCTCTTGTATATCAGCAAGAAGATATAACTGAAGATTCTATTTTCCCACCTGAGTTGGTTCAGGGTTCTGTTAATGGTATGCGTAAGAGAGGTCTGTTAAGACCTGGCGCTGCTGGACATCCAACCCAAGTTGAAGGTTATACCGTAGTTGGCTTTGACCCTGCTATGGGTGCTGGGCACGCTGCTTTCGTGGCTATGACTTATAACAGGATGGATGGAAAGATTTATATACTGGACTGCCATAATATGTCAGAGCCAAACCCACAGAAGATTAGGCAGGCAATAGAAGACTTTGTCCAGAAATACAAACCGCAAGAACTCAGAGTTGAAATCAACGCCCACCAAAAAGCCTACGCCCTCGATACAGATTTACAGCAATGGCTGGCAACTTATGGCGTTCGCCTCAATGCTCACTTCACTGGAAAAAACAAATGGGACACAAACTTTGGTGTCGCATCTATGTCAACGCTCTTCGGAACTGTCGCCAATGGTAAACACCAAAAGAACAATATTATCGAACTCCCTTCTACTGAAGGTTCTGAGGGACTTAAGGCTTTAGTACAACAACTACTTACTTGGAAGCCTGAGACTAAAGGTAAGACTGACTGCGTGATGGCTATGTGGTTTGGTGTTCTTAGATGTCGTGAGTTTATGCAACAGAACTCTGTAGTCCAAAAGTATGCCCATAATCGTTGGGCTACAAGAGCGCAGTCACAAAAACGTTATAGTGTAAATCTTGATGAGATAATTGCTGAGCAATGGCAACAAACTTATGGATAGGAATTAATGGCTAAGGTTATAAAGTCAGTTAAATATTGGATTGACTCTAGAGAGGGTGCTGGTTCGCCTATTAATAAGGACGTCAAAGAAGTCATTAAGGAGTTACCTAAGGCTCCTGGTGGAAATACTCCTCAGCAACGACCATTAGTTCCTGGTGGCATTCAAGGCGGACCACCTTTAGTTACTTCTTCTATTCCAGGTGCTATTCCTGCAAACCCTACTGGTGAAGTATTTACAAAGAGCGACCCTGCTCGTGATTTATTTAAGTTTTACAAAACTGGTGTGGATAGACCTTTGGATATGCCAGCAGAACCAATTGATTTAGAAACAATTGAAGAAAAAAAAGTAAAACCTACTGGCGCAAAAGGTTCTAAAAAAACTCAAGAACGTTTAGAAATTGCAAAAGGCGTTCGTGGTGGAACCATTGGCGGTATGACTAGAGCACCTGGTTCTAAGCCATCATTAGCAAAATCTTTGCCGATGGCTATTGAAATTGCAATGGAACGTGCTAGAAGAAGAACAGAGTTAGAAACAATTCAAGAATCTTTAAGGGATGCATTAATTGTTGAACGTGGAGAAAAAACCACTACTTATGTAAGTGACCCTAATTCACCTAAAGCAGGTGTAGTAACTAGAGATGAACAAAAAATTATTGACCGTGCTGCCCAAGCAGCAAGAGATGCTTTACTAGATAGAGATGCTGCTATTAGAGAAGCGGTAATGCTGCGTGACGTTACTACTGGAGAAGTAAATCCTTTAGCGCAATCAGTAACACAAAGTGAAGCAGACCGCCGTGCACTTGAAGGAATGAAAAAATTTGAAAAAGATATAGTTAAAGTTAAAGGCGGAAACTTTGGTAAAGGTACTCCTACAGGAGATGCCAAAGATATTGCGATGCGTAAAGTTGCAAACGCTGCAATAGTTGAATTAGTGGACATTAAGGCCCAAAAACAAATTACAAGTGCTACGCCTGGTACAATTGGAAAATCTTCAAGTGAAACAAGTTTATTACAATTAGGTCCTGCTAGCGGCAATTTATCGGGCAAAACAATTATGCTTGCTAGAAATGGTAAGTTATCTGGTAAACCATTACGCCCTGAAACAATTTCTCAAATAACCCAAGCAGCACAGGCTGGTGCAAAATTTATTGTAGGAGATATGCCTGGTGTTGATTCAGAGTTTATTAAGTTATTAAACAAACTAAATGCACCTTATAAAATTTATCATACTGGTGATAAACCAAGAATACAAAAAGTATATGACGCGCCTAAACTACCTATAGTTGGTGGCAAAGGAATGGCTGCATTTGGTGCTGTAGGTTTAGTATTAGATGCTGCTTTACTATGGAGACAATTAATACAAGAAGCAGAAATACAACGACAACAAATACAATCTGAAACTATGAACTAAGGATGGCAATGTTATCAATTGAACAAATTTCAGCACGTGTTGAAAATTTACGTCAACGTGCTGCAGAGCGCGATTCGCGCCAACAAGATGTTCTTGCTGTCCGTAAGGGACAGATTGCAACTGTATATCCAGATTTCTTTCCTGAAGGTGTAGATGCCAATGTCGTTGCAAATTTTATTGATATTGTTGCGCGAGACTTATCTGAAGTTATGGCGCCTTTGCCTTCGGTCAACTGTTCCGCTGCGAATCAAGCGAATGACCGTGCTCGTAAATTTGCTGATACACGTACCCGTATTGCTACTAATTATTTTGCTCACTCGGACTTACAAGTCCAAATGTATACAGGAGCCGATGTATACATAACATTTGGTTTCGTTCCGTTCATAGTTGAACTAGACGAAGAAGCAGGGCTGCCGCGTATCCGCATAGAAAACCCAGTGGGCGCTTACCCAGAGTTTGACCGCTATGGGCGCTGCATTGCCTTTGCAAAACGCTACTATATGGCTATAGGCGAAGTTGCCTCACAGTTCCCTGAGTATGCGAATATCCTACTTGGTAAAGAAATGTACAAGTCTGATATGACGGCACAAATTGAAATTGTTCGTTATTACGATGAAAGTCAATCTGTGCTTTATGTTCCTGAGCGCAATAACCTATTACTATCCCACGCCAAGAATCCTCTTGGCAAGATGATGGTTGTTGTTGCTAAGAGACCATCTATTGATAATGAGATGCGTGGTCAGTTTGATGACGTGCTCGGTATTCAGTTGCTTCGCAACAGGTTCGCATTACTTGCGATGGAAGCAGCAGAGAAGTCCGTGCAAGCACCAATTGTTCTACCATCGGATGTCAATGAACTTGAAATGGGTGGCGATGCTGTTATCCGCACTGCTAACCCTGCTGGTGTACGCCGTGTTGATTTAAATATTCCACCTGGAGCATTTACTGAGCAGGCTTTACTACAGCAAGAATTAAGATTAGGGACACGTTATCCAGAGGGAAGAACTGGAAACATTGATGCCAGCATCATCACAGGACAAGGTGTGCAGGCACTTATGGGAGGCTTTGACACACAGGTCAAGTCTGCTCAGGCTATCTTTGCTTCAACACTACGAGATGTTATTTCTGTTTGTTTTGAGGTTGATGAGAAATTCTTTGACTATGAGAAGACTATCCGTGGTGTAGATGCTGGTAGCCCGTATCAAATTACTTACAAGCCAAGCAAAGATATTAAAAAAGATTACTCAGCCGATGTTCGTTATGGAATGTTGGCAGGACTTAACCCAGCACAGGGTCTTATCTTTATGTTGCAAGCCCTTGGTGGCGGTTTAATTTCTACCGACCTTGCTATGCGTGAATTACCATTTGGTATTAACGTAACACAGGAACAAGAAAAAATTGAGATAGAGAATATGCGTAAGTCATTAGTGCAGTCATTGCAGGCTTACACACAGGCTATACCGCAGATGGCTGTCCAAGGCGCAGACCCATCTACAATCATTAAGAAAATTGCTGATGTAATTAAATCACGCCAGAAAGGTGTGCCAATTGAAGACGCTGTTGAAGAAGTCTTCGCTCCAGAATTACCTCCTGCTGGCGCACCACAGGTTGAGCAAATGTCCCCTGCTCCCGCTGCGCCAGCGGGAGGCGCTCCCCAACCACCTTCATTACAAACATTATTATCCAGCCTAAGCGCTGGAGGAGAAGCAAGCGCTAGCGCAAGAACTGCTATACGGAGGTAACTATGGCACCGCGGAAAAAAAAACCACAGCGCACACGTAAACCGCGTACTGTAGCAAATGAAGAATATACAGAGTTAGAAATGTATTGCATCTGGCTTAATGAATACTATAAGTCTTTACTTAAGGCAGGGTTTACCAGCGAGTTAGCGTTAAGTTTTGTAATGGAAAAATCTTCTTACCCAAGTTGGGTAGCGTATAAAGCGCCTAGCGAAGAAGAATTAAAAAAATACTTAGATGAAGAGGATGAGGACTAGTGGCAGATATTGTAGAAAAGGTGTCTGGGATTGGTTCTATGTCTGAGAGAACAGACTTAAATGTTACTCAGCAGCCAGCACGTTATATTTCTGGAATGCCATATAGCGAAGGCCAGGCTACTTACAATCAACAAACTGCTGCACCTATGGCTGCTGTTAATGATACTGCTATGGCTCCAATTACTGAGTTGCTTGCACCTACTAATCTTCCTAATCAACCCATTACTTCAGGTGCAGACTTCGGCCCAGGTTCTGGCTCAGAAGTTGTTAGTCTTCCTAAAAACACACAACCAACAGTTTTAAGTGTGTTAAGACAAATTGCACAAAATGACCCAACTGGTGAAACTGATTTAATTTTTCAATCTATGCTTGAAAGAGGTCTTGGCTAGTGCCAGAAATAATTGACCCTTCGGTAGCCGAACTTAGTCCTAATCTTTATAACGCTGCACGTATTTCTGGACTATCGCCACAATCGGCTAAGTTTCTAAATCAAATGAGCAAGCAATATAAAAAAGGTCAAAACTTATTAAAGTTAAGTGATACTGCTGCTCGTGTAAAATTTTTAGAATTAGACCCAAAGGTTCAAGAAAACATACGTTTATTTTTTCCTAATCAAAAAGTGTTTGACCCTGAAAAAAGCGCAATAAGAGAGTTTGTTGAGTTTGCCACTAAAACTACAGTTTTTGCTCCTATTAAATTAATAACAAGTCCAATTATGGCTGCGCTTGACAAATTAGAGCAATGGGAAAAAACAACTAAAACTCCTTATTCTTTAGCGCGTCAAACTCAAGAAGCAGATAAAGCAAGACAATTAAATCTACCAGTAGTTAAACGCCCAGATTTCAATCCTGGCATTATAAAAGATATTTATGATGGCAAGAATAATTGGAAGTGGGACAAAGTAGATATGTATGAAAAACGCTACGGCGTAGCGCTTACTACTTTGGCTAGAGGTATTGCTGAAGGAAGAACTGTTGGTGAGTCTATTGAGTTATTTGGTAACTCTGAAGACCCAGAAATTATGGCTGCTGTTGTATTTATGTTTGATAAGCCTACCCAGTTTAATGTTATTAAAGATGGTTTAAAAATTGATGCTCAAATTTCTCCAGGCCGTGATGCAATTGAACCGTACGGCTCAATTGGCAAAGTGGTTGAAGGTGATTACTGGCAAAGCGTAGCACAAAGATTACTTGGCACACAACCAAGAATTATTTTACCTCCAGATATATCACCTGATAGTAAGCGTGGTAAATTACTTTTGAGGCAAGAAGAATTAAAAGTTAAGAAAAGATACTCTGGCGCTATAGATGCTTTTTATACTATTTTTATAGACCCTTTAACTTATTATGGTTTAGGTCTTCCAGCGGTAGCAAAAACGCTTGCTAGGGGTGTTGGCGGTATCCGCGTTGGAGTTCGTGAAGCATTTCAACAATCAGCCTTAAAAACTAGAGGCCAACGCCTTGCCGAGCAATTTAAGTTTGTATCTGAGCGCAAAGGTGTAGATGAAGGTTATGCTTGGTTGTTTAATGAACCAGAAGTTAAAACTCTTTGGGATAACCAATTAGGACCACGGTTAAAGTCTTTATCTGAAACTGACTCTCCTTCTGCTAAAGCCTCAATTATTGAATCTATAAAATTTGATTTTCCAGATTGGTATGAAGATAAAGTTATAAAGACTTTGGTTGATAATAAAACCTTTGATGCTAAAAGCGCTCAAAAGTTTTTTACTCACGTAGATGACGCTAACCTTATGCTTAATGGAAGAGTTAACGGTATTTCATTTCGCCGCAATGGCATACCTTATGCCCGTAAAAGCAGAACTCTTACTTCTGCTATGCACCGCGTAGCCTATGCGGTTTTTAATCCTTCTAGTGAAATTGATATAACTACTAAAGCAATTTTAGAAAAAGGCGATGCAGAAGCAGCAAGGGCTTTATCTATTATTACAAAGGTTGCTGATGAAGAAAATAATCTTCTTAATCCTGCAATTAATGATTTGTTTGAGTTACAAGAAGATGTTGGTAAAGCACGTAGAATTGCTTTAAAACTAGGAACTTCTGCTAGTAGAATTCCTGGACCTATTAAATTTGGTGAGAACGCTATTGAAACAGCAGACAATATTCGTAATACTGCTAATTTAGTTTTGCCTAAGAATATTGCTAATGCTGTTACACAAATGCTTATAGACCAACCACTGGATATTCAATTAACGGCTGTTCGTAATATGCAATATGCATTTATGAAAAGATTAAATGTGCCAGAAGAAGATATTCAAAAAATTCTTCAAGATACATACAATGGTCAGGCTGGTTTTACCCCCGTTATAGATATGCCGCTTGCAGCCAACGTTGCATCTCAGATGCATCCAATGGCAGTTAGTTTTATGAACGGTACACCTACACTTGCTGCTACTGGTGCTATTGAACCATCGCAATTACGCAAAGGTATTAAGCAATTACCATTTGATTTAATTTATCAATTATCATCTAAATCTAATTTAGACAAGTTAAACAAAGCCACTCCAGCAAAAAGTTTTCTTTTGTTATTTAACGGAGCATCAAGAAGTAAAGTTGCTGGTATTTATAATACTAACTGGGCAGCGTATACATTAGCCCCACGTTTGGGTATTAGAACTAATGTTGACGAAGGTTTCTTTTACTTGATGACAAAACCGCTTACCGACATACTTGATTTTGTTGCTAGTAAATTTCAAAAAGATATTAAAGGTATGCAGGCTGTTACTGGTAGCAGCGATGCTATTGGCCCTTGGAAAGGGTCTATGTATTACCTTGCAAACAAGGCTGGTATTAAAGTAGATGGTCGCCCAATAGACCCAAGACAAATTTTAACGCAGCCACAACTTGCTAATGTTTTAGAAGAACTTAGGGCTCGTATATCCAAAGATGTTGGGTATGAAGTTCCTATGTCTGAGATACAGCCAGCATTTATTAAAGAAGCAATTATTTCCCGAGTGGAACAAATACTTAAAGTAGATAGCCCAGAATGGGATAACTGGAAACGCGTATTGCGTAACAATCCTAACTTTGCAGAGGCTATGACAGCATCTATGGGTGCTCGTGATTTAATCGCTGGCAGGATGGATAGAGATTTCTTTGACTCTGTTTTTAATGTAGACCAATTAACTTTATTTATTAAAGAATTAGGGCTAGAACGTTCAGGACTTTATACCCCTAAAGAGATAAAGAAGATGAGTGAACTAGAACTTGGTATCTCTATGTGGGATAACTTTGCTGTTCGTTTTGGTTTTAATCAAATTAAATTAATTGGCAATGATTATCTTGACCCAGTAAGTGTATTTTATAAAAATAATGGTTTAAAGAATGATGACTTTTTTGGCTCTATGAAGCCAAGCAGTAACTTTTCTAGCGCACGAACTGAACTTATGGAACAGATGGGCGCTACCTATAATGAAGCAACTGCTATGTATGACATATTGGATGCTAAGAAACTACAAGCAGCCCTATCTAACTTTGGCGAAACCGTATATTTCCGCCAGCAAAATGTATCAGACCCAGAAATAGCACGTATTTATGCAGAACGTATATTGAATGATATGCGGTTTGCTTTCCACGGTAGCGCAGACGGGTTTAATGAAGACTTATTTCAATTGATGCAAAAGAAATATGCAGAGGTTATTAAAGCGGCTAGCCGTCAAAAGAAACCAGTTGCTAACGCTTGGTCTCGTGCTGCTAATAATCTAACTTGGAAAGAATTTGATGAGGCTACTGTAGGTAAGCGTCCTTTTTCTGGATATATAAATACTCGTTTGGTAGGAAATGGAAAGGTTGTTGACTTAGATAACCTTAAAGAAGACTTAGGTACTCTTGAAAAAATCTATGCAAAATTTCCAGATATGGTTCTTGAAATGATGGACCGTCAAGTAACAGGTTTTTTCCGTTTACCAGCAATGCGTGTGGCTATTAACAAAGCCTTTGACGATTTAAAGCCTTACGAAAAAATGTTATCTGACCGTCATTATAATGCAATGTTAGAGGCTAAACCCTTTATGAAGCCTGAAAAGGCTAGAGAAAGGGCTGATGAGATGGCAGAAAAAACTGTAAGTAACATTGCGGTTAATATGGCTACTGATTCTGTGCTAGAGTTTGTTGATAATCCTAATATCCGCTCTAACTTTGCTTTATCTATTCGATATGTAAGCCGATTTTTCCGTGCTACTGAAGATTTTCAACGCCGTGTTTATCGTCTATATACAAAAGAAACACCAAAAGCGTTAATGCGTTTACGTCTTTTGCACTATGGTCTAGAAAATATGGGCTCTGTATATGAAGATGAAAATGGCGATGAGTACTTAACAATGCCTACAGATATTGTTATGAATACTGTTATGCAAAAAACTCTTAGCGCTTTTAATGTTGATTACAAGGTTGGTTCTTTTAATGAATTTGCATTTAAGTTTAGATTAATTAACCCATCTTTTGCTCCCGATGCGGGACAACCAGCCTTTGCTGGTCCAATAGCAGGGTTAAGTATTACTGCTGCTAAATGGTTCCTCCGTGATTTACCAGTTGCAAGTGCTTTATTGCCAGCAAATTGGGAAGATAAAATTTATCCTTGGACTAACGAAGTAGCCGATTATTTAGATAAGTTTGCTATGGGTCACATTGGTCAAAATACTGATATTGGCGAAGCAGTAAGAATGGCTTTTCCAATGATGGCTACTTCAGCCTGGGATGCTTTGTCTCCAGCAGAAGTTAATAAAAATAAAGGCAACGCTGTATTTCAGGCTATATCTTATTTAGAAGCATATGGCAATGGTGTACCAGATAATGCTACTAGCAAAGAAAAAAGACAATACTTGCAAAACTTAAAGACTGCTGCTGGCAATGTAACTCTTGCCCAAGCAATGATAGGTATGCTGAATCCAGCCTACCCAAGTCTAAAAGACAGCAAAGGCTTACCAGACTTTATTAAAGAAAATGGTGTTAGTACTTGGAGCAGTGCTTTTTGGGATATTTACGAAGGTGTAATGAAAACAAATCCTGAAGTAACAAATCCATTTGAGTTAGCAATTGCTATGTTTATTGGCAGCAATCCAGGTAAGGCTGTTTATACAATACCTAAAACCAACAAAGCCTTTAAGGCGGTTATAGCAAAGACCGATGAATTAAAACAATGGTCTATAGATAACAAACGATTTATAGATAACTATAGTGAGTCTGGCATTGGTTTTATATTTTCACCTAAAGTAGGAGAATACAATCCAGATATTTATGGTTGGATGGAATCTCAAGGATTAATTAAACGTGCTGATTTTGCTGAGTATTTAAACAAAGTTCAGATAGCCAGAGACAAAGAAAAGTATTATGCAATTAATGATGCACTAACAGAAAAGTTAGCCAATGCTACTGACTATCAACAACGGCAAAGTATAATCGCTTTGGCTGATGCTGAACAGCAAGCATTGTTACTTTCTAATCCAGAGTTAGAAGATTCATTAGATGATAATATATCTGGTCGTGATTTAAAGACTATGTTTAGAGATATTAAGGGTGCTGTAGATGATAAAACATCACCTATATCAAAAGATACTAGAATTGCTATGCGTCTTGCAATTAACGAAGTTCAAGGTTTTGTTGATTATTCAACTAACCCAGCCTATAAACAGTTGTATACATTTTCGGATGACCG
>Ga0181352_1000983_pt1 | contig 11477 bp, 14 predicted proteins | sample Fa13VDMLBSN_FD_130103 | JGI IMG/M metagenome (GOLD analysis project Ga0181352, IMG submission 130103) | Freshwater viral communities from Lake Michigan, USA - Fa13.VD.MLB.S.N | ecosystem: Environmental > Aquatic > Freshwater > Lake | place: USA: Michigan | collected 2013-09-23 | reverse complement strand
TGTGTAGGGATTGGCCCACTTGGCTCTCTCATAAGCCTCGTGGATGGTCGTAGCGCGTCCTGACTCGATTTCAATCGCCATATCTTCTTCAAGTTCATTGAAGTATGGATAGGCAGGCTTTCCGTCTGGTCCGGTCTGGCTTGCGAAATTCTCAATATTCTCATTCGTCACATTGAACGCCTGAGCATACTGTTGTTGCTGCTGCAACTGCTGCGCCTGCTGTTGCACCTGCATGGTTTGGTTCAGTTGGGCCTGAACGCCTGCAAGATGCTGACGCAGCGTAGCGACTTGCGGATCGACGTATTCTTCCTCCTGACGCTGGGTCAGTTGGTTGAGGTCAATGCCGCGAAGATTGGCGAAATACTGGAGAAACTCCATTGGGGAGTTTGTTGCATAGTCGGAGAGGGCGATAAGCTGCTGCATGGCTTGGGCCGGGCCCATGCCGTTCAACGCCCACTTCTGGACATGAGGGGAAATAACCCGCTCCATCTCCTGATAGCCCTGGCGAACCTTGGCTATCTCCTGTGTCTTGCGTGTGTAGTCCGCCATCATGTGGCGGGCTCGGTCTAGGTAGGCGTGCTGTAAGGCAGGGGGGAGTTCCTTGAAGAACTGCTGCTCCTGCTGCGGCCAGTTGGCGGGCGGGTCAATGGGGCCTAGTTGGTCCTCATCGTCCTCGTCGCCTTCCTCGTCTGCCTCTTCCCCGTCTTCGTCGTCCTCTTCGGAAGCGTCGAGTTCTTCCTCGCCCTCTTCCTCTAGGTCGTCTTCCTCGGTTTCGAATTCATCTTCGTCATCCGGGTTTTCGATTTCCGGGGCGAAATTGTCGTCGTCGCCTCCCAGAACGTCAACTTCTTCCGTGGCGTCGTAACTGTCGCGCGGACCTGCCATTTTGTATTCTCCATGTCACGGGGTTTGGGTTACCCGGTAATCCCTGTCGCGTATGCGACCTGCGAACTTGTTCAGCCCTTGTAACGATGCTCTTCCATGGCCCGCACGATGTCGTGCACGGGATTGGAAGGCGGGATGTACTTCTGCTGCACGTTCTCGTTTCCAACCTCAACCAGACCTCTGGATTTGAGATGGTCGCGATGCTGTTTTCTTCCCCCAATCACGGACCCATCCACCACTGACTTGTAGGGATCTATGTCCTTCACGATCTGGAGGCCAATCTTGTCTTCGCCCTTGCGCTTTCGGTAGTGATCCATGCACGCCGAGGGCCAAGGTTCCTCAAGGTCGTGCCATCCTGTGCATACGTCGCAGTGTCTGGCTCTCGCCATTCCTGTCTCCTTCTTCTCAGGCCGCAAGGAGAAGTATGGCCGTTATGGCTTCCTCTTCCTGCCGCTCGATCTTTCGTGCCCTGTCTTCGTATTCCTGGAGCAACCGGGCCAGTTTCTCCTGAGAGGCTTTGTCCTCTGCCGCCTTCAGTTCGTAGGCAACGCGAACCAGTTGAATTCGCATCTGCTCAAGCGGCGCGAGTTCAACCTTGACCGCTGCCGGGAATGCCGGCCAGAAATCAAAGGCAGGGCGGATGATCTCCGCCACCTTCCTCGCAACCTTCTTCCGCTTCCTCTTGTCCTTTGCGGACGTGAGGTCGGTAAGTGCCTTGCGTATCGTGTTTCTAAGCTCACCCCGATACTTGCCCCTGTACCAGTGAGCGGCTCCGCCTCCCCCAGTAGATTGGGAAGGTGCCTCAATGACCGTTTGGCCGTGATCTATATAAGATAGTGAGCCGACCAAAGATGACGCGCCGGCAAGTGATGCCGACATTGATCCGGGGTTCTGCTCTCCACCCTGAAAATACAGTTCCGGGAAGTATCTCTTCGGAAAGTATTTGTTTGGGAAGTTATCCCCGCTCACGGTTTAGCTGTCCGTGAGGTCGTATGTGATTGCCGTTCTGTCGCCGTCGCCCGTGACCGTTGCAATGATGCGGTCCTTATCGTCAACGAATGCGTTCCGAATGGTGATGGTGGTGGTAGCCGCGCCGCTGATCTTGCCGGCAGTTGCCGCTGCAATGAGCCTCAAGGCATGACGCACCGTAAGCCCGTCCTCCACCCCGTCCAGAGCGTCAAGAATGGCGTTTGCGACGTTGCCCGTGGTCAGCACATCGCCCGTCACGTTGATGGCCGCTGCAAGCGTGCCCAAGGCCGTCAGAACCGTGGTCCCTGCTACTGTGCCCTCGCCCTCTACAGCCGCTGCCAGGTGGCCAATGGCCGTTAGCTGAGCCGTTGCACCACCTGAGCCTGACAGAGCCGCAGCAAGTTGCAGGAACGCCTGTAGTTGCGCCCCGGTAATATCGCCTGACCCGCTGATGGTCGCGGCCATCGAGATGATAAGCTGGCCAACGCCTGATAGATCACCAACGCCGGTTATCGTGCATTCACCGTTGACGCCACCCGCAACTGAGCCTGTCAGATCTCCATCGCCGGATATGTTCTTACGAGCCGCGAGAGCGCCCGCAGTGATGGGCAACACCCACCAATATGGATCGCGATATCCGTCTGGAACACCCGAGAGCGGATCCCAATCCTCAGAGCAAAATGCGCCGCGAGATTGGCTAACCTTGTTAAAGTCGCTGCGGTTGTTGCCTAGCCCGATGGCCCCTCCCCCAATGGAGCGGCCCGGGTCTTTGGATAGAACCGAATAGTTGCCGATCAGGGCCATTATCCCCACCCAAAATCGATGTGCCCATAAAACGCACTCGTGACCGGAGTTGCCGCGCCCGCATACATCAGCCACGTGAGGCAAGCGCCGTCATAGACCCTTGGCATGGATGGAAGCTGGTTCACGAGGTCACGCTCAGCGGCAACGCCCACTGTGGTCATTGGCAAGGTCAGCAATGGCCTGCAGAGAACAAGATTTGTGGTGCCCGATGTGTGGGTCACGTTGTAACTGAACTGCTGCACGGAGCGGATGCCACTGTCACCAGCCGCTAGCGGGATGAACGGGCCAAACTTGCCTGCGCCCGTGCCTGAGTATTCGATCTGGCCGATAGGTGCGGTTGCGTTTGAAATCGGGAGTGTTGTGGGTGTCGTGTTGCCCGTATTGCCTGCTGCATCGGTATAGGTGATCTGGATGTTCGGTGTACCCGCGCCCAAGGCAACGGATGGGGTCAGGTAAGCCTGAACGCCCGCGCCGTGTGTCGGGGCACGATCACCAAGGTAGATGGTGGCCGTGTGTGTACCTGTACCCGCATCCGTATAAGCAATCGCAGTCGCCGTATCCACGTTTGCCCTTGAGGTTGCTACGCGGCAAGTCGTGGCCGAGACGCGGATGGCGTAATAGGTGGTGTTGAGCGAAAGACCTGTCGGAAGCGTTGTGGTCGTTGTGAATTGAAGCGGGGTATAGGACTGAATATCCCACCCTGCGTAGGTCAGGAGAAGGCCTGAAGACGAGGAGGCCGTGACCGTGGCGGAGTTGATGAGCGCTTGGTTGCCTGTGGTGGTCGTTGTCGTGACCGGATACCAGCCTAGCATGTCGACCAGCATGAACACCGCTGGCATGGTGGTAGCCGCCGCGCTAAACGCCGAAGCGTTGAGAATGCGCTTGATGTCGGTCGACACGTCGCCACCGTGATAGATAGATCCCTGCAAGCGGTCATGGGCAGGGTGAAACGCCAGGTTGGTGCCCACCGCACCCAAGGTCATCGCAGCGGGGTTTCCCGTTGCATGGGGCAGTGCGTACCATGTGCCCGCCGCCTGAGTACCTACGGCGTGGGTCAGCTTGTTCCAGTCCGCACGCCAAAACTTCCCGTTGACGCTGATCTCGTTAATCAGGTCATCAAGTGAGGTAAAGCCTGGCATGTAAGATCCTCAAGCCCAAACAAACGAGCAGTCACCAAGCAGCGGAATGCCGCTCAGTGAGCCATTGGGGCATGTGATGAAGTTGATGTATGCGTTGTCCTCGACCTCGGGGAGTTTGCTCCCGGCATCAAGGTAGAAATCCTTCTCGGTCGGAGCTGTGATTTCCCTAACCGTCAGTTCAGCAAGTGGCTTCACGAGCACAAGCGTGAACAGACCTACGTCTGTGCCGTTGGCGCATTGCACTGCTTCGATAGACCGCACGCCGCTGTCACCCGACTGAAGCGTCATGAACGGCCCGTTTCGATCTGCGCCCGTCTGCTGCGTGCAAAGCAACGTACCGTTGACACTCGCCGCCGTGGTCATTGTGTGAAGCGGTGTAGTCCGCCCCGCAACGCCCGCTGAGTTCGTATAAGTCACAAAGAACGTGTCGCCTACCAAACCGTGAGGGGCCACGAGAACAGGCATGATCTGCACGCCCGCACCCGTAGCCGAGCGGGTCAACACCTCGCTATTCACCATCGGCTGGCTGTCTGATGTGCCCATGTCCACAAAGGGATAGAACATCAGGTAATCAAGCATCGTAACGCGCTGCGGGACCGCTGCGGCAGTAACTGCCATCGCAGTGATCTTGCGCAGGTACTTCTTTCCACCCGAGACGTTGCCGCCATGCTGAATGCCACCGTCACCCGACCGGGTCAGAACCTTGGCCTCTAACGGAGCGGCTGCATAATACTGCGGGGCCGGATTTCCCGGGGCCATAGAGTAATCAAACCAGACACCCGCCACTGTTGTGACGGCAGGCACCTTTCGATAACTCACATAGGTGGTATTGCCAGCGATCTCAGCGTCTACAAAAGCCGCTATATTGGCAAACCCGACCACTATTCACCGCCTTGCGGAGTGTCCGCCTGGACATTCTGCACCGCAACGCTCGCCCTGTAGTAGTCGCCCTGACAGTTGTCCATCAGCCATGCAACTGCATCAGCATTGGGGGCCGCCAACTCATTCGCAGCCATGTATTGGCGCATCTTGGCCTCAAACATGGCAACAAGCTGACGATCCGTTGGCATTAACTAGCCACCTTGCTCTCGCCATAGGCCGTAGCGTGCAGGCTGGCAATAATCCCGCCGTTGCACTCGCAACCACGGATAAACTCATCGCGCTCGCGCCTTACCTCAACACCGCATTCCTTGCAGGTGTACTTGGTTTCGGGCTTCTCGGTCTTCATCACGACTCAGTGACATCCAAAGCGCCAGCAGCGAATTGGGGCTGAATCCCGTTAGCCACTGCAAGGCTTGAGGTCAGCGCGCCTGCGTACAGGACCAACCCCGTGCCGCTTGAGTCCGTGCCAATGGCAACATGGGTCAGCGTAGCACCCGAAGCACCGCACTGTGCGAACTGCGCCAAAGCAGCGTTAGCCGTAGCACCCGATGACGGAGCGTCCCAGCCGCCTGTCGTGCGGGCAACTGCAATGCGCGCATAGTTCGTGTAGCTGGTCTCGTTGGTTGTCTGCGAGCCACCAACACCCGGGTCAGCCGTGTGCAGGGATAGGTAGAGGTTCGTGGCCGGGGACGTGCTGTCATTCTCCGCGATTAGGTTCCACGTCGTCGCGTTGAAGATGAGCGCCAGGATTGAGTTGCTGGCAGATGTGGATTTAGGCATCAGGTTATCCTTTTATCCTTGCACCCGACATGACGCCGTTCTGGTCACGCACGAATGTCACTTCTCGTTCCTGTGGGGGTTTTGGCTCTTCAGGCTTTGGAGCATCCTTGAGACCAAGCAGTTCATCGGGATCAATTGACCCCTTGATAGCTTCCTGAACCCCACCCATTGCATCCGCCCGGCGCTTTAGCTCGGCCAAGGCCAGATCCATCTTCTGGATTTCAAACTGGGCTTTCTTGTACTCAGCCTTGAACTTGGCGCGCTCCGAGATCACCCGTGCCGGCTCATTTGGATCTTCCGGTTCAACTGGACCCTGGTCCTGAACCTTTGGCTGGTTAGCCTGCGTGAGTTGCATTTCCTTGAGACGGATAGACGCCTCAAGTTCGCGCACCTTCAGGTCGTTTTCCTTGCGGCGGAATTCGATCTCTTCCGTGAGCTTCATCATCTCGCGCTGAAATTTCTGGTTAGCCTCAGTGGCGCGCGCCTGCATATCCGCAATCTTCAGATCAGCCTGTGACTTGGCATAAGCCGCGTCTGCCTGAGCCTTCTGTACCTCGGCCTGCGTCTTCTGCGTCAGGGCCTCAGTTTCCGCACTCAGCTTCTGCGCCTCGGCTTGGGCCTTCGGGTCTGGGGGCGGTTCCTGCTGCGGGGCTTCCTGCGCCTGCTTCTGCATGCTCTCAGCCAGAGCAATGGTTTCCTCAATAGCGCCTTCAAGGGTCCTGCCCGCTCTAAACCCACGGATGCCAAACTCGAGCATCTTCATGAGGAGGGGAACTAGTTGAGGAGCCATCTGCCCGACCTGAGCGGACTTCTCGAGGAAGGGAGAAACAGCGGTGAGGAACTCAACCCGCGATTCCTTTTCCTTTTGCTGGTCAGGAGCAACGGTTGCATCGGTTTCGATATCAATGCGGAACGTGCGCAGCTTGTCGGACTTGAGAAGCTTTACAGCCTCCATGAACTTCTGCTCGCGGGCCTGTGTCTTGGCCTGATGGTCCTGCAGGGACTGAGGGTCTTGCGGATTTGGAGGAGGTACTCTGAACTCTTCCATCTCCCCGACCCCGGACATCTCAATCAACGCTTCCGGCGCGTAATGCTCGGCCTGAATTTCCGCCATGATCTTCATGGTGTCGCGTGCAAAGCGGGCCATTTCGGACTGCCTGTCAGTAAGGCGCAGGTTGCCAAAGTTGGCCTTGATCTGCTGGGCCGTAGCCGTCTCACTCGGAGCACTCGCACCGCGGATAATGTCCGAGATGCCGGTGACCTCGTATAGGTCCTGCTTCAACTGCGCTCTGGCGTTGAACAGACCCGTAAGCACATTCTGGATCTGCTCGATCGGGAGCCAATCAATATTGGTCTTTAGACCCCCAGACTGAGCAAAAGCCATCCAGTTCTCGACCGGAAGCATTTCGTTTTCATCAGTCTCGGACAGAAGGCGCGAGAGGTCTGCACTTTCTGCATTATACATCCCCACAACGCGCAGCGCCTTTATGAGAAGGCGAATGCGGTCTGTGATCGTGTCAATCTGCTGCGCCTGGTCTTGATAGAGGGCGTAGTCAGGGACGGGGATGAGACTGTCTGTGGTCGTTGTGCCGAACAACGGCCTAGGAAACGGGAAAAACCCTGAAAGCCTGAGCGGGTCCTTCAGTTTCTTGACCGGGGCTTGCTCGTATCCATCGGTTACCCAGATCACTTCCCGACGCGACTTATCCCAGATTTCCCAGACCTCGGCGCAATCGGCTTTCTTCTTCGTATCCGAGGACGTTTCGTCCGCTTCCCTGCCGTTGAACGTCTTGTTCAACTTGACCTTGCGCCCGACTTCATCACCGAACGCTTTGATAAGCTGGGGGCGGCGCATCAAAACGCGCTTTGCGCCCCACGTCACCTTGCTCCAGTCGTTTACCGGCTCATGGAGGAAGTCGTTCCATACCACGTGGTCAAGGGCTAACCCATAGGCAAGGATCTGCTCCTCCGGGTCTGTCTCAAAGTACAAGCCCTCTTCGTCTTCCTTGACCTTGTCGGGGGGAATTTCATCCCCGCCCTTCAGGGGTCTGAATACAGACTGGCCCGTGCCTTCAAGATCAATCCGAGACACAGGCTCACGCATCGGAGCCATGCCAATCTCGGGCGAGAACCGCACCCAATCAATGCCACGTGCGCAGAGGAGGTAATCATCCCTCACCCGCTTCATCACGTAGTCGAAGTCGCAGAGCTCCTGCGCCGTTTGAAGGTTACGCTCGAGGATCATTGCCGCCGTGCGGCTGGTCTCGTCGCGATCCAGAAACCTTCTTGAGACGTTCGGCCTCGGGGTCTGGGAGTAAATGGCGGGTTGGAGAGTTTGGATATTGGACCAAAGAATATTGAGCTTGTGGCTTTGCTTGGCCTCATCAAACGCTTCCGTGCGCTTGCGGTCGTCCTTGTAGACCTTCAGGATTTTCTTGCAGCGATCCGCGTATTCCTTGAATACTTTCTTGGCGGCATCAATTTCATCCATCCAGCGCCTGTAGGTGGCTGCTTCTTCTTCAGCCTGGCGCTTGGGATCGTTAGACTTATCCATCAATCAACGCGGATCAATTCGACAATGTATGATTCAAGAGATGCCGTGTCCGTTCCCGATGCAAGTTGAACACTGATGACAATTGTTGTCGCAACGGAAGTGTCCACTGATGCGGTCGTAATCGCACCAGTGTTGAAATTATACGAGTTGAATGTTCCTGACGTGTGGCCGACCTGTGATGATGCAGAATTGCGGTTTCTGATGATGCAAATGTTCTGGGCCGACTGCGCTGATGGTAGTACAGCGGCCACAAACTGCGTTCCGGATGCCCCGCTGAAACGAACGCGGCATGTTTTGTTGTTTGCGTTGTTTGTCAGTGACCAAAGCGTCGTAATTCGGAGAATGCCGTTTGGACCCATGGCCCCAGCAGGAACCGTAATGGTTGCCAGCGTTGTTTCGCTTGTGTTGCCTGTATGGGTAGAGATAACGGATGACGCGGCAATGATGCCGTGCGTCTGCTCGTAAGGCCCGCGCCCGCCGGCAATCGTCGTGACTGCTGTCATTTGTAACCTACCAATGAGTTTGTTGCGACGGCGGCTGTCAGGAAATCAGGGAAAAACCCATGGTGGAGTGTGTTCCTGCGCTCCACGCCGCCGCAATTCCGTCAAAATTGTTGTATCGTCTTCCTCCCCACCTACCGAGGAGGACAGACCAATGAAGAAACTTGTGCTTGTAGCTATCGCAGTCAGCGCCATCACATCGCCCGCATGGGCAGGAACTGCGTTTCTGGTGCGCGAGTACGTCACGAACCAGACCAAGACCTGCATCTATGAGTTCTTGGGCAACGAATACGCCCGGACCATCAAGGCTTATCAGATGTGCCCGTATTCGATTAAGGTCTAGATACGTCCACCTGTTTTGGGCTGCTTGGCCCAAAGCTGGTTGATGCTCATTGATTCAATGCCCCGTAGCGGACCATCGACCTTCGGTACGGGTTTCGTCCACGGTCTGGATGCACACGCATAACGTGTTTCGTCGACGGCGTGGTCTTCGCTCTTGGTGTCGAGGTCTTCAACCCTTGCCGCGTCATGCTGAACGAGCGGCAGAGTTCGGATCGTATCCCGGCACGTGTCGAATAATATCAGCATAGGCCTGTCAGGAGCCTCACCATCAAGGCGATGACGGACAAGATCCCAACCAGCAATGTGGCCGAGAGAGCCAACTCGCTTGTTATCTGCCGGCCTGAACGTGATTTCATAGGGTTTGTACCTGAGGCGCTCGGCGATCGAAGGACCACCATCCTGAGCAAATGCGGCGGGGTCCAGAACCCCGTAATCAATCCTCGGGTCTAGTGCCTCACGCTCATGTATTCCTCGAGCAACGTCCTGTGCTGTAAGTTTAAGACCGACGTTTGGACTGCTTGCACCGTACCATTCTCGATACTTAACAAGTCCACCACGAGGCAACGTCCTTCCGTCACCGAGAGGATAGTCGTCTGAAGCAACAGCGTACCATCCGACACTGAAAGGCGCGGCTGATCCCCAATCCATAGACCTAAATCGAGTCCATAGCTTGGGCACTTCGAATGGTCGGACAATGTGCCTCGCTGTGCTGAAGTTGTCGAAGAACGCTCCCTCGATAACCGCCCAGTCACCCTCCAACCAGGCGCGGACCAGTTCCTTGGAACCGGATAACTTCAACCTCTCTACGTACTCGGGGTCATTAGTGATTAGAGCCGTATTGTCAGTCACCCGGGCGGGGATGAACATCCGCTCCTTGCGCCCCGCTTCGTCTTCAAGCGGAACCATGCCCTGAGGGGCAGGGTCAATGTAGCGGTGCTTCACCCAATGGTGGCCGGGACCTCCCGGGTTAGCCGTGGCTCTAAATCCAACAGGAACCCCCGCCGCACTGCGCAGCGTAGCCTTCATCTTGTCGGGGGCTTTAGGCGACGCCCAATGCGTCAGTTCCTCGAGGAACACGCGGGAAAAAAATTGCCCCTGATATTTCTCGGCATCGCGGTCTTCTTCGAGGGGGCGAAACCGAAGGATCGCTCCTTCAGGGCTTGTCCATTGCCGCTCCATCTTGTGGAACGACCAGCCCATGGGGCCGTATATCTGATGGCTTCGGTCTATGAGACTGTCTGCCTGCGGCATCTCCCGGCGCATGAACACGCCGCGCGCGTTGCTACCGTATTTCTTGGCGTGCAAAGCGAACTCGCCAAGGCAAGCATCGCTCTTTCCTCCACCTCTCGCCCCGCCAAGCAGGATATCGAAAAAGGCTTCGGCTTTCACAAACGCCGCTTGCGGCCCTGCTTGAGGACGCCAAGCGTACTCACTCGCCTGATTTGACATTGCCGAACTGGCTCATCCAGCGGGCTTGCTCTTCCTCGCGTGTCAGCGGCTTGTCGGTCACGGTCTTGAATGTGGCGGTCTGGTCTACCTTGATCTGGTCGCCGTACCGCTCGGGCTTCAACTTTGACAGGAGCCACTTGCGGGTGTTTACGCGCAGTTCCGAGCGGCTGACGTGCTCGCGGTTAAGGGCGACCTCAACCTCGCCATTCTTCTTGGCTCGCTCCATCCAGTCATTCGAACCATTGTCCGAAATATCAATCAAATCATCGGCCCAATAGTCGAGAAGCAGGTTCCTCGCACGGGCGTAGCGGTCGGAAAAGCCCTCTCGGTCGCGCAGTGCCCAATCCAAAACCGTAGCCTTCGCCGGCATGTGCGCATCCTTGCAGATGCTGTTCAGCGTCTCACCAAGCGATAGCCTCGTACAGATTTCGTCGGCTATATCCTCGGTATATACGCTTGGCCTTCCTCGGCCTTGTGCTTCTCCTGTCATCTGTCCTTCGCTCCACGGGCTTGCACGCTGGGGTGTGCGCATGGGTTGGTTAGTGGGTTATGTGATTGGGGGGCTGACTAACAGCCCTTTCCTTTTTTCTTCTTGGCCATTGGGTAAATCCTTCTGGTTATTTGCGGCGCTTTCTTACTTGGTTTGCCGCTTCGTAACTCGCTGCCGCACCAGTTACCCCGCCAGCGGCATATGCAGCGCTGTTGCGGGCCACATGCGACCCACCTGCATTCTGCAGAACCCTGTATTGCCGCTCACCCGCTGGTGTTTTGATGACCACTTGATCGCCGGGCTTTCGGCCTCGCGTTGATCTGGCAAGGGGGCTTTTCTCAGATATTACACCTCTTGCGAAATCGGCCTTCTTGCCGGTTTCCATGGTGTATTCAATGCCGGTTTCTGTATCCTTGACCTTGAGCTCTCTACTCGCGGTCTTGCCAAGCAACTTCTTCCCAGCCATGCCACCCGCCACCGCACCCACTACGGGCGCATAGTCGAGCGCCTTATCAACGAGAGCCTTATCAAAGACATCCCAATTATCTTCCTGTTTCGCTTTCGCCATTACAGCAGTCCTTAAACACGAAAAAGACCCCGATCTTTCAACCGGGGCCGACAAGTTTCGTTAGGGAGGAAACGCCTAGTTGATACAGACTAGACCAAGCGCAAATCGAATTGAG
>Ga0181352_1000982_pt1 | contig 11481 bp, 21 predicted proteins | sample Fa13VDMLBSN_FD_130103 | JGI IMG/M metagenome (GOLD analysis project Ga0181352, IMG submission 130103) | Freshwater viral communities from Lake Michigan, USA - Fa13.VD.MLB.S.N | ecosystem: Environmental > Aquatic > Freshwater > Lake | place: USA: Michigan | collected 2013-09-23 | reverse complement strand
GCGGCGCTGGTTCCGTGGTGTTGCTGGAATGCCGCGCACCGGGATGGATTGTGGTTAGCGAAACCTGATAGCTGCTAGCGGGTAGCCTTGCCGCGTGTCGGCAGGCTACACGGTATCACCTAGCACCAATAGCACCAATAAACCATAACTCTATAAGGAAGCTTCCCATGAATGCAATAAGCCAAGCAATAGCCGCTATCGGCGCATCCAAGCATAACTACCAATTGACGGCGGTTAGCGCCAACGTCAAAACCGGCAAGATTCCGGTATCTGCTACCGGTAGAGATTCCTGCCCCGATACCTGCCCATTGAAAGGCGACGGCGGCTGTTATGGTGAGAACTACGGAACGAATTTCGTTTGGAACAAAATCGATTCCGGCAAGATTGGCGGCACGTTGGCTAGCTTTGTAGCCAAGGTTTCCGCATTTCCTGCCGGCCAATTGTGGAGGCATGATCAGGTAGGCGATTTGCCCAATGTCGCGGGCTATATTGACGCGGCTGCGCTGGGCGATATCGTCAAGGCCAATATCGGGAAACGCGGATTTACCTACACGCACCATATCCCGGCAATGGGCGATAACGGCCAATGGATCAAAGCCGCCAATGATTGGGGCTTTGCCGTCAATCTATCGGCCAATACACTCGTGGAAGCTGATAGCTATAAGGCGCTGGATATCGGCCCGGTAGTCTGTTTGCTTGATTCCGCAGCCGCCGGCCAGAAAGCCGTCTATACGCCCGCAGGCAATCGCGTTATCGTTTGCCCCGGCCAGCGTATCGATAGCGTTACCTGCGAATCCTGCAAGCTTTGCGCGGTGATTGAGCGTGATTTCATTATCGGCTTTATCGGCCACGGTACCCGTGCTAGCCGCGTTATCGCTATCGCTAAGGGGTAACAGCATGTCCACTAATCAATTGATGGCAATCGCTACCGCAGAAAGGCGGTTTAACCTTGGCCTGATATCGGATTGGGAATACTACCGGGCCGTTGTTGAGTCTTACTTTATAGGGGCGCAATCATGAAACCGAAAAACCGCTATTCCGGCCTGTCGACCGCTCAATTGCGATTCATTATTGACGATGCCGGCCAAGCCATGCGCCTGCATCAAAACAGCGGGAACCGTGCGCCTGAGTCTGGGCAATTGTGCGAAAGCAAATACGCGGATCAAGTCAACGATGCCTGCACGGAATTGTATCGGCGCAGTCTCAAAACATTGAAAGGGGAATAAACATGGGAACCATTGAATCCGGCCTGCAAAAGGCCGTTAGCCGTGGTTTGCTTAAATGGGCGGCAGGCCGGGCTATTTTCTGCCCGCATTGCGGCAAGGTAGCCGATTATCGCCGCTATGTGCTGGTGCACCGTGCGGATAATTCCCTCGCGTGGGAGGGATGCACGGCCTGCTATGAGCGGCTTGGCCTTGATCCGGTACCCGATACATGGGAAGTTATCCGCGAGCCTGCCAGCAAGCCTCGCAAAGCTCCAAAGCTTCCCGATACCATTCAAGTCAAGGATCGGAAAGGGGAATTGCAGAGCATCCAGGCAATCAAGGCTTTCGAAATATACGGGCATCAGTTTTACGCGCATCCTAGCGTATTCAATCCCGCATTCTGGACGGTGACCCACTCCGGTACTGGCGCAGCCGCCTGCGGTCAATCCGAGCATAAATCGAAAGCTTCGGCTATCCGCGCAGCTAAATCCAAGCTTGAATTCGTCGGCGAGGATCGCTTCAAAACTGCGCTGGCCTATGCAATGCAATCTATGTCACGGCACCCAGTTCAGGACGGCAAACCTAATCCGCACCTATAACCTAAAGGGGTAAACCATGTTCACTATTGATCCAAAAGCCGCCGCCGCAGCCCGCGCAGCCCGCAATTGGAATCGCTGGGGGGCTTGGGCCGCCTACAGGTACGCCCAGAAGCACGGTGCTTTGCCGTATCTGACCATTGCGCGTGTTTTGGCCTGCGCGGAAAGGGCCGGAATATGAAACCCGCTAAAGTATCCTGCTACCTGGTCAAGATGGTACTTAGGTCGACAGTGCAGGGGTATAAGGGATGCTATGTCCACTTCGATCATAACGGGTGGACTTCATTCAGGGGCGCTAAGTGAAACCAGATCCTGATGAATTCGACAGCGCAGGGTTTGCAGATTACCTGCACGATGCAATCATTACCATCCTGCTAGTGCTATTGGCGCTGGCTGTTATTTCCCCGTGGTGGCTTGTATGAGTCCAATCCTAGCCGCAATTGTGGCATTGCTTATCATCATCCTTCGCGGTATAGTCTAATTCCCCTCGCGCCGTAGTTCTGGGAAGCTCTACGGCGCATTCTCCCGAAACCGTTTAAGGCGCTTCGGGATTTTTTTCGCCTGTTGCATCTATAGCATCTGCCGCAGCAATGGCATCTGCGTGGCTCTGGCAGGCTTTCTGTGCTTCTGGTGCGGTAAGGTATCGCCCAATAGTACTGCGGGCCGTCTGCGGGCCGTATAGGGCTAGATACTTAGGATCGGCTATAAGGCGCATTATCAGGTAAGGCTCGCAGCGCATCGTTATCTTGCCTGTACGCTTCCAGGTTAAGTCAGACATTGCTTATCTCTCTCTGTTTTAAAAGCCATTGCGTGGCTTCAGTTGCCATTGGCTTACCGCCATGAACATCAGGATGACAAAGTCTGATAAGTATCCTGAGCATATCCGGCGGTATGGCAGGCGCTGGAGGTGCCTGATAGGTGCGCTGATGCTGGCGCTGCTGGTTGTGCTTGTTAGCCTCGCGGTAAGCCTCGCGCTCCCTGTCCTTGCGCTTATTCTCTTTGAAACACCCAATGCATATGTACTTCCAATCCTGATCGGCGTGGAAGTATTCACCGCATTGCTTACAGGCGCGATAAGATGAAGTGTTCATTGCATTACAGGTTCCGCAAGCCTTCCTGTTTCATCAGTGCCTTCCGCTCGTTCATTTCCTTACGGAATTCGACAGTCTCGGCAGAGAACTTCTGATATATGCGCGGGTTTACCTTGAAGTGCTTCGGGATGCCGGTAAGGTTGTCGCGCTTGTCGGTTTTTGCGATAAGCCAGCCGCAATCCGACAGGGAAGCCAGAATCTCCCGCCTATAGCCGACATCCTGCCTCATGCCCCGGCAATTGTTCCACAGCAGGCTGACGTTGATTTCCGCGAAGTCATGTTCCAGCAACCACCGGGCCACGCGCTCCATGTCGGTCTGATAGCCGCGCTCCCCAAGGACATGGTTATAGAACGTCTTGATCGAAGGCATGATGTACTGATGGATTATCTGGCAGGCTTGATTGGCCGTCTTTGCGCTCACCGGAACAGACGATGGGTGCATCTGCTTATCGTGGCATTCGAGGCAGTGAAGCACCAGGCAAAGACGGTGCATTGATCCCGATAACTTCTTCAGTGCCGATATGGATTTCGGCCCATAGACTTTCAGCTTGCAGTAGTCATCGATCTTGTTGGTAAGTGCCTGCGTAATCTCCCGCGCCTCGTCGGTCATATGCACCGGGCCATTATGCTTGACCAGAACAAGATGCTCCAGCAGGGAGTGATACTTTGCCTGCATTGCATTCAGTGTCTTTGCCTCTTCAAGAGTCGGTATCTGACTGACCATCCCTTCATTCAGATAGACAAACCACATGCGCTGCAATAGACCGTCTTCTGCCGTTTTGTTGGCAATCTCCGCTATCTTGTCGGGCTGGATGCCGCCGAGGACGGATGCGCCCCAGTTGTTGACGATGATGGTTCCCTGCGCGGCACGTTCGATCTTGTAGCTGCCGCCCTGATAAGCCATGATCCATTCGGCACGATCTGCGCCGCCGCCGCCTTTGTACTGCCCAAATGAACCAAACCATCCACTAAGCTCATCGACCAGCAATAGCACTCCGCGTTCGATGTTGTTGCGGGAAAGCAAGTCGCGGAATCCTTCGACGGTGGCATTCGAGAACACATAGCGGTTGAGTTCAATCTTTGCCGGTGGCGTAGGTGCTGGGCCGGTCATATCACCATCAGACCATTCGTCGTATTTCTTGCTGTACTTCTTGATAAGTTGCTTCTGGGTCTTTTCAGCAGGAGCGTTCTTCTCCAGTTGCCGGGTATCCATCTCGTTGTAGTAGTCCGTTGCTACCTTGATCGGAGGTGACTTGCTGACGCTGGCCGGGCCGACCAGAGCAACCCACAGACGCGCCGATTCAGACCAATGCCCGTGGCGATTCGGGTATATCTTGATGCGGTCATCAATGGCCCCGGCGCACGTTGCGAGGATCGACATGGCAACGGCACCAATGTCTGACCCAATGATCTTAGCCTGGATGCGGGAGAACTCACCAAGTCCCAGCGGCAACCAATCAGGGTTAAACGGCTGCCCAGTGATCTTTGTATTGATAAGGTCTTCCGGTTCCGGCAGGGAGTCATCCGCATGTGTGTAGGTGGATTCCCGCTCCGGTTCCGGTTCCGGCCTAGCAGTGCTGCCCTCCGGTGGCGGTTCGTTGTCTGCGTCAAACTCAGGACTGCCGGTGTAGTCTGGATCGTGGATGTATTCCTGTTCCGGCGGTGGTGCATAACCATCCGCGTATTCCGGTGGCTCTCCGGTCAGGTTGCCTTCCTCGTCGGGATCGTCTGGGATGGTCACGCCGATAACCCCATCGTCGTTCATCAGCTTAGAGGCATCGAAGACGAACTTGCCGGCCTTGCCGTTATGCTTCGCCTTGTGTCCTGCGGGTGGTGCCGTGACTACTGTCTCCATCTCTACCTGCCTCCGATTGGCTATGTATTTTTTGAGTGCTTCACTGGTTAGGTCTGACTCGTCGCAGATGTCCCACTTGTTAGGCTTGTCAGCGGGTGTATCCACGATCTCCACGATTGCTGCGCCGGCCTTCGATAGCAGATGCTGCGCCAGTTCTGCCATTGCGTCCTTGCCTGCCGTGTCATGGTCAGGGAACAGGATGATATGCCTTCCCTTGACGATTGACCAATCCGAGTGCCGCCATGCTTTAGCGCCGAATCCCCAAGCACAACACGGGTTATAGATCAGGCTGGATGCCAGTTCTGCCTTGCGCGGCCCCTCAAAGATGATGATCTTGGAGTCAGGCTTTTTGATGGCTATCTGGTCGAGTCCATAAATTGGACGAGGGGCTTGCCATGCTGCCGGCGCAAACCGGCACGGCATGTTCTTGCTGTACCTGCCCCATGTCAGGGGGCGCGGGTGCTTCTGTAAAACGCCATCCTCGTCGGCCTTGAGGTAGCGAGTCTCCCAGTACAATGGATCACCATCCGCATCACGGTAGCACCATATTCCGACAGGGTCACCCATCTCGTAGTGCTTGAAGTTAGGCACCGCATCCTTGGGCGGCTTGCTTGCAACCCACTCTGCCGCCTTGATAGGCTTGTCCTTGATGACCAGAGGCTTGCTTGCCGCGTTGAGCAGGTTATCATTGCCGAGTTGCTCACACGCATCTTTAAATTCCGTACCGGTCTGCTGCATGTAGTAGCTTATGACGCTACCACCGGAATGGCACACATGGCAGTAGCATTTGGTGCCGTCTTCGTTGATGGTCAGGGAAGGCTTGGTGTCCTGATGCCACGGGCAGATCGTCACCCACTCTTTCCCCAGCTTCTTGACGTATGAGTAACGTGCTGCAACTGCCGTGATACGCACGTTCTTGATGATTTCTTCTTTTTCGTAGTAGGGCATAATTACTTCTTACCGTAGATTTGCTGGGCGCGTTGCCGAGTGATGCCTAGCGTTGCGGCTATGGCTTTCCATGTCACTCCTGCGTTCCTCATGTCCTTGATCTTCGTTCGTCGTGCCTCGACGGACTTCATGTATAGGCGTTGTGCCGTGGTGATCTTCATGGAACCTCCTAGTGAATGACTGCATTCTCCCACGATGAAAAAATATTTGCAATACCCTATTGCATCTTTTCAAAACCACGTTTATAGTTCCCACATCAACAACGCCAAGGGGAACGAAATGGGAAGATCAGCAGAAGCGTGGCAGGCCATTGAGGAGGCCAACGAGCAGCAGCGCAACTCCGAGATGGAGCAGATGTACGAAGAGTACCAGGCTACCAAGGATGTCATGGTTGCGGTGACGCTCCGCAGCACCGATGACCTGTTCAACATGATGTGCGCCATGAACGCGGCGCGTCTTGAGGAGATGAGCAAGTGAGCAAGTACGAATTCAAGTGCGAGGAGGTCACCAGCATTATGACCACCCGCAATACCTACACCGTGTTTATTGCGGTCGACATGACCACGCCGCAGGCTAAGGAAGCATTCCTGACTCTGGCCGGCGACACTCGCGGCACCGAACTGGAAGAGTGGATGGCCGAACTGGGCTACACCATTACCGAGATTGACAAGGAGGCAGCATGACCACCGAACTGATCCCCTACGGTGACGTAGAGAAGATGGCGATCGCTATCAGCAAGTCAAAGATGTTTGGCTTTAACACACCTGAGTCTGCACTGGCTATCATGCTTGTCGCTCAGTCTCAGGGTCTGCATCCCGTGCAGGCTATGGCCGACTACCACAACATCCAGAACAAGCCTTCCCTCAAGACGGATGCCATGCTCGCCCGGTTCCAGCAGAAGGGCGGTAGCGTCGAGTGGATCACCCACACCGATCAGGAAGTCAAGGCGCGGTTCAGTCACCCGCAGGGTGGCACTCTGGAACTGTCATGGACGATGGCAATGGCGAAAGCTGCCGGCCTGTCCCACAAGGACAACTGGAAGCAGTATCCGAGGGCCATGCTCCGCGCACGGGTTATCAGCGAGGGGGTCAGGGCAATCTATCCGGCAGTTCTGGGCGGGATGTACGCACCTGAAGAGGTTGCAGACTTCGATGCCAAGCCTCCTAAATCCGCACCGGTAGTCACCGAGGATGCCATCGAAGGCACGGCTACCGTTGCCACGGCAGAGGATATTGAAGCGTCGATCATTGCGGCTATGGACGGCTGCGAAACATTCGACTGCCTAAAGGACGTATTCCTCGCTGCCAAGCAGGATTTGAAAGGCAACCGCGAAGCCCTGACCCGTGTTGCGGCAATGAAGGATCGGGTCAAGCTGCGAATTGAAGCAAAGATGGCTGAAGAAGCCGAAGAAACCCAAGAAGTCTAACCAAGGAGCAATACAACCATGAAATACAAACTCGACGCAGCAAAGACCAAAGAAGCCGATGTCCAGAAGGGCAACGTCCGTATCAGCGAAACCGGCGCTTACAAGGGCGAATTCGTGCAGGCCAAGAAGTGCGTTGCCGGTTCCGGTACGGAGGGCGTGGAATTCACCTTCCAGGCAGAGGACGGAAGCACCGCCAACTGGATACGCCTCTACACGGTCAAGGCTGACGGTACGGAAGTGTTCGGCATGGGCCTCATCATGGCCGCGATGACCTGCCTCAAGGTGCGCGAGATGGAGCCGGAAACCATCACCGTCGAGGAGTGGGACAAGTCGGCTAACGCTAAACTGCCGGTGGAGATTGAGAACTACACCGCCCTGTGCCACAAGCCCATTGGCGTCATGCTCCAGAAGGAACTCAAGGACAACGACAAGTTCCAGATGAACATCGTCGGGTTCTTTGAAGCGGCTACCGACAAGACGGCTACCGAGATTCTGGAGAAGAAGCCGGCTACGGCGCTGGTCAAGAAGATTGCTGCCCTGCATGACCGTGACTCGCGCAGTAAGGATGATGGCGGCTTCTCTGCGCCGGCCCCGGTTGCGCCTCCTGCCGGCGATTTCGAAGACTTTGATTCCGACATCCCGTTCTGATCATGGAACTAGGCGAATTCATAGCAAAGCATTTCATTGTTGATTTTGACAATGGAGTTATCTTGTGGAAGACGCCGCCAAAGCATCATAAAGAATTGCTTATGCAGATTGCTGGCTTTCCTCGCCAAAGTAGGGGCAAGAAATATTGCATTATTCAAATAATGGGAAGGAAATACGGGAGAGGTCATCTTATTTTCTTTGCCCATTATGGATGGATGCCATCTCCATGTCTTGATCATATAAACGGAGACTCACTTGATGACAGGCTAGTGAATATCAGGGAAGCCAGCATTCTCGAAAACGCATGGAATCACAAGTCAAGGGGAAAGAAAAACAAATTCCCTATGGGGGTCAGAGTTGCACAAAGTGGAAGGTTTGTGTCAAGAATTGGATACAAAACCAAACTGATAACCATAGGGACATTCGATACTGTAGATGAGGCTCATGCTTCCTACATTCAAAAACGAAAGGAGTTGTACGGTGAATTCTCAGGATATTGAGCAGAAGTCTCCCGAGTGGTTTGCAATCCGGTGCGGCAAGGCGACAGGTTCGCGCATTGCCGACATCGTTGCCAAGACCAAGACCGGATACGGAGCCTCCCGCGCCAACTACGCAGCACAGTTGGTCGCGGAGCGTCTGACCGGAAAGCCTGCCGAGTCCTTCTCCAATGCCGCCATGCAGTGGGGGACGGACACGGAACCTATGGCCCGTGAAGCCTACGAGATGTCCCGTGGCGGCTACGTTGAGGAGGTTGGCTTCCTCATCCATCCGAGCATCCCCATGACCGGTGCAAGCCCTGACGGGCTGATTGGCGAGGACGGGATGCTGGAGATCAAATGCCCTAACACCGCCACGCACATCGAATACCTGCTCGGCAAGGTTGTGCCTAACAAGTACAAGCCGCAAATGACCTGGCAGATGCTGTGCGCTGGCAGGAAGTGGTGCGACTTCGTATCGTTCGATCCGCGTATGCCGGAACGTCACCAGTTGTTCTGCGTCCGGTATGAGTTTGATCATCCCTATGCCGCAGAACTGGAAACTGAGGTCGAGAAGTTCTTGGACGAGGTTGCCGAGACTGTTGCTAAATTGGAGGCTCTGTGATGGACATCACCTACACCCTGATGCTTGGCGACGAGGAACAGGACATCGACTTCCAGATCGACGCCGACATGACCTACTCGCCTGCCAGAGGCATGGGAGGCCCGTGGGAGAACTCCAGCCCTGACGAGTCTGAGTGCGATATTACAGAGATCAAAGTCCTGTCCGACTTGCCATTCAGTGATGCGGTTATCCTCGACGCGCTTAAAACCCAAGTTGGCACCGACAAGATCATCGAAGACCTGTGGGAAGACTACATGGACAGGAGGAACAACCGTGAGTAGTCGGCACACGCATATCACACAGCAAGAGGCGCGGAGGGTGATGAACAAGATCGACTCCGCATCCGGCCCGATTGCGCTGTTCGCCAACGGTTGCGGAAGCTATACGACGGTACGGGTCAAGACAGAATCCTTCAACAGCAGGATGAACAAGTACCCGGCGACACTGGTAGGCGTCTTTGACATCAATGCAACGGTGAGCCTGCTTGAGGATGAGTTGGCTGCGGTGAACGTCAAATGAAGGTTCTTGTTGCTTGCGAATTCTCCGGTGTTGTGCGCCGCTCATTCCGCGAACTTGGTCACGATGCATGGAGTTGCGACTTGCTCCCTGCTGAAGACAACTCGCCATATCACCGCCAGATCGATGCCGTTGAATTCGCAACCAACAAGGCCAATGAATGGGACTTGCTCATCGCCCATCCACCATGCACCTATCTCTGCAACTCTGGTGTGCGGTGGCTGGCTACGGAACCTGGAAGGATGGAGAAGATGGAGCAGGCAGCACAGTTCTTCCTTGCTCTGTGGAACGCTCCGATCCCTCGCATAGCAATAGAGAATCCAATCATGCACGGTCACGCCAACAAGATCGTCGGCATCAAGCACTCTCAGGTCATCCAGCCTTGGATGTTTGGTCACGGTGAGATCAAGGCAACCACGTTCTACCTCAAGAACCTGCCTCCGCTGATCCCGACACACATCAAGGACGATTTCTTCCACCCGAATCCACCGGCAGAACGTCACGCCAAGGTGCACCGCATGGCCCCATCACCAGACCGCTGGAAAGAGCGTAGCCGCACTCTGGATGGCATTGGCGAGGCCATTGCAAAGCAGTGGGGGGCGTTGCTGTGAGTCCTGAACTACTCGCCCTCCGCATCGCTCTGGATGCACTTGTTAAAGAGTACGCCAGAGTATGCGATGAGTTCTGCCTAGTACCAACGCGGCACCAAGAATATAACCAAGCCAAGGAGTTGCTCAGTGCGCCTCAAGAAAAAGCCTAGTCTGCAAGACACAATGGAGTAATAGTTATGGCTAATAGAAAATTAACTGCTATAGATATGCTTCCAATAACAAAAGAGTATTTATCTTCAATAATTTGCTATGACAAATCTACTGGCATTTTTAAGTGGAGAATATATAGAAGTGCGACAGCTATTGCTGGAAGTATTGCCGGAAATACTTCGCATGTAAGTGGATACAGGTTGATTAAGATAAGCCGGAAAAGTTACCTAGCACATAGACTAGCTTGGCTTTATGTCTACGGAGAGTGGCCGGTAGATGAAATAGACCACATAAACGGGATAACAGATGACAATAGGATTGACAACCTTAGACAGGCAACAAGGAAACAAAACCAGCAAAATATTAGGATGCCAAAGTCGACTAACAAAGCATCAGGGTTTCTAGGTGTTCATTGGCACAATCAAAATAAAAAGTGGGAAGCTAAGATACGGGACAACGGGAAAACCATCCATCTTGGGTTATTTGATGATCCATATCTGGCTCACCTAAGATATGTTGAAACCAAACGTAAAATACATGAGTTCTGCACAATATGAAGAATAATAAAAAACAGTCTTTGCACGATGTTATGACTGCCAATGCCAAGGCGCTGCGAGGCTTATGCGTTATGGCCGGCAAGCCAATGCCGCCGGAACTGGAAGCGCCCGTCAGGAAGGCTGTAAAGCCTAGGGCCGCGCCTAAGCCTAGCGAGTACCCCATTGAACACGAAGAACAGAAGAACTTCGTCAAATGGTTCCGCGCCGGCTATCCAAAGGTGCTTATCTTCGCTGTTCCTAACGCAGGCCAGCGGGATCACAACGCAGCATCCTGGATGAGAGCAGAGGGTCTGGTTGCCGGCGTACCTGACCTGATCGTACCGGAGTGGAAGTTGGCAATCGAAATGAAGCGGGTCAAGGGAAGCACTATTTCTGAAGAGCAGTACTGGATGGAGGGCTACTTTAAGCGTATTGGTTGGCACCACTTCTTTGCTTTTGGTGCTGAAGACGCGAAGCAGAAACTGATGAGCATACCGAAATGAACTACAACCGCGAACCGGATCGCTGCCAGTGCCAAGCCGTTACAAGCACCGGCAAGCGTTGCACTCTCATCGCCCGGCACTCCAACGGTGGCAAGGCGCTGTGTCCGAGGCATCATGCGATGTTGATACCGAAGAAGGGAAAGAAATGAACATCACCATATCGCGCATCCCAGGCACCACCGACTACGACGTTTGGATCAACAGCACCCGCGTCGTGATGACCAAGGTGGAACTGATCGCGCTGCACGGGATTATTGAGGACGCACTTAGGAGAGGGAAATGAGCAAAGACACAG
>Ga0181352_1000981_pt1 | contig 11492 bp, 8 predicted proteins | sample Fa13VDMLBSN_FD_130103 | JGI IMG/M metagenome (GOLD analysis project Ga0181352, IMG submission 130103) | Freshwater viral communities from Lake Michigan, USA - Fa13.VD.MLB.S.N | ecosystem: Environmental > Aquatic > Freshwater > Lake | place: USA: Michigan | collected 2013-09-23 | reverse complement strand
GGCATAAAGCAGAACGTGGGCGTAATGCTACACATGATGAATTAAACGATCAAAATATTCGCAATGCAATTGCTACTGCACGGATGCATGAAAATGCTGCTAAGTCAACAGCTAATGCACATGCTAATGCGTATTACGGACGACAAACCGACCGTATGCGTGAAATGACTGGAAATAAACGTCAGCCGGGTAATTCATTTTTGGATAATGATCCACCTAATATTGATATTCTTGATGACTTTAATCGCCGAGGAGCTAATTTTGGAGGTGTGGCACCGAGCGATTCTCATCGTGGTGGTCCAGCAACTAAAGAGTCTGTAGCACGTGATCTTGGTGAGTATGCAACACGTCCATTAGGCAAAGAATTTGCTGATGCTGGAACTAAACGTCAGCCGGGTCAACATGTATCTGAAGCTCCACCAAAATCTATTGGCAAGCAGTTTAAAATGAATGCACCGGGTATGGCTCGTTCCGTTATTGCTGGACTTGGTGCAGGTGCATTAACTGTTGCACATGATGCACGACGTAGTGGATCCGAAGGTAACACATCTCCTCGGCAAGATGCATCGGACAATCGCCGATCAAATGCTAGTGACATGGGGCCTGTAAAGGGACGTGCATTAACGTTAAGCAATAGGCATTCTGGTGGTGAGCCTATGCAATCTGGTAAGGGTCACAGAACCGGCACTAAGGTTGTTAGATGATTAACCGAATGAATAAACATATCAATAACCTTTCTTGGAGTGGGTTATTAGGTATTGAGAAAAAAGAGCATGGTTTAAAATCTAAACCTACGGCAAAAAATCTGTCTAAGATGGAAATGAAAGAACATGGACTTAAGTCGCCTCCAACAAAGGCACAAATTATGGCCATGGAAAAGAAAGAACATCTTAAGGGCGGTAAGGTTGTCATAGGTAAAGGTTACGAGGGTTAATTTATGAACGTTTCGGCTTTAACAGCGTTAATGCTTGGGCAAATGCCCGGTGGTAAATCTGGTGGTGGATCAGCTCCTGCAGGGCCTACACCACCAGCAGGGGCTGGTCCTACTCCAGCTCCAGCTCCAGCTCCGGCACCTGATCGTAACTATAAAGCCGAAGCGTTTAAATTAATCCCATTTGCTCAACAGGGTTCTGTTAAAGCACGTCTGCGTAAAAACGAGCCGATTGAAGATATTCTTGCAGACTTTGGTGACTCTATTCCGGGGTTAACAGCAGAACACATTAAAACATTTGCTCCAGTTCAAACAGAAGCACCAAAGCCTGTTAGGAGATTGACTCAAAAAGAAGTTGGTGATTTCTTTACAGAAACAGTAGGTGGACAGACAACAGCATCTGTGCGCCAACCAACGGTACCTGTGCGTACAGGTGGTCGTGCTCCCGGTAGTAGTGCAGCACCACGAGTAAATTTACAGTCAACAGCTAAGTATGGTTCTACTGATGAAGCAGCAAAAGCACTTGTAGACAAAATTACAAATGGTGAGTATGTAGCCCCTGATTTATATCCTGCAAAAGGAACGTTAGATCAGCAAGTTAGATTTTTAAAGAATCTTGGTGAATACGGAATCAAAACTACATCGCCAGCACCAAGAGTTACTACAGAAGGTGGTCGCGTGGTCAGTGCTTTACCAAAAGCTCCTGTACCACTAGTTACAGGTGAAGCTCCTAAGCCAGTTAAGTCTGGACATATGCTCCCAAGGTTTGCGCCAGCAATTGATACTAATGCATTGCTGCAAAAGTTGTATTCTCCTCAGCAAAGCACTGGTCTACTTAATGTTTTTGACTCTGTTGTACAGGGTGCTGGAGCAGGAAATAAGTCACTTGGTGAGAAGCTTACTGCAGTTCATGGTTTAGCAAAAGGTGGACGTGATTACGGTATATGGGGACATCTTGGTACTGCGTATGTAGAAAACGCAGGAAACAAAGATGCACAAGACCTTATTTTGCAGTTAGCTAGAGGCACTACTGCAATTGCAGCAGCAAATGAATCTTCTGCACAACGTGGATGGAATGAAGCAAGTGTAAAACCTTTAGTTGACAGTTGGGGTCAAACTGTCACAAATGCTGTAAATGCACTTAAGGGTGGAACAACTACAGATATTAAAAAGCTTACAAAGCAGATTGATACTGGATTAACACGTAATAGTGCGTTGTCTGCATTTGTGTCTAATGTTCCATTTCAAGAGTACAAACAATTTGGATACGCAGGTAAAAATAAAGACGCAACACCTGCGCCAATTACAGTAAAAGATGTAGCTCCTACTATTTTAAAAGCTGCTGGTACAGTCGTTCAAAACCGCATGGCTAATGAGTTTGCTAAGTCAGGAAAGCCCGGTTACAACGAAGCATCTGTTGCTGTTGGAGATTTTATTGATGCATTGGTTAATCATCCACATGCTCCTATTGCAGTTCAATTAAATGGAAAAATTGAATCCATTTTAGATTTAAACGGTAAGGGAACAATGTCTGGCAACAAAATGCAAGACATTATTAGATATGTTTCCATGCAACGCTCAAATCAAGCGGCTAAAGGTGGACCTCAAGTTCCAGTCTATCTGGCAAATTTAGTTAATAATTTAGATCTACCTAATCAGTTGTTATCCGGTGTAGGAATGTCATGGAGTAATCCTAATTTTATTTCAGACATCAAAGCTGCCACTGCACAACTAAGAAATAATCAGTCTACTGACTGGTCGTCAGTACAAAAAAGTTTAATGCCTCACTTAAATGAGCGAGCATTAAATAACATCATGCCTCGAACTGCAAATGCTATTACTGCACAGATGGAGCCAGAGGACGTTAAGAAGCGTTTGGCTGAGGGAACGTTATACACTCCTGAGCAAGGCAAGTTAGATCTGTATTTAAAGACATTGCGTAATGTTGCTACACGATCTGGTATTGCTTCAAATCAGTTAGGTTATGGTATTTTTGCAGATCCAAATTCATCTGAAGCTGGACGAATTGCTAACCTTGGTGTTGGTGGACAACGAATGTTGGAAACCATTAAACAACAAGACCCTGAACTTTATTCGTCTCTTGTTGACAGGGCGTTATCTGACCCAAATAAAAAGGGTATTAGGTCTGTACCGGGATTACGATTTTCTGGGCAGATTACTGCTGACACGCCATTAAGCACACAGTTAGCAAATAGAATTTGGCATGCAGTATTTAATCCTGCATCTGCTTCATCGAAAACTCCAACAATGGGAGTTCTTGAAAAAATTGGAAGAGTGCTTCCAGAGTTTGACGCTGAGCTACGTCCCGGAGGAAGTGGCCCACGTCGTATGAAGGCAACAATCATTCCTTCACAACAACAGAATACATTGGCTAAAGATGTTGAAAAACCAAATACAGATAAGTCTTTATTTACAGGTACTGATTACACAAAAATGTGGAGTCTATTCCAAAGGTTAAATTCAGATCCAAACCCAACGGTTCGTAAAGCAGTAAACCATCAGTTAAATTTACTTGGCGACAAATTAGTCAAATCTATGGGTGTCCAGTATGTTGGTTCTGATGCTACTGGATTACAACGTATGACTGGTACAAGTGCAGCAGAAAGTAAAGACACACTAGCGCGATACTTAAAAGTAGAAGGAGATAAACTTGCTAAAACAGCAGGTGATTCTGCTGTATTTCAAGAGTTTCGTAATCATGTTGCCAAACTAGTTAAGTCTGGTCAAGTTGGTCAAACGGATACTGTTGTAAATGTAGTTGGCCTATTAAATGGATTAGCCCCTAATAGGAAGATGGCTACACTCGCTTTATTCCAACCAAATGCATCTCGTCAAGCTGTCACTAATAACCCACTTGGTATGTCCAATGAGGAATTTAAACGATTTGGTGTACAGGCAGAAGCAATCATTAAAACATTTGGCAATCCCGGAGATCTGACATCCTATACAGATCAACGTGGCGAAATGGCTGCAGGTGAACGTTTCTTGCGTAAGTTGTCAAACCCGCAAACTGGGCCAGCAACATTACAGCGTATTACTGAACTTGTAGCCGAAGCACAAAGGGGATTACCAATTCCGGGTAAACGCCCATCAGTAAAACTTAAGAGTGATAGTCCAACAGAACGTGCAGCATTAGCTTCTGTTGTACGTCAAAGTAAAGCTCGTAAGTCTGAACTAGCAGGTGATCCAATTACTGCTGCTGGAAATTCATTGGGTCGAAGTATGGTTACTAATGATGCTGTCATTGGTGATCGTGGGCCAATGGGTGAAGGATATCGCGCACCTGCACCAAATGCTGATGTTAATCAACTAACTCATCAAGCGTTTATGGGTAACGAAACACCAGAGCAATGGCTATCTGGATGGAGGGCAGCTGCTACTAAATTACCTGCAGCTGACCGTCAAGCAGCTTTGTGGTTAGGTGGACAACTTACACAAGGTAAGACATTGACTCAATTAATGGCCCATGATCCGTCAGCGACGCAAGAGCAAAACGCATCTCACCGTGAAACAATTCAGCGCGTAATGCGTGGTATGGCACAGAGTTCTCCTAAGATTGGAATTAATCCAAACACATTAGAGTTGCCCTCACCAAAGGGTAAATCTGGAGTTGTTAAATATAACGCTGAGCCAGATGAGACCAACTATGGTCGTACACCACAACAGAAGCGACGTGCGTCATTAATGGGACGTGGATTGCTTGGATTTGGCGGTGCTGCTGGATTAGTATCTACTGAAGCAAGGAGACAATAATGCCATCGCCTCCACGACGAAACGTAACTCCTAAATCGCGTCAAATTAGCGCAGGGTATGATCCTAGAAAACCATTAGCGTCTAGAGATGGCGTAAAGGTTTTTCAATCACGGTCTCACGCAGGTGCTAATGCGCGATTGCCAGAACCTCCGTCAGCATTTTCGAGAGCTACTAGAGGAATGGGTATGCTTGGGCAAGCACCTGTTATGTTGAGAAACATGATTGATACAAGTGCTATACCAGAAGGCGATCCACGTTTTGATGCTTCTGGTGAGTTTACGAAACAACGTATGCAGGAAATGAATGCTCTACATTTAGGGGCGAATACGTTACAAGACGCATTAACTCTTGGCTTAGGCCCTGCAGCTCCTGCTGCAAACTTTGCTATAGATTCACTGTATCAAGCAAATTATCCTGCCATTGATGAGTGGATGCGTAAAAACATTATGCGTCCAAAATGGGATTACGAAGATAAGAACAATAACGGCAATCGTGGTGTGCCAGTCAAGGGTCAGAAAGGTGTTACTATCGAAGATCCTTTTACTGCACTTGCTGGATTTCTTAATTCACCAGCAGCCATGAAAGCAACTGTTCCAATTTCAAATGCCCGTTTACCAAAACAGTTATCTGGTTATCGTGGCCATACCGTTGCTAATGTGCGTAAAACGCCAGAAGGCAATCCAAATTATGGAACTCACGTTTTAGACTTACTAACTGATGTTTTAAATCCAGCTGGTTATGCAATGACAGAAGCATTGGCTAATCCAATTGGGCTTGCAATGGCAGCAAAAGCTAATCAACCAAAGCAGAAATATAATAAAGCAACAGGTCAATGGGAAGATCAAAAAGAACGATTTGGATGGAATGATGCTGGACGCATTATGAAAAACAATGTTTTTCCACGACATGGAAGAGACATAAAGGCATCTATTACCGGTCTTGGTCGTAATGTACAAGACTCATTTATACCGTAATAGTACTTATTGATGTAGTATAAATGACATGCAACAATGCGCAGCTACATTTAGGTCAAATGGCGTTACAAAACAGTGTGACTTAAATGCTAAAAAAGGATCTTACTTTTGCGAAAAGCATGACAAAAAAAGCAAGTCAATTGTTCACGAGAATAGATTTATGCACGGATTAAAATCGCCGTACAGAAAACGTTTTAGTGAGGTTGGCCGTCAATTACTTGAACGTATAAATGAGTTAAGGGAAGACCCTGACTTATTCAGCCTAAAAGACGACGCTGCATTTGTAACTGCGTTAATGGATATCAAGGCAGCCGCTATATCAGACGGCATAAGCATTGACCATTACAACAGTATAAAGCGGCTTGTTCGCACTGTGGTTTCTTCTGCAAAAGCAGGAGACATGGATATCCTTGCGTCTTCTTCTAACGACTTATTGGAATTAATCGACAAGGGAGCAGACGCATTAGCAGCAAGTGATGAAGTAGTAAAACTTATAGAAAAACGTACAGATATTATTGAAGCAGAACAACGAATGCTTCAAGTAAAAGCATATACATTAGAAGTTGATCAAGCGTATAGCCTTGTCATGCAAGTCTATGGAGTTATGAAGCAACACATTAAAAATGCTGATGAGTTACGTGCTATTAATACAGGCATAAGTAAATTACTTAAACAGTACCAAGCTGAAGAAGAAATATTAGATGCGGAGGTTGTCGATGAAACTGACAGTCAATAAATCATCTACGCCAAAACAATTAAAAAAATATGTAAAGCCATCACAGTCTTTATCAATTAGTTTACTGCAAGCTTTAAATGACGAAATTGAAACATCTCTAGATAGCGGTGATTTTGATTTTGGGGCTGCTACGCCATTAGTTGGTGCAGAGCTTGATTACAAAACATGGCTAAAAACATATGCGCCACATGCTGCCAGCTCAGAACTTGGATCGCATCACTTACGCGCATGGGATTGGTCTGATAGTTTTGCCCAAGGTCACGCGCCACCAGCTCTTATTGAGTGTTGGTTTCGTGGTGGTGGCAAGTCAACTACGGTTGAGTTAATTACATGCCGTACAGCCGTGCGAGCAACAAGGCGATTTGTATTATATGTTTGCGCTACTCAAGATGCAGCAAATAGACACGTTAGTGATATTGCTAACGTAATGGAAAAGTGTGGTATTGAACGAGCTGTCAACCAATACGGTTTTTCTAAAGGTTGGAACGCAAGTAAATTACGCACCGCAAATGGATTTAACGTATTAGCATTTGGCCTTGACACTGGTGCTCGTGGTGTAAAGCTTGATCACTTACGACCTGACTTTATAATCTTAGACGACATCGATGAGTTAGACGACTCCGTCAATCGTGTTGAAAAGAAAATACAAACAATCACGCAGACTATTCTTCCTGCAAAAAGCACTGATGCAGCAATTGTATTTGTGCAAAACGCAATTCATTCCAATAGTGTAATGAGTCGCGTATTAAGCGGTGAGTTAGATATGTTGCAGAACAGAATTCAAAGTAAAATTGTCCCTGCAATTAACGATCTGAAATATGAACCAATAGAAAAAGAAGATGGTCGTATTTCATACAAGATTACTTCTGGTACTGCTACTTGGGCACATAAGAGTATTGCTGTCTGTCAGCGTGAGATTGAAGACTTTGGGTTACTTCCATTTTTACGAGAATGCCAACATGATGTAGGCGTAGGTGGAAAGTTCTTCCCTGAATTTAAGGAATATGGCATGACGGGAGAACCTTGGCATGTTGTAGATGCTATTGATGTTCAGCCTTGGTGGAGGTTCTGGGGTAGTCACGACTTTGGTACTGGTGCACCAGCTTGTTTCCTGTTGTTTGCTAGTGATGAACGTGAAAACGTATATGTTATTGATGAGTGGTACCAATCAGGAAAAGTCAGCTCCGAACAGGCAGCAAGTGTTTTAGATTTACTAGATAAGCACAATTTAGCTCAGCCAAAAAGTCCAGCGCATCGTGAAAAGTATTGGAATACCAAACTTGAGGCAATTGCTTTTGACTGGGCTAATACATTTCCACCTATGAAAACAGAGGAACGTATTGGTGAGTATCCAGTTGAAATCTGGTGGGAACGTGGACTCCCGTCTGTAAGAGCTGTCAAAGATCGCAAGGCTGGTTGGCAACGATGTAAAGAGTTATTAGTTGACATTGAATCCGTTGGCGGAATCATTCGTCCAAAGTTACGGATTTTAAGGCGCAACTGTCCAAACTTGATTAAGCAACTAAGTGACACAATGGCCAGTCCAAAAGATAGAGACGAAATTGACAATGGCACTAAAAATGACCACGCCATTGATAGTTTTAGATACGGTGCAATGTGGCGTGTAAATCCAGTTAAGTGCCCAGAAGTACATAAAGGCACTGAGTTCACTGGGCGAGACGGTCGTCCTTTGTGGATGGATCAAAACAAAAAACAGGATTACATTTAATGGAATGGTTTAAATTTGTCATTATTGTATTGTTGATGAGCGCAATGATATACGGGCAGTATATGATTTACAAAAGTCTGCAAGAAATTAAAGTAGAGAAACTACTTAAATTGATTGAGAAGGTTGGTGAATGGGTATGAGTATGCCTCCAATGGATCCAAATATGCGACCACAAATGCCACAGCAGGGCATGGACCCAAATGTGTTACGTCGCATGATTCCACGTGCGTTATTGAATACCAAGATGAAGGTTTCTGCTTTTAAAAAGCCTAACGCAATTGGAATGGTTGGTTCTCAACAATTAACTAACGCGTCAGTTGATGATAAGCAAAACTTGAATTTAGATTTGCAGACTAAAGACTGGAAGGTTATTCCGGGCGATCAACCAGATCAAGATAAAAAGATTACTGACTTTGTCAAAACACAATTTGATATGGCATATCGTTCACGGAGTGAAATGGAAATTGAATGGGCTATGGCAAGCGCATTCTTTGAAGGTCGTCAGTGGTTTCGCATTAATACTAATAGCCGAAACCTTGTAAACCTACAAAATCCAAATGAGCCTAACCGCTATTTGACGGTCAATAAAATCAGGCCATTAATTGACGGAGTAATTGGCAAGCTTACGCAATGTAGTCCAGATGCAAGTGCTGTTCCATTGTCAGATGCACCGCATGATCGAATAGCAGCAGATGAGGCTAACTATTTAATCCATCATTACAACCGTAAATTTAATCGTGAGACACAACTTAAAGAACGTGTACGTTGGGCATGTGTTACTGGAACAAGTTTCTTAAAAATCTTTTGGGATACTAAACGGGAGCAAATTGTTCCTCAATTCGACATGTCTGGTCAACAAGTTGTTGGTCATGAAAAGATGAATGTCGGTGATATTGTCGAACAAATCATTCCGTGTTTTGACGTATATACAGATCCATCTGCAAAACGAGACGATGATATTCGCTGGTTAATCCACGCAATGATTAAGCCGTTGTCTTGGTTTGTTGATAGCTACGGAGACATTGGCAAGCTGGTTCAACCAGATGCTGTTATGGGCCACAATAGCGGTTACATTGATAGCTATCTTGAAGGAGCCAACGGATCCGGGCGTGGCTGGGTTCCACCGTCAACAGCACGTATCAATAACTACGACACACGTAAATTAAGTGCAGTTGTATATGAGTACTGGGAAAAGCCATCAGCTCTGTACCCGAAAGGGAGATACATTGTCTCTTCAAATAATGTGTTGTTGTATGCAGGTGTATGGCCATACGACAAGCGTGATGCTTTTCCGTTTATTCCATTACGCTGGCAACCACGATCAGGAACGCCTTATGGTTACTCATTAGGATTTGATCTTTGCGCATTGCAATCTACATACAACCGCATTTACAGTCGCTTACTCGAACAGTTTGAAAGTCAAAAAGACTACATTATGATTGAGCGATTAAGTAACGTTGGTGCAGATGCTTACGACAATCAAGCAGATACGATTGAAGATAAAAACCGAATATACCGAAAGGTTTATTTCAACCGAGGTTCAAACCCTCCACAGATTCAACGCGCTCCCGGTATTGGCGGTGATCTTTTCCCATTGTTACAAATGGTTGAAAAGGACATGATGGACATTGCTGGCTTGCATGATGTAAGTCAAGGTATGGCTCAAGCTGGTACTCCAGCTGAGTCTGTTCGTTTATTACAGAAAGCTGACAATACACAGCATAGTTATATTCGTGCAGACATTGAAATTAGCAATGCAAAAATCAAAGAGTGGGAAGTTGCTTTAGTAAATCAGTTTGCGATAGTTCCATTTGTCGGAAACATTGAAGGTGGCGAGTTACCAAATGACCGCATTGAACAGGGCGTTATGCGATTTGACGCAATCCGTAATGGTGGTCAGTTCCGTATTGTTTATGTACCGGGATCAAGCCTTGATGAAGGGCCAGATGCACGATTGCAAAAATACGCAGCACTTCGCCAAATGGGAGTCTTTGGAGACCCAGCAGATCCTGAAACGAATAAGTTGTTTGTTGAAATGGTAAACATGCCTGAATCCAGCAAGATTTTGCAACATCTTGAAATGCAAAACCAGAAGGTTCAAATGATGCAACAGCAACAACAAGAAATGATGCAGCAGCAAATGGCTATGCAAGCACAACAAGCACAGCAACAACCTGTATCAACATTTAATCCTGAAGAGGAACAAATGAAATCGCAACTTAAGACACAAGAACAAGTTGCAATAATAAGAGCCAAGCTTGAAGCAGACATTGCATTAGAAACTGCTAAGGCTGGTATCGCAAGTAATGCGCAAGAAGAACAACAAGATGCGCAGATGCAAGCCGACTACATGTCTGGCATTGAACAAGAAAATAGGAGTACAATGTAATGTCCGATGAGATGGTGATGCGAACCGCTGACTCACCAGCAGCGGCGACGGGCGACTACGGAGCAGCAGAAGCGTTAATTGATTCACTTCAGGGTGCCGCCGACCCTAACGAATGGGCGTTAAACGATACGGGTGAATCAGAATACGAATATGATGATCCAAACACAATTGAATACGATTCAGGAGATGATCTTGAATCAGAAATTCGACAATCACTTTATGACAATCTATTAAGTGATGAGCCGGGTAACGTACCTTACGAACGCTTTCGTGAGGTAAACGAACAGGCAAGACAAGGTCGTGAATATCAGGAGCAGATGGAGCGGTGGGCCGATCTAATTACACAGTTAGAAGGCAACGGATTCCAAAGTGCAGCTGATTTACAGAATGCTTTGCAGCGTCAAAATCTTGAACGTGAAGAGCAAACCATTCGTGAACAGTATTTGGGCTTTGCTCGTGATGAAATGATGCCTCACGATTTAGCAGAAGCTAAGGCTGAAGCTGAAATCCAAAAGATGCGTTACGACCGCGTCATGAATCAGATGTCCGAGTACATGGTGTCTCAGCAGATAGACAATGCTCTATCTCAGTACCCATATGCTCGCCGTGGCCAAGATATGTTTAATGGTCTTGTGCAAAACGGAATGAATCCTATGGATGCTGCACAATTTGTGCATGACAACATCAGTGGGATTGTTGAGTCGATGATCCCTCAGTTGACCCAGACTATTTCATCTCGTATGACACAGCCTGTGCCAATTGACACATCGTATTCTAATCAACAAGTCGTCTCTCAAACCGAAACCCAACAGCCTCGTTCCGCTTTAGGAACAATAAGTCGTTTGTTAGGTATCGGTCGCACACCAAATCAACTTTAGGGAGTAAGTCACAATGGCTATTGACTTTAACGGTGCCCTTACCCTCGCGGATCAGGCTATTCTGTCCAACGATCCGCTGGT
>Ga0181352_1000977_pt1 | contig 11535 bp, 12 predicted proteins | sample Fa13VDMLBSN_FD_130103 | JGI IMG/M metagenome (GOLD analysis project Ga0181352, IMG submission 130103) | Freshwater viral communities from Lake Michigan, USA - Fa13.VD.MLB.S.N | ecosystem: Environmental > Aquatic > Freshwater > Lake | place: USA: Michigan | collected 2013-09-23 | reverse complement strand
CTTCCTGATTCCTCCTGTTGCTCGTAACACCATGATGGGTCTTGCTCGTTTCACTGAGCAGGCTTTCGTTGGTGAGCAAGGCGGTAACAACACCATCCGTAACGGTCAGATCGGTGATGTATACGGCGTTAAAGTGTTTGTTGACACAAACGCTGACACGGCTTATGCCTCTTCTGGTACTGCTCCACGTGCTTGCTTGATGTTCCATAAAGATGCAATGGTTCATGCAGAGCAGATGGCTGTTCGCTCACAGGCTCAGTACAAGCAAGAGTATCTCTCAACGCTGTACACTGCTGACACCCTTTACGGTGTTGCAGAGCTACGTAATGAATCTGGCATTGCCCTGATCATTCCTAGCTAATAATAAGGAGGGGCTTAACCGCCCCTTCAACTCTGGAGGTCACAATGGTTTATTTTAGATGTAAGTGGTCAAACAACCTTATAGGTGTTGACTTTGAATATGATGTAGAACAGATGCGTAAACATCCTGACTATGATGAAGTAAAAGAAGAAGTAAAACAAGAATCTGACAAATCCACTAAGGTAAAGAAATCTAAAGAGGATTAACAATGTCTAACTATACGAAGACAACAAACTTTACTGCAAAAGATTCTCTACCATCAGGTAACCCTAATAAACTTGTTAAAGGTTCTGACTTTGATTTAGAATTTAATAACATTGCTACAGCTATTGCTTCTAAAGAGGATACTGCTGATTTAGGTCCATTAGCCTTCCAAGCAATTGGTGCTGTATCCATCACTGGTGGTTCTATCACAGGTATTGATCCTTTATCAGATAGTGATGGTAATGTTCGCTCTATTCCACAGTCTGGTTCAGCAAAGACTTCTTCGTATACGTTAGCTACTACAGATAATGGTAACTTTATTGAAGTTGGTAGTGGTGGTTCAATCATTGTTCCTGATGCAACATTCTCTGCTGGACAGAATGTTGTGATATTCAACAATACCACAGGCTCTATTACACTGACACTAAACATCACTACAGCTTATGTATCTGGTGTTAATACGGACAGAAACTCCTTATCATTAGCTACACGAGGACTTGCAACCATATTCTTTATCTCTGGTACTGTTTGTGTGGTAACTGGTAGTGTGATATGAGTGCTGCTGCTTTACTCACCTCAGCGATTGAAAACTACCCTAAGCAGGTTCAATACACCACTGCTGGTACTTATACCTTCGTACCTCCACCAGGAGTTACCTCTGTATGTGTTGTCTGTGTTGGTGGAGGAGGTGGTGGTGGACGGTCATTAGCAGGTGGTGGGGGGGGTTTAGGGTACAAGAATAACATCACTGTTGTTCCTGGTACTTCATACACAGTTGTTGTCGGTGCTGGTGGCGCTGGAAGTAATGGTCTTGGTGCTGATGGTGGCGATAGTTACTTTATAAACACATCAACTGTTAAAGGTGGTAAAGGAACTGGTGGTGGTGTAACTATTAGCCCAGATGTTACTCAAAACGGAACTGGTGGTTCCTACACAGGTGACGGTGGTGGTAGTGGTGGTAGTTCAAACAATAGCGGCTGGAATGAACCAGTAGGTGCTGGCGGTGCTGGTGGTTATAGCGGTAATGGTGGTAATGGTGGTTGGATACATAACGAAGGCGGTACTGTTTATCAACAAGCTGCCACAGCAGGAGCAGGAGGTGCTGGCGGTGGTGGTGATGGTTTTAGTACTAAAAGTGGTGGTGGAGGTGGCGTAGGTATCTACGGACAAGGATCAAACGGTACTGCTGCTGGACAACAAACAGGCGATGGAGGTGGTGGAGGATCTAGTGGTACGTCAGGCGGTGCTGGAGGGTTACCATCAACTTTTAATGGATCAGGAGGTGCTGGAGGTTCTTTTGGAGGCGGTGGTGGTGCTGCATATACTACTTTTGATACAGGTGGTGCAGGTAGTGGTGGTGCAGTAAGAATTATATGGGGAGCAGGGCGTTCATTTCCGTCAACTAATACCGGAGATCAGTGATGGCTCTCCAACAAGCCGATGAACATATTAAACAAGTAGGAGATGCGCTTTCCATCATCACAGTGGTGGGTACGTTAGCAGAGTTGTTACCGGCAATGGCTGCAATACTAACTATTGTATGGACAGCTATACGTATATGGGAAACAGACACTATTCAGTATATCTTCAAGAGGAAGAAAACTAATGAAACAGAACCCAAAGAAGATTAAGAAGGTTATGGAAGAGTACAAAGAAGATACGTTACACAGTGGTAAAGGTGGTCCTGTTGTTAAGTCTCGTAAGCAAGCAGTGGCGATTGCTCTATCTGAAGCAGGTATGTCAAAGCCTATGAAGAAAAAGAAATGAAAGACCCTCGCTTAGAAAGAGCAGGAGTGTCTGGTTATAATCGCCCTAAAAAAACACCAGACCATCCTACTAAGAGCCACATTGTTGTTGCAAAGGACGGTGATCAAGTTAAGACGATTCGCTTCGGACAACAAGGTGTTAAAGGTTCTCCTGAAGGTTCTGAGAGGAATAAAGCCTTTAAAGCAAGACACGCATCAAACATTGCTAAAGGTAAAATGTCAGCGGCCTACTGGGCCAATAAGGTGAAATGGTGATGGCTACCTTTCTTGATTGTGTTAATGGTGTTCTTAGAAGGCTAAGAGAAGACGAAGTCTCTTCAGTCTCTGAGAATGATTATTCTTCCTTAATAGGAGAAATGGTTAACGAGGCTAAGAAAGAAGTTGAAGATGCTTGGAATTGGTCTGTGTTGTATCAAACCATTACTGTTAATACAGTAGCTTCTACAACTAACTATGCTCTAACAGGTTCTAATCTACGCACTAAAGTAGAAGAAGCTTATATACCAGCAGCACATTGGTATTTAAAGCAACTATCTGGTGCTGAGATGAATATGTACTTAAACGTGCTGACAGCTCCTGTAGGAAGACCTAGTAACTTTGCTTTTGGACCTTCTACCTCTTCTGGTGTTTTAACTGTTGATGTTTTTCCTGTACCAGATACAGCATACGCATTAAAGTTTAACTGTTTTGTACCACAAGCAGACTTAAGCAATGATAGTGATGTTATCTTAGTACCGTCTGATGTTGTTATCCAAGGTGCTTACCTACGTGCTATTAACGAACGTGGTGAAGATGGTGGACGATTGTCTGATCAGCAAGCAGATCTTTACAGGAAAACATTAGCTAACTATATATCTATAGAAGCTGGTAGAGAATCTGATCAAGTGCTCTGGGAAGCAGTATAATGTCCGATCAACTCAAACCACTAACGATTGTAGCTCCTGGGTTCTATGGTCTTAATACACAGGATTCTTCAGTAACATTACCTAAAGAATTTGCTCTTAGGGCTGACAATGCTGTTATTGATCAGTTTGGACGTATTGCTGCTAGGCGTGGTTGGGATAATGTCAACACCTCTGCAGGCTTTAATAGTACAGAGCCTGTTGTTATTCATCAAGTTGTTAAAGAAGACGGTAGTACAGAGATTCTATCTATTGGTGATAATAAGATTTACTCAGGTACAACATCGTTAACACTAAAGTATACTGGGTCTACTTGGACAGCACAGAATTGGAAAGTAGTAACCTTTAATGGTTTAACGTACTTCTTTCAACGTGCTCATGCTCCTATTGTTTATGATCATACAACAGGTGCTTATTCATTAGTAACAGCCTATACAGGATACACAGGTACTGTACCACAGGCTAATGAAGTATTAGCTGCTTATGGTCGTCTATGGGTTGCTGACACAACAACGAATAAGACATTAGTTAGTTGGTCAGATACGTTGATTGGTTACAAATGGTCAGCAGGTGCTTCAGGATCTGTAGACATTGAATCAGTATTTACTAATGGTACTGATAGTGTTGTTGCTCTGGCAGCTTTTAACGGTAGATTAATTATCTTCTGTAAAAGATCTATTGTTATATACAGCGGTGCTTCTAGTAATCCAACAAGTAATTTAGCTTTAGAAGAGGTGATTGATGGGGTTGGGTGTGTTAGTCGTGATTCTATCCAAGATATCGGAACAGATATATTATTCTTATCCGACACAGGTGTTAGAAGCCTTGGACGAGTCATACAAGAGAAATCAGCACCTATATTTGATGTATCTAGGAATGTTCGAGATGATCTCATCTCAGATGTCATCGCCAACGGTGAAACAGACAACATAAGATCAGCCTATTATGAAAAAGATGGTTTCTATCTTCTAAGTCTACCAACAAGAGGTTTGTCCTATTGTTTTGATACAAAGCAAAGACTTCAAGACTCTTCTTGTAAAACAACATTATGGACATTAGCTCCTAAGTCTCTCTGCAGTACGAATGATAAGAAGTTATATCTAGGTCGTACTGGCTACATTGCAGAGTACACTGGTACAAGCGATAACGGTGAGACGTTTAGGTTCGCTTACTACACAGCACATATTGATGGTGGTTCTCCAGCTATCTTAAAGATTCTAAAGAAGCTAGTCTTACTTATTATTGGTGGTCAGGGTACTCGTATAACCTTTAGATGGGGTACGGATTATGGTACTAACTATTCAACAAGTCAAACAACACTAGCTAGTTTTACAAGGTCTGAGTACAACATTGCTCAGTACAGTATTAACGAGTATAACTCTGGTCTTCTTATCAATTCAGTTAAAAAACCTATCAGCGGTAATGGTAGAGTATTTCAGATAGGTATTGAAGCAGACATAGGATCAGATATTTTTTCTATTCAACAATTGGACGCTTTTGTTAAGACAGGTAGGGTCATATAATGCCTATTCAGCAAAATACTGGGTATAGAGAAACGGAAGGCGACATCGAAAGGTCTATCTTTGATCAAGCCGCTACAGATATATCCACACTGTATAATACAATCATTGCTAGTCCGTCTTCTTCAGGTACTTTACAGACGTTAGCTAATAGTGTTACTGATAACACAGCAACACTAACAGATGTGGCTAAGTCATTGCAGCAGAACAATGATTATATTGTTACTGCACTGAAGACAGGGCAACCTGTTACTATTCCATCAGTAACTGATTTTATTAAACAGAATCAGAATGATCCACAAGCAGTTCAGTTAGCAGCTAAGCAATACGGTTTAGATCTACCAGCTATTAGTAATGCTTTAGGGATGTCTCAAACACAGGCTCAGGACTATTTCAGAGCTGCTGGTGTTCCTTTAGGGACAATGCTTACAGGCACAGTACAACGTACCTTTGGTACTGAGGGCGGGATACGTCAGCTTGATAAAGGCGAAGACGTAGGTACAGAACAAGTTGTAGGTACTCAAGGTGATAAATTAGTTGTACAACAATACGATGCGTATGGTGTACCTACAAATACTAGGTTGTCTGATCCTAACACACCAGAAGGTCAAGGTTGGTTACAGGCTCTAGGTATTACAGGAGCTGCTATAGGCTTAGGTGGTTTGTTTGATGCCGCTGCAGGTGCTGGTGCAGGCTCTACAGCAGTGGCAGGTGTTGAAGGTGCTATATCACAAGCAGCAACAACAGCACAGAATACAGTATTAGCTAACGGTGGTTCAATGGCTGCAGCTAATATAGCCGCTGATGCTGCTGCTAATGCAGTTGTTAGCGGGGCTACAGTGCAACAAGCAGTTGCTGCTGGTGTTGATGCTGCTGTAAGCACAGGATCAAGCACTGCTGCTACAGAAGCCGCTTCAGGAACCACACAAACTGGTGGTGGTTTATTCTCAGGTCAGTCAGGCACTGCTGTAGCTGGTGTAGAGGGAGCTGCTTCCCAGGCTGCTACAACAGCTCAAAACACAGTCTTAGCTAATGGCGGTAGTGCTGCCGCAGCCAACGCAGCTGCTGATGCAGCCGCTACTGCAGTCGCTAACGGTGCTACAGTACAGCAGGCTGTTACCACAGGAATTGCTACTGGGACAGGAACCAGTAGTACAGGACTTCTTTCAGGAGCCTCTACAGGTTCTTCTGGATTAGCTGTTGGTGGTGTTGAAGGCGCAGCTTCACAGGCTGCTACAACAGCACAGAATTCAGTGCTTGCTAACGGAGGAACTGCTGCAGCGGCTAATGCAGCTGCTGATGCTGCAGCCAACGCAGTTGCTAACGGTGCTACGGTAACTCAAGCTGTTAATCTAGCATCTCAGTTAGGAACTGGTCTTGGTTCGGTTGGTACTGGGCTAGGTACTGGTTTAGGTTCTGTAGCCTCTAGTATTGGCACAGGCTTAGGAAGTATTGGCACAGGTATTGCTGAAGGTATTGGATCTATTGGTAGTTCACTAGGAACTGGACTAGGGTCTTTAGCAACAGGTCTAGGTACTGGTCTTGCTCAAGGACTAGGTAGTGGTTTAGGTCAGATTGCTTCTTCTTTATTGACAGGTATTCAATCTAACAATGCTTCCAATACATTAGGAAGTTTAATCAATGCTGGTGTTAACTATCAACAAGCTAAAGAAGCTGCTGATGCTTTGTTAGCTTCTGGACAACTAAGTCAACAACAGTACAATAACTTAGCGAACACACTACAAACTGGTTATCAAGGTATTCAAGGACAATACAACCAGTTAGGGCAGAATGTCCGTGATACGTACACGCAGTTAGGTGATACATACGCTACACAGATGGATCTACTTGGTGGTAGATATGCTGGGCTAGGTCAACAACTTGGTAGTGGTTTGATGGGTCTAGGTGGTAACTTACAAGGTCAGTATAATCAGCTAGGCGGTCAGTTTAGTAATATGGCTGGTGATGTAAGAACAACCTATAATCAGTTTGCTGATGAAGCAGCAAGGAATGTTGGTAAGTTTACACCTTATGGTGTTACAAGCAACTTAGTAGGTGACGCAGGAACTGGTGTCCAGAATGCTGCATTACAGGCTTCGAGGCAATCTTTTGAACAGGCTGGTTTAACTAATGTTGATCAGTTATCTCAAGACTATTACAAGAAGCTATCTGCTTTGTCAGCACCAGAAATAGAACGTCAGCGTCTAGCAACAGAGGAACGCTTACGTGCTCAAGGTAGATTGGGTGTAAGTGGGTCTGCTTATGGTGGTTCTTCACCTGAATTGTTAGCACAAGAACAAGCGATAGCACAGCAACAACTACAACGTGAGCTACAGTCTAGACAGGCTGCATTAGGTGAACGTGGTACGTTATTGTCTCAGGGTACTGCAGCACTACAACCTGCTGTCCAACTAGGCCAATTTGGTTCGCAAGCAGCACAACAACAGTTTGCTAATGATCTTGCTAGACAGCAATACCTTACAGGTCTACAGACACAAGGTCTACAGAATGAGATTGCACTACGTACTCAAGCTGGTAACTTAGCTGCTCAGGGTATCGGTGCTTATGGTGATCTACAACGTCAAGGGTTACTAAGTCAAGCACAACTTGAACAAGCTGGTTTAGGTGTATCTCAACAAGGTCTTACAAACAGGGCTAATATCCTTGGACAAGGTATTTCATCACAGGCTGGGTTAGTAGGTAGAGGTATTGGAGCTGCTGAGCAAGGCTTAGCTGGTAGTGTTGCTTTACAGCGTCAAGGTGTACAGGATCTGTTAGCAAGACAATTAGCAGCCACTGCAGCAAGATCTGGAGCTAATCAGCAACTAACACAGTCTTTGTTCGGTGGTACTGGCGGTGGTGTTGGTGGTGTTCTTGGGAATGCTTTAGGAGGACTGTTTAACACCAATGCTGCTGGTGGCCTAAACTCCATAGGTTTTGGTACAGGGTCAGGCTACGGTAATCAAGATATTGGTCTGTTTATCTAAGGAACAATAATGGCACAGCAACAAATAAGTTTATTTGGTCCTAGCTTGGCACAGGCTCAGGCTGGACTGATGCAAGAAGATGAAGCTATTACTTCAAGACTTGCTCAGTTAACACCTGAGCAGCAGCTAACACGAGTAGCTCTACAAGGTGGGAGACAGGCTGGTAGAGCATTAGGTGGATTGTTCGGTATCGAAGATCCTCGGCTCAAAGAAGCTGCACAGCAAGAAGCTATCTTTAAAGAACTAAAGGATAGTGGCGTAGACTTTAAAGACCCTGAGAAGCTCTACAGTGCTCTTATTGAGTCTTATCAAGCTAGAGGTATGGTTGACAAAGCTATCGTCACTGCTGCAAAGCTTGAGGATATTAAAGCTACGAAGCTGAAGTCTGAAGCAGAGCTTGGTCTTAAAGGTGCTCAGGAAGAGAAAGCACGTGCTGAAGCAGCTAAAGCACGAAGAGAACAGATTAGCTCTCCTTTTGGTAAAGTTGATCCTGATAAGTTTACTCCAGAAAGTCTTAATAAATTTCAACAAACAGGAAACTACCAAGACTTAGTTCCTGTTGATCCAACAAAGTACACAGATCCTTATATGTCAACAGGAGCTGATGGTAAACCTATTCTTGTTCAAAGAAACTTAAAAACCAATCAAGTTGAACCTGTAGACAAAGCTTCTAAAGTTAGTGTCAGTGCTACTGCAATGTCTAAACAAGCTGAAGATATTAGTAAGACTAAGGTTAAACGACTAGATGACTTTGAGAACGCAGCAGTAGCTGCTGATTCAGTGATTGAGAATGTAAACGCTATTAGCAGTGTACTTAACAACGCATTCACTGGTGTAGGTTCTGGTGTGGCTCTTAAGGCAGGTCAGATTGCTAATGCTCTTGGTGTACAAGTCACAGGTACAACTGAATCTGAACAATTAAACCAATTGTTAGCTAAGTTGGCTCAAGGACAAGCTAGAACACTTCCTGGTTCTTTGTCAGAAAAGGAATTGATGTTCTTAAGAGAAGCGATCGGTACTGGTGGAATGACAAAGCAAACACTACAGGCTATGCTTCGACGTATGCGTGAAGATGCTATTGCTGATAAAGAAGCCTATAAAGATGCTTTTAAGTTTCAACAAAGAGGCGGTAATCTTAATGACTACGACTTTGCTGAATCACGAACAAAAGCTAGGACTACTGCAAAAAGGATATCTGATTTACTAGAAAAAGCAACCCCAGAGCAACGCAGACAACTAGGATACTAATATGGCAACAGGTCTTTCACCAGCAGAATTAGAAGAGCTTAAGGGTCTTCTAGGTACTCAAGGTCAACAAGCACCTCAGCCAACATCAGTCATGGAAGGTGCTACACAACCAGGGAAGACATTTGGTGATATTGCTCTAGAGGCTTTACCTGATGTAGCTGGACTCGCTGGCGGTGTTATTGGAGCAGCTACGACACGTTCTCCAGCAGGTATGACAGCAGGCAGGGCATTGGCTCAGCAGGCTGTTAGAGGTGTTATTGGTTCGGGTGTAGGAGCAGCTACAGGAACAGCTTTAGAGGCTGGTATTAAGTCTGCAATGGGTATGCCACAGCCTTTAACAAAGACAGCAGCAGACATGTTATCTAACTCTGTCACTAACATGGCTTTGGATGCTGCAGGTAACGTTGTCTTTAACATGCTTGGTAAAACTTTCCGTGTTACTAAGGATGCAATGACTAAGGCTGGTGTACTTCCTCCTATGGATGCTTCAGCTCAAGAGTCTAAGAGGGTTGCTCAAGAGTTACTGCAGAAGTATGGTGGTACGTTAACAGAATATCAAATTACTGGGTCTACAGGCGCTAAAGTCAGAGAAGCAGTAGCTCGTAGTGGTTTGTCAGGACAAAGTACCTTTGATAAATTAGCTGAGACAAACCTCAATGCTTTAAGACAAGAAAGAGATACGATCTTAGAAAGCGTAGCATCCGATGCTTTACCTGCTTTACAGGCTGGTCAAGGTGTTAGAGATGTTGTACAGTCAGCTAACACAAGATTGTCAGAACTTGTTCAGCCTTTCTACGAGCAAGAACTTCCTGCAAGAGGTTTTAACGTAGGTGTCAACCTTGCTCCTATAAAGTCTAAAGCTTTTGAATCATTAAAAAGAGCTGAGAAACTTACCGAGACAGGCGATGCTGCTACCGTGTATGGTCCTGATGTTGCTAGAGTATTAAACGACATTAGTAATATATCGGCAGACGTATCCTTTGCAGAAGCACATCAATTAAGGTCTATTCTAAACAATCGTCTACGTGATCTTAAAGTAGAAGTAGGTAAGAATAGTCCTGTAGTTGCTGAACTATCCAAAGCAACCAAAGCCATTGATGATGCTATGGACACAGCAGCAAAGCAAATGGATCCTGATTTGTTAGCTCGTTACCGTGGTACACAGCAGTTCTACAGAGAATCTTTAGAAAAACTATTTCCTGATACTGTACTTAAGATTCTTGTTAAAGAGCCAGAAAGGATTGGTGAAGCAATCTTTAGATCAGGTAATCAATCTGAGATTAGGGCTATCAAGGATGCTTTAGCACAGGCTAAGAAGATTGATCCTACTTTAGATAGCACTGCTTTACAACAAGCTCTTAACAGAGGTTATGTAGAGTCTTTCTTAGGCGAACAAGGTGCTGAGAACACGCTTAAGGAGTTTGTTGCTATAGGTGATAAACTCAGAAAAGACCCTAAGTTTAAGCGTACCTTTGAAGAAGCTCTAAGCCCTGAAGCACAGAACAGTATCAAAGCACTTAGTTCTACAGCAAACATTAGCTCTAAAACACCAGGATCAGGGTTATCTTTGTTTGTTGCAGGTAAGCAAGCTGATGCAGTATCTTCATTCGCAGCTCTTGCAGGCACTGGAGTTGCCTTTGCTCAGGATCCTTTACTAGGTGCTGCTGTTGGTGCTGGTGTTCTTATCACTCCAAAGATCTTAGCAAAGATTGCTACCAACCCTAAAGCAGCTAGTCAGTTAGCTGGTGTTGAGAAAGAGATTAGTAAGGTTGGTATGACAGGAGCTGCTGCAGCTAAACTACTAAAGATATACAATGATGCTAAGGTAACTACGTCTGACTTTGGTGAAGCACAGCCTGCAACACAAGATCAGCCACCTCAGGGATTATCTCCTCAAGAGATGGAAGAGATGCAGAGGCTTCTTAATCCTCAACCAGTTAGACCACAACCACAGAAACAGTCTAGCCTTGTTCGTGATATCATGGGAGATTTCATGAATGTTTGAACTCATTGGTGCTCTTATCGGTGGTGTATTCAGGCTAGCCCCTGAAGTACTGAAGATCTTAGATCGTAAGTTTGAAAGAGAACATGAGCTAAAGAAGTTAGACGTTGAAGTCTCTATTGCTAAGATGCAAGCAGAGTTTGCTCTGCAGCAGGGACATCAGCGTCTACAAGAGCATGAATTAGATGCTATCGGTGAAGCATTCAAACAACAAGCAGAGTCTGATGGTAAGGCTTGGAAGTGGGTAGCATCGCTGTCAGCACTAGTTAGACCTGCAGTGACCTACTGGTTTGTAGGTTTTTATTCCATCGTCAAAGCTGCTGGACTCTACCTAGCTTTCCTTCAGAATGGTTCATGGACATCAGTGCTTATGTCAGGATGGACAGACTTTGATGAAGGTATGCTGTCATTGATCTTAACCTTTTGGTTCGTTGGTAGAGTATGGGAATCAAAGAAGTAATCTCAATCGCTGAACCATTGATTAAGAGATTCGAAGGATGGAGAAGTAAACCTTATCTCTGTAGTGCTAACGTACCCACCATAGG
>Ga0181352_1000976_pt1 | contig 11550 bp, 9 predicted proteins | sample Fa13VDMLBSN_FD_130103 | JGI IMG/M metagenome (GOLD analysis project Ga0181352, IMG submission 130103) | Freshwater viral communities from Lake Michigan, USA - Fa13.VD.MLB.S.N | ecosystem: Environmental > Aquatic > Freshwater > Lake | place: USA: Michigan | collected 2013-09-23 | reverse complement strand
GCAGCGAGATGCTGCCGAGTGGCTGCCGTAAGCAGCAAGCACAGGCCCGCATGACGCGGCTCACCGACGCGCAAACCCTGACTAATTAACCGAACGAGGTTTACAAATGGCTATCTCTCTGAGCAATGCCTTTGTGACACTCTTCGACGCAGAGGTCAAACAGGCTTACCAGGGCAAGGCAATGCTGGTGGGTGCTGTGCGTCAGCGTCGTGGTGTCGAAGGCTCCCAAGTAAAATTCCCCAAGGTCGGTCGTGGCGTGGCAACTGCCCGCGTGACCCAGACCGATGTCACACCGATGAACGTCGGCTTCTCGACCGTTACCTGCACGCTGTCCGACTGGAACGCTGCTGAGTATTCGGATGTTTTCTCGCAGGCAAAGGTCAACTTCGACGAGCGCTCTGAGCTCGCCCAGGTGGTCGGCGCTGCGATTGGCCGTCGCCAGGATCAGCTGATCCTCGACGCGCTGTCTGCTGCTTCCGGCACCGGCACCGTGGCGAATTCGATTGGTGGCTCGAACACCAACATGAACATCGCCAAGCTGCGCGAGGCTGCGAAGATCCTGAACACCAAGAACGTGCCGAGCGACGGTCGTCACATCATCATCCACGCCAACAGCTTGGCATCGATGCTCGAGCAGACTTCGGTCACCAGCTCGGACTTCAACACCGTCAAGGCGCTGGTGCAGGGCGAGATCAACAGCTTCCTGGGCTTCACGTTCCATGTGCTGGGTGACCGCTCGGAAGGTGGCTTGCCGATCGATGGTTCGTCGGATCGCACGTTGTACGCCTTCCACAAGGACGCCATCGGCTACGCAGAAGGCATCGCACCCAAGACTGAGATCAACTACATCCCTGAGAAAACGAGCTGGCTGGTCAATGCTCTGTTCTCGGCGGGTTCGGTTGCGATCGATGCCGAGGGTATCGTCAAGATCACTGCCCGCGACACCGCGGCTGCAGCTTAATAGGGAGGGCTGAATCATGGCATACGATGCAGCTGGCTTTACCGCCTACTCAGCGTCCAAGCGCGGCAACGCACCGTCGATGTATGGCTACAAAACCGCAGACGCCATCGCGGATGTCAACACGTCGGGCTACTTCAACTCACTGGCCAACACCCTTGAGGTTGGCGACGTGATCCACTGCGTGACCTCGACCGGCTCGACCGCCGTGGTCACCCTGGTCTACGTCGTGTCCAACGCTTCGGGCGTGGTCGACGTGACTGACGGCACAACTCTGTCGGCTACCGACGGCGACTAACCGGCAGTCAACAGTAGCACCAGGGGCTGGTCTCTTTCAAGGGATCGGCCCCTTCTCACATTAAGAGGTTGCGATGGCAGCGGGTGATACCGGGATCACAATTTGTTCAGATGCCCTGCTCCTGATTGGCGCAAAGGCCATCACGTCGTTCAATGATGGCACCGACGAGAGCTCGGTCTGCGACCGTCTGTACCCAGACATCCGCGACTCCACGCTGGTGATGTACCCGTGGAGTTTCAACACCAAGAAGGTGCAGCTCGCTCGCCTGCTGACAGCGCCGACATCGGTCTGGAAATACGCCTATCAGCTGCCGGGTGATCGCCTGGCCGGCCCGCGTGCTGTTTATGACACCGCCAGCCCAGGCGCTTCAGTGCAGAAAGACTGGGAGATCCAAGGCGACCAGCTGCTGACCAATATTGAGGCCGTGTTCATCGACTACCAGTACAGCGTCGGTGAGTTCGCCTGGCCGCAGTATTTCACCCAGCTGATGAAGTACATGATGGCTTGGCATCTGGCCGAGCCGATCACCGAACAACAGGACAAGTCGCTGCGCTGGGAGCGCAAGGCAGTGGGCGACCCGTCCGAGAATGGCCGCGGCGGCTTCTTACGCACGGCTATGAACATCGATGCGCAGGGTCAGCCGACCCGTGCGATGGAAGACTACACCCTGATCGCGGTGAGAAACTGATGCCGCGCTTCGTCGACTTCGCGACCAACTTCAGCACGGGCGAGCTCGACCCGCTGCTCCGTGCGCGGGTTGACCTGCAGTCCTATCCAAACGCGCTGGCCAAGGCGACCAACGTGCTGATCCAGCCGCAAGGTGGACTGCGACGCCGGCCAGGCTTGAAACACATCCTTGAGCTGCCCAACAGTAGCACCGCGTCTGCCGGCAATGGCGTGCGCCTGGTGCCGTTTCAGTTCTCGGTCGATGACTCTTATATGCTGTGCTTCACGCACAACCGCATGTATGTCATCAAGAACGGCGCTGTGGTGGCCAACATCAACAGCAGCGGCAACAACTATCTGACGACTAGCATCGGCAGCAGCATTGTCGATGACATGTGCTGGACACAGTCTGCTGACACCCTGATTGTCGTTCACCCAGATCTGCAGCCGACCAAGATTGTGCGCGGCGCAAACGATGCCAGCTGGACGGCCAGCACGATTACGTTTGACAGCATCCCGAAGTACGCCTTCACGTTGTCGGCAAGCAACCCGTCCGGCACGATCACGCCGTCTGCCGTGGCCGGCAACATCACGATTACCGCATCGGCCTCGGTGTTTAGCAGCGGCCATGTCAACCAGTACATCAATGCCAGCCCACAGGGTCGAGCAAAGATCGTTCGGTTCAACTCTGCTACATCGGTCGACGCCATCACCGAATACCCGTTTTTCAACACCGCAGCGGTTGCCAACGGCAGCTGGGAGCTCGAGACCGGCTACGAGGACGTGTGGAGCTCTGGCAAGGGCTGGCCGCGGTCAGTGACGTTCCATGAAGGTCGGCTGTACTTTGGCGGCAGCAAGTCTCGCCCGTCGACCATCTGGGGCTCAAAGATCAATCTGTTCTTCGATTTCGTGCCAAGCGAATCGCTGGACGATGACGCAGTCGAGGCGACCCTCGACACCAATGACCTGAACGTAATCACGGACATCATTTCGTCGCGTGACTTCCAAGTGTTTACGACCGGCGGTGAGTTCGTCGTTCCGCAGCAAGGTACCGATCCGGTGACACCGCTGACGTTTACCTTTAAGAACGTCAGCCGCAACGGCATCAAGCCTGGCACGCGGGTGCAGTCGGTTGAGTCTGGCTCGATCTACATCCAGCGCCAGGGCAAGTCGCTTAATGAGTTCGTCTTCTCTGACACGCAGCTGACCTATATCACTCAACGCATCTCGCTGCTTGCAGGCCATCTGTTGAAAGGCCCGCAGCGCATCGCCTTGCGTCGTGCTGCCAGCACCGAGGAAGCCGACCTGCTGATGATGACCAACACCAGCGACGGCACGATGGCGGTGTTCTCGATCATGCGTAGTCAGCAGATCACGTCACCAAGCGAGTACATCACCGACGGTGATTTCATGGATGTTGGTGTCGACGTGACGCAGATCTACGTCGTGACCAAGCGCGTGTTCAATAGCACAACCCGGTACTTTATTGAGCAGTTCAAGGACGATCTGTATACCGACTGCGCATTTACTGGTGGCTCGGCTGGTGGTGTCGGTTCTGGTCTGCCGCACGTCGGCAAAGCGCTGAACGTCATCACTGATGGTGTGCCGCAAAGTAATGAAACTGTGAGCGCTGGTGGCGCGGTGACGTTTGATCGTGAATCGACCACCAGCTACGAAGTCGGCCTGCCGTTTACGGTCTATGCCAAGACGATGCCGGTGGAGATCAAGCTGCAGACCGGCAGCCGTGTGTCGTTCAAGAAGCGCATCGTTGAGATCAGCGCGGTGCTGGACGACACGCAGCACTGCCTGCTCAACGCGCAGGAAGTGGCTTTTAGATTGATGGACAACCCGCTGCTGGATGACCCGGTGCCGACGTTCACCGGCATCAAGCGCGTCAACGGCATCCTCGGCTACAGCCGCGAGCAGGCGATCGAAGTGACGCAGAGTCTGCCGCTGAAGATGAATCTGCTCGGCCTTGATTACCGAGTCGCTGTTTATTCGGGAACCTGACGATGGCCATTACACCAGGACAACTTGTCGCAGGCGCTGGGTTTCTTACCAGCTATGCGCAATCGCAGATGCAGCTCGCTGCTGGCATTCAGCAGCAGACCGGCTATTTGCTGCAAGCACGCGACAACCTCGCTGTGGCCGAGGTGCGTGCCGACATGGCAGAGATGTATGCCGCCATCCAGGCAGGTCGCACGCTCAAGAAGTCGCAGATGGAGTCGCAGAACTACCAGATCGCTGGCAACACGCTGCTGAAAAATATGCGTGCGACCAACGCTGCGATTCGCGCTCGAGCTGCTGCAAACGGTGTGGTGCTGGGCGAAGGCAGTGTGCAGGCCGTGCAAAACGAAAACGTCAGAGCAACCATGTTTGACGTGGGCATCACCGACCTGAATGCACTGACGGCTCGCATCATGGGCTACGAAGACGCGACCGCATTGGTGCAGTCGACCGAGTACCAGAACATGCTGAACCTGTTCACCGCAGAGCGCCAGGGTGCGCAGTACGAACAGGCTGGCGGTGCAGCTCGCACGACAGGTGGGCTTCTAAGTAACGCAACGCTAGCAACTGCTGCAGTCAATTTTGGCGAGCGGTACTTCGGCGATACAGGCAAGAAAGGTAAATGACGATGGCGACGCGACTGACAGAAGGACAAGTACAGCTGCGCGGTGCCGGCGGTGTGCCGATGCAGCAGGTCGTGCCGACCGAGGTCGACTACATGACCGCTGCCCGCGCTGAAGCAAATGTCAGCAACGTGTATGCGCAGATCCTCGACCGGATGGCCACGAGCATCAACAAATACTCTGCCGAGCTGCGTACAAAAGAAGGGTTAGATTGGGTTGCAAATAATCCAGTAACCGACATTGATTTACAACTGGCGCGTGATGGCGTTGTAGTTGGTTTGGGCGGCGGCATTGGAAAAGTGTCAGGAGACTTCCCTAGCTTTTTTAATGCTGCCGTTCGCAAAGCAAGATCAGAAGAGCTCGCCGGCCACTTTATTCTTCACGCCAGCAATGAGCTTGGAAAAATGTTGGTGCAAGTTGAGAACAACGAATTGCAATCGAGCGATGTTGAAAACAAGATCGCCGCACTTGCCGGAAGTTTTCAAAAGGTCGTTGCCAAGGCAGATCCAGACGCAGCGCTCAAGGTTGCCGCAACCATCAAAACGCACGGATCAACCGTCCTAAACAAAGCATACGAGGTTCAGCTCAAGCGCGAAAAAGAACAGCGGCTCATAACATTTGACCTTGGCTTTAACGAGCAATTGCGTTTACTGCAAGCAAAAATAGAACAAGGTTTTTGGGTTGATGAAAATGGCCAGCAAAGAAGTGTTGAAGATTATGTAAATGTAGTTCGCAATTTTGTTGCCTCAACAGCGTTAACTCATGGTGGCCTTGCGTTTCAAAAAGAATATTCCGAAAAGTTTGAAACCCAACTCCGCGAAGTCAGAAAAAATGTTGTGCTTGTTCACATTGTCTCTGACCCGAATTTAATGGGTGATTATGAGGGGACTCGAAACAAGATTATTGCGGGCGATCTTGGACGAGTTAGCCCCATCATCCAATACATCAAACAAAATGACCCGGATTCATTTGTTAAGATTCTAAATTCTTTTACTCAGCAGTCTGTTGACGTTGAAAGCAACAGAAGGCAAAAACAAGAAGAGGAGAAGAAATTAAAAGACAGAAGGTTGGTTGAGCTATATGCGGAATGGCACAGAGCAGGCCCGGCTCAAAGGCGTGCGCTTGAGGCTCAAATGGTTCCTTTGGCGGGAACAATGGATCAGCTCGACAAATTCTTGAAGGATGACAAAGACAATAAAGGCGATCCGTTGGTAAGAATGCGCTTAAAAGATGAAATTAAAAACAATCGAATTACAGACCCTGGGCAATTGCTGCCTTATTTCAATCGTGGGCAAATCAACCCAGCGCAATTAAACGAGCTGCAAGAATTTATTTACTCAACTGAAAAGCCGCAGATTGCGGCTGCAGAGCAAACATTGCGTCGATTCTCTGGGGTGCCAGACAACCTAACCAGTGCTTTCGATCCAAAATCATCTGAGTTTGTTAAGCATGAAAAACTTAAGCAGCGGTTTGACGATCTTGTGCGCATTGAGCAAGACAAGCAAAGAGCGCTGCCGCCAGAAAAAAGGACGGGGGTTGACTACGAAGGAATAGCCAACCAAGTAACAAAAGGGTTTAGGGAAAATGATGTTGCAATTGATCGCAAAAAAGACGCTCAAGCAAAGCTAGAAAAAATATCGGCAAAAGCGAAAGAAGAGTTTGGCGTCAACGTGACGATCAATGCAAATACGAGCATGGCAGATTTGATGGCGCTTGAGGCAAAGAGAAAGAAAGACATACTGCCAATAAAGGTTGTGGTGTTTACGAAAGACGAACTGAAACGCATTGAGAAGCTGATCAATATTCTGAAAGAATGACATGCGTTCATTGATTGAACAGGAATACATAAACGACCTGCTGGCGGCAAAGTATCCCGCAGAGTCTATTGACGGTATGCAGCTGGCTGCTGCTGATACTGGTCGCCTGCCGGAGGTTGTGGTTACTGGTGAGCCTGAAGCGCCGACAGGTGCTGGCGGCCCAGCTGGAGTACCGGAGCCACGCTTTGGCCGCGGTGGCGTTACCAAGGCGCAGTCGGAGGCTGCCGGTGGTCTTGAAAAGCCTCTAGGGGCAATGCTCGACATGGGCGCTGCGACGGTCAAAGGCATGACACAAGGCTTTGTCGGCCTGCCTGGTGACATCGAGTCGCTGGCCTATGGTGTGAAAGAGATCTTCAGACGCGGTGCCGGCGAGAGTGTGCTGGATGCTTTCCTGCGTGGCATGGAAGAGCAGACCATCCTGCCAAAGACCGAAGAGATTAGGAAGTGGCTGGATGAAAACGTCGGCACCGTTGCCGGCGGACAAAATCCATACGAATCGATTGGGGAAGTTGCTGCGCCTGGTGGCTATGTTGACGTAGCCAAAGCTGGCCTCAAGGGCGCAAAAGCTCTCGGCACTGAGCTCGCACCAGTTGCCGGCAAGATGGCCGAGGATTATATGGCCAAGACCGGCGGCTTGATGAAAGCAGCGCCGGACATCAAGGTCTTCAACGAGCCGATCAAGGTACAGCCGAGCATCAACACATTGTCCGGTGGCTTCGACAATGCGATCGCCAACTTCACTACGCTCGACCAGCCGGCACGCATTGAGCGAACCAAGCAGGCCAACCAGGTACTGGCCAAGTGGCTTGGCACCAACTCAGCAGGCAAGACTAAGCCGCTGCTGACAACCAACGGCAAGCTGCTCAAGACTGAGAAAGGTGTGGAAGGCGGCGAGCCGATCACGCTGCCGGATGGCCGCAACGTCGAGAGCGCTGGTCTGGCACTTTCGCCAGCATTCAAAGAGGGCAAGTTCACAACCTGCCCGAACTCAGCATCTTGCGCTGGTGACTGCCTGGGCAAGACTTCTGGTGGCTACTTCTTCATGGGTGGTGGCGCTGATCTGAATGCACTCAAAGGCCCGCGTATGCGCAGCTTTGAGCTGACGCAGGCATTCATGCGCGACCCTGAAAACTTTGCGATCAAGCTCAACGACGAAATTACCGCGTTGAAGATCAAGGCAGCACAGAACGGCAACCACCTTGCGATTCGCTTAAACGTGCTGTCTGACGTCAACCCGCGTGTATACGAGAAGATCATCAAGGGCAATCCAGATGTGACGTTCTACGACTACACCAAGAACAACACGAATCCGATCGCACCGAACCATCACTACACCTACTCTTCGACGGGTGTGTCGCAGCCTGCTGGGTACAACGGCCTGAAAGAATCGATCAACAACCCGAACCAGAACTGGAAGCAGATGCGCCGCCGCTTGGATTCTGGGTCTAATGTCGCAATGGCGTTTAGCCACAAGTCAATCCTGCCAGAGCGTGTGATCGATGAAGAGACCGGCAAAATCTACAAGGTCATCGATGGCGACACCTATGACTTCAGGCCGCTCGACATCCAGCCGCCTGGTGCTGATGGCGTCATCGTTGGTCTACGCAACAAGGCGAATACGCGCAAAGAAGTTAGTGCAGCAAAAGACTCCAACGGATTCTTTGTCCACTTCGACCCGCAGATCCAAAAGGTTAAGGGCAAGCAGGTCAGGGATGAGAGCGGGAAGCCGGTTTACGGCAACAGGGATGTTACGATTGCCAAGCAAGGCACAGGTCAGATCACGTTGACGAATGACTATCAGCCGCTTGGAGAGCCCAAATGAAAAAAGAAGTCACGCTAAACGAAGAAGATTTCCTGCAGCAGTTCCCAAATCAGTCGCTGTTCGACCGGGAGCCGGAGGACATTCCTGATTCCTTTGAGCTTGACCAGGCAGCGCTGCAGAACTTGAAGCCATTCAATTTTGCGGATCTGCACCAAGCTCCGCAGCCGGCTGCTACCCAGACCGCGACAGCCCAAGTGCCGACTGCTACGCCGGAACAGGTGCCGATTGAACAGAACAAGGAACAGACGTAATGGCCATCGATCCCCTAAACAAGCGCCTAGATCAGCTGGTCGATAGTTCGCTTCCGCTAGACAAGACGCCGCAAGAAGCGCCATCGACATTGGTTGAGCCGGTCGATGAGTTTGAATCTGTCCAGGTTGCCGGGGTCGGATCTGCTCTAAAAGAAGTCCTAAAAGGCGGCAAGGCGGTACGCGGCAAGAAACAGCTGGACATGCTGGACGCCATGAAGGCTGCACCAGAGTCGCCGCCTCCAGCTGCAGCCGCCGAAGCAGCCGCCCCGGCACCTGCTCCTGCTGCGGCAAACCCAGCCGCCCCTAAAGCAGCCGCGCCAAAGCCTGCTGTCAAGATGCCGAAGGCTGCGGTTGAGCCACCCTCCCCGCAGACATTGCAGGCAGATGCGGCGACAGCAAAAGGTGCCGGCAAGCCGCCGGAGCAGCCATTCAACCTTGATTTGTACGACGAGCAAAGCGTTGCTCAATACACCGAAGCGGTATTGAAGAACGCTGGCATTGATTACCAACGCATTACTTTTGCTGAAATTGAAGAGCGGGTTGCGCGTGAAGGCATGGGGCCGGAATACACAGCTCAGATTCGCGCTATTGCAGACCGCTACGGCGACCTGCCCTTTGAAGTGCGCCGCGCTTCGCTTGCCTTTCCTTTGCACGTTAGGGAGCTCAACACGGTTACTGAGGCACTGCTAAAGACCCCGGGCGACAAGGAGCTGCAGCGCAAGTTTCTAGAGCAGTGGGCGGTGACCGTCCATGTTGGCCAGGCAGCCAAGGATATTCAGGTTGCGCCAGCGCAGGCGCTTGCCGTATTGAACCAAAGCCGGACAAGCATTTCGGCTATGGACATGAAATCAATCAGGACTTTGCTTGATGATCCAAACATTGATGAAAACATCCGGCAGGCAGCCGAAGGCATCGCGTCCCTAGTCGATAACTCGGCAAAGGCAAAGCTGATCGACAAGCTGTCCAAGGTTGGATTTGTCAAAGATTTGTGGTTGTCCACTTGGGTTAACGGGCTGCTTTCTTGGACTGCGACGCCAACTGTCAACTTCATTAGCAACAGCTCATTTGCGCTGTTGCAGCCTTTTACCCGCTTCACAGCTGGAGCAATTGGTGGAGCGCGGCAACTGTTGCCTGGCGCTAACCCTGATCGCGTGTTCATGGGTGAGGCATTTGCTGGGTTTGCTGGCTACGTTCAGAGCAGCAAAGACGCGATGCGTTTGGGATGGGAAGCGCTCAAGACAGGCAAGACGCTGGATGATCGGATTGGCGCTGCGGCTGCCACCAAGCTAGAAACTCGCGGCGGCGCAGCTGGTCTGGATGCTGCCGAATACGGGTTTGAGGGCAAGACAGCAGCTGGCTTAACCCTGTGGTCAAAGTTTGTGGCGGTGCCTGGTCGAGTCATTCAATCCCAGGACGAGGCATTCAAGGCGCTTGCCTACAAATTTGAGGTCAATGCGCAGGCCTATCGTGATGGGGTTCGCTATGAAAACCAGCTGCTGACAGATGGTGTTGATGAGGCTACTGCGAGCAGTATGGCCAGTCAACGCATTATCGACAGCATGAACAACCCACCAGATTTTATGGACGCAGCGGCAGAAGACTTTGCCAAGATGCTGACGTACACGCGGGAGCTCGACGGGTTTGCCGCCAAGGTGCAAGAGGTCTCAAACGTCAACGTGCTGACTAAGACCACGATGCCATTTGTACGCACGCCGACCTGGTTGATTTCTGAGGGTTTGCAGCACAGTTGGTTTGCTCCGTTGTCGCAGCAATGGTGGAAGGACATAAAGGCTGGTGGTGCGCAACGTGATCTGGCGCTTGCTAAGTTTGGCCTTGGCAGCACCGCGATGATTGCGATGACCTCGCTGGCTGTTGACGGTCGAATCACTGGTGGCGGCCCTGGTAATTCAGAGTTGCGCAAAGTTTATCTACGCGATGGCTGGCGGCCTTATTCGTTCGTGTTGAATGCTGGTGAATGGGATGACGAGTTTAAGGAATATCTTGAGAATATTCCAAACATGGATCCATCAGTTGGTAAGAATGGCAAGCTGTATATCAGTATGCGTGGGTTTGATCCGATTGCTGCGCCGTTCGCCATGTCTGCCGACTTCGTTGAATATGCGCGGTATGAAGACGACCAAGACATGATTGCCCAAATCGGTCTCGGCGGTCTGTTTGGCCTGTACCAATACATCGGACAGTCGCCGTTTATGCAGACGCTGGGCGGCATGGTTGGCACACTTGGGAACAGCATCCCAAATCCCAAGCAATCAATGAAGGACGTGATCAATCAGATTGCTGGAAACGTGTCTGGCTATGTTATTGGCGGCTCGCCAATAGGTGCATGGAGCTCATTCCAGGCTGGCATTGAGCGATACATTGACGGCAGCAAAAAGGATATTACTGCGCCACCGGACATGCCGACCGGCGTTAAGGGTTGGTACGAGGGTTATCTGCGCTGGCGCTCGCGCACGCCTGGGCTGTCTGGTGATCTGCCAGACCGGTTGAATCGTTGGGCAGAGGTTGAGCCAGAGCTCGACCCGGCTCGGCCTTGGCTGGGCTTTACTGGTATCCGCACGTCTGAGTCAAAGATGCAGGAAGTCGACCGCATGTTGATCTCGCTTGGAATGCCGCTGGCCATGCCGGCAAGGGCAATCAGCCAGACGAATAATCAGGGTGTCGGTGCCACCGTAAAACTTGACACAAAGGAATACAACGAACTGCTGCGGATCTATGCGCAAGACATTCAAATCGGCGGCATGAATGTCCAAGAAGCGCTGGTACACCAAGCAAAACAACCCGATTTTTTGATGCTTGATAAATATTATCAGCAAGAAACCATCAAGATGATTGACAACAAATTTATGGAGGCGGCAAGGAAAACCTTGCTGCTCAACAGTGATTACGGTGCCGCCATTCAAGAGCGCCTTGAGATCGAGCAAGAGAGAAAACAACTACGCGGTTCGTACAAGCAGTGAGTACAATTACCAATTGGAAGGATTGAGACATGGGCGTACCAATTAACAATGTGACAAGGCGTGTGGTCTTTGCCGCTTCAGGCACAGGCCCGTATGCGTTCACGTTCGAGATCCTGGCGGCGACCGACAT
>Ga0181352_1000975_pt1 | contig 11551 bp, 2 predicted proteins | sample Fa13VDMLBSN_FD_130103 | JGI IMG/M metagenome (GOLD analysis project Ga0181352, IMG submission 130103) | Freshwater viral communities from Lake Michigan, USA - Fa13.VD.MLB.S.N | ecosystem: Environmental > Aquatic > Freshwater > Lake | place: USA: Michigan | collected 2013-09-23 | reverse complement strand
TTGGTAAAGATGTAATAGAACCATTCCCTAATGGCAATGAAATTTGAGCAATACCTGAAGCATCATTTGTCAATTGATTTACATCTCCTAATCCAATAACAGTAAACTTAGAATTTTCATTTACTTTATTTACATACTTAATCATTTTAATTAACGTAGCATAGTTCTCTGAGGAGCCCAATGCTGCCATCTCATCTATTACCAACAACTTTAAAGTTTTCAAATCAATGTTTTTACCATTCACTTGAATAACAGTTTCATTTTTACTTTGGTCTAATTTTTTAAATGCTTCAAGTACATCATATATAATAGTATCATCTTGATTTGGAGCCATTGCATTTTTAGCAATCTCTGAAGATTTAGGTAAGTGAGAAGTAACAAGGATTTGTTCTTCTTTTAATCCTAACTTAGATACAAACCATTTACCTACACCATTGGTTTTACCAGATCCTGCTACAGCATTTAAGAAGAAAAAGAAATCTCTTACATTATCAGGATTTGATTTATTAGATCTAAATCTTTTTGTCAACTCTAGTTCAGCAATTCGTTGTTGTTGAGATAAAGAGAATGCATTATTATCTGCTAATTTTTTTTGCTCTAAAAAATATGCGTTGATATTATAAGAGAGACCTATATTCAAATCATTTTCTAATTGAACAATATTATTAACAGTAGATCCAGTAAGAGCAATGTTTAATAATTGATCTTTATCTAATTCTATAACAGTTCCAGTTTCATTATGGATTACTTTTAAATCAAGATTTGGATTATTGTTTAGTTCAAATATCAAACTTGAAAAATTACTATCTGCTAAAAAATCTTGTATAACTTTAGGGAAGGACCATATTCTTCTAACACTTAAAAAACTATCAATAACAAATTCTGTGAAAAAACCAGTTTTAATAGCCTTTTGACTATAAGGAATCTCAAGCTTATTAGATCCTAATGTTAATAATGTTTCAACACGTTTGTTAGTAGCTGCTGCTAAATCAGATTTTATTTTAGTAAGATATTGCTTTAATGCTTTAATCTCTGCTACTTTAGTAGAACGTCTAATCTCATCTAGAATTAACTCATAATAAAGTTGACTGTATGGATCTGTTTGATCATTTTTAGCTTTCTCTAAAAGTTCATCATATTTAGAACCAATGATTGCTTTTATCAGGTTTGCTAAATCTACATTGTTAATAGTATGAGTTCCTGTTTGAGGGTCAATAGAAACACCAATACTTGTAAACTTATTAATCTTATCAAAGGAGTTATATTTCGCTTGTTCAATCTCTCTAATATTAGTATTGAGTCGAGCTGCTTGTAGGGCATCTTCCAATATTGGAATAAGTTCATTTATTTTGTCTTCTACACCAGCATAGTTATCATTATCTTTTCTATCATCTTGTTGCACACTTTTTCTAATACCATACAACATTTCTAGTTTTTCTAAAATAGTATTAGGATTAGTATCAAATGAGCTTAAATCATCATCTGCTAATTTTGCTTGATATGTATCAATAATTGTTTGAGCAGCAGCAATCTCATCAACCATGATAGCTCTATTTAACCAATTATCTTGATCTTGAATTTGCTCATATTGTTTAATACTAATTCCTTTATAATCTTGTGGGTTAAATGAATGACCATTATAAGTTGAACCAAGTGCAACATTGAAATTAACATTAGAGTTAGGATCTCTTGAAATAATAGAATCTATCAATCTAAAACGATCTAAATTAGCTAGCATTCCATTTTTAAAATTATCTAACAGACCTTCTACAATTGAAATGTTAGGATCATTTGGATCTAACGATTTAATCATATTTAAGAAATCTTCTACATCTTGAATAAATTGATCAGTTTCTGTAAAAGGATCTGCTGATGTAACACCATAATCATTTAAATCATCAATAATATCTTTTAAAGAATTCTGAAGAGCAGTTTTAACATCATCCATATTAGGGATGCTAATACTATTGTATAGGGTAGTATAGATTACTTTTAATTTATCTAATCTAACTAAATCATCACTAGTTGGGTTTTGTTTATTTTTAAGTTTTATTACAGCATCTTTTATAGAATCCAACTGGATAATAACTATATTTATTCTTTGGATGTCATTTGTCAATGCATCAATCATACTATTAATATTATCAGGGATTGGTGTTACTTGAGAGAGATCAAATGAATCAATTAATGCATCTACAGAGGAACTTGTTTTAGTATCATTTAATGAATTAAAATAGATAGAAGCCTCTCTTGTAATATTAAAATTCTTTAAAATATCTTCCTCTGTTTTATATTGTTCATAAACAATACCTGTTACTGGATCCGTTTTAAAATCCATCATTCTATTAGACTTCGTATAGAAATCTTTTTTATTGTACTCTTCATAAAACTGATATTGTATTAGAGATCTTTTCTCAATAATCTCATCAAGTTTTTTATCATACTCTTCAATTTTATTTTTATTATCATCAGTGTCTTCTTCTCCAGCAGGAATGTTTTTTACAAATTCATTTTTTTCATTTAATAACTCATTGTAATCTCTTGTAAAAGAATTAAACTGATCTCCTAAATTTTTAACATTAGTAGCATTATCTTCAATCTCTTTAAATAATGCATCTCTACTATCTTTGTTTAAAAATTTTTGATAAACATTTTTAGCATCCTCAATAATTTTATCTAACTCTTCAATTTTTTTAACTGCTTGTGTATCACCATTAGCAACTTGTTCATTGTATTTATCTCGTAATCTATTTAATGAATCAATTTTAGATGCCTCATAAAACATTGCTGATTCTGAATATTTTCTTTGAATTGCATCTTTTTGATTAGTTGAATCAAATCCTGTTAGATCATTATCAATTTTTTCATGTAGGGATAATAAGTTATCTACATGTTCTAATCTTTTTTGAAGCTCCTCTTGTAATGCTAGATTTTCTGTATCTTCAGGCATTTGGAAATCTTTAATCTTTAACTTCAAATCTTCAATTGCTTCTTTCCTATCTCCTTGCCAAAATTTATTATTAATAGATTGATATGCTAATCTAGCAAATGCTTGATCTAATAAAAAAGCTGCCCCTGCTTCATCCCCTAATGCCACTCTTTGCATATACTCATTATACAACTTTTTATTTTCAAGATTGAATAATGTTAGTTTTGCAATATTGTCCATATCATATTCGTACTCACCATTTTCATTAAGATATGTTTTTGAAGTGGTACCGTCAGGGTTGTTCTTAGTGAATACTTTTAAAAGATTTCTTTTATCATCACCTAACATATTGAATAGTGAATGTTGGTAATTACCAAACTCATTGTAAGCTTTCTTATAATCAATTAAGAAATTTTTCTGTTTTTTATTATCAACGATGTTAAAAATTCCCCCCATCCCCATACCGATTACAGCACCCAATAAGATTGAATCAGCTCCTTCTTTTTCATCTTGAGAGAGGGTTTGATATCCTCCAAACATACCTTTTCTAAAAGCATTAGCATTCTTAGTCATATTAGAAAATACTCCGCTAATAACATCTGCAAAACTCTCTTCATCTGCTCCACCAAGAGCTTTTCTTTTTTCATATTGCTGTAATGATGTTTGAAAGTTTTCTTCATAGAAACCCTCAACTACAATACCCGTACCTAGCTTTTTTAATGTTCCTTTAAATACACTCATTTCTTCTGGTGTAAGTGTACCAGATCTAACAAGTTTTTGTAAACTCTTAATATCACTAGATGAAGAGTTAAACATTTTTGGAAATACTGTTTTTAACTCCCATAAATTAGAAGCAGCTAATCCAATAAGATTTCCATTAAATGTTTCTTGAGCTCTAGCTAATGCAATTTTTTCTGCTTCTACTTCACTATATCCTTGAGAGATAAGATCTTCTTTAAGTGTTTTCTTCAAATCATATGCTTCAGCACCAGCTTCAGATACTGTATTAAAAGCAGTATATGCACCTGTTTTAGCCCAACTAGCAATTCTACTAGTACCACTTTCAACTGGAGCAGTTAGATAATTAGTAAGTTTATTTTCAGTGAGAAGTTTGTTTGCTTTTATTAAAGTATTACCTAATGCTGTTTCACTAGAAAAAGCTTTAGATGCAAAACCTCCAATAGGCTCTGCTAATTTTCCTAACTTACTAGTAATAGCAGCAACACTTTCTAATTTACCTAATGCTCCAGCACCTTTAGCTAATCCTCCTGCAATTTTACCAAGTTGTCCTAATATAGGAACATTTACAAAAGATGAAGCAGCATATGCTAATCCATCAAACATATCATCAGCAAGAAACTTTCCTGTAAATACTTTATCCCACATTCCACCATTAAAGTAATCTGAATCAGCATAAATAGGCAGTGCCTCTCTTAATCCTTCATCAGCACTACTCATTGCATTAACAACGAAGTTGTCTACTGCATAATTCCATTTACCTTTAAAAGCATCACCATCTAAAATATCAACAATACCACCACCCACGTGACCAAATCCTTGAGCAATTTTTGTAGCAATAGATGGTACTCTTGATGCTAAACCTTTTCCCAAAGTTTTTAAACCACCACCAAAACCAGATTGGTAGTAATCAGCATACATATCTTCTTGCTGTTGATATGACCTATCAGGTGTAAAACCTAAGATTGGAGAATCATATTTTTTAGCATAATCATATGGACTAAATCTAGGAGCATATTTAAGATGTGGAGAACCACTCTTAACAATTTTTGCAATACTATTTAAATCCAAACTACTTACATCGAATTTAGGTGATGCCCCTCCAGAAGAGGCATCTGAGTTTAATGTATTAATAGCAGGAGTTAATGCTAATGTATTTTTTAAATTTTCTTTAGACATTAACTCTAACTCAAGATTTATATTTGGAGTATTATCAAGAGCTGTTGTTAATAGATTATCAAAAGGTGAAATTCCGTTCATTATTAATTATTTTCAGCGTAATTAAGTAGTTTATCTAATTTAGTATAAACGTTACCAGGTATCATATCTGCTGTTTGCAGAGTTTGTAAAAAAAGAGCATCTGATCCTACTGGATCTGCACCATCCAATATTTCTGAGGTAGCACTTACTCCTGCAACATTAGCCTCAGCTTCAGTGATTCTAGGAATAGTTATTTTTTTATTGTCTCTGTAAAAATACAATTCTGTTTGACCATCTCTATTTATTCCAAATTGATAAGTATAAACTTTAGTAGCTCCTGTTTTTGGATCTTTTGCATAGTAATCTCTCTTGGGTAAAGATGTTACTAAACCGTTATTAACAAGTGTTCTAGCATGATATAAATCTGTAAACCCTTTTAATATTCCTAATGTATTTGGATCTACTTTAACTTTAAAAGTATTAGCTTCCCCATTGTATGTTGCAATTCCTCCACTAGATTCAGAAACTCTGTTAAGAGTTTCTTCAGTTTTTTTATAAGCATTATCATCTAAACCACCTTTTAAATAAGTGAATGTCATTTCTCCACCAGCAGTAATTCCTTCAAATTGAAAATCATTTGGGGTTAAGGTATAACCATTTATTCCTTTACGAGATAATGCAGCAGAAGCTATTGCTAAAGCTTGTGGGTTTTGAGATTCTTTATAGAATTTAGTTTCATATGAAGTAACTCTAAATTCTGGTTGATTAACAGTCATGCTGTTATAGGTGTTTATAATTGCTTCATGTAAATCATCGGATAATCCTTCAAATCCAGTACCTGTACTCCTACCTAAAATCTCCTCACCTAATCCATATAAAAATCCTGCGGTACCAGTTACGGCTCCTCCAATTAATGCTCCAGCACCAGATGTTACTGGTGCAAATGGTCCTCCTACTAATCCAAGAGCAGCTCCAGTTGCAGCTCCACCTGGAGCATATTCAGAAGCTCTAGTTAAAGCTTGACCACCAAATGCTACTAGGTCTTGTCCCTGATTAGTATTATGTAATAAGTTTTCTACAACTCTTTTTAAATTGTCTCTTCCACCAAATTTTTTAGACAAAGCATTAATCTCTTCAACTGAAAAATTTGTTCCTGGTAAAATACTTCTCATCCAATCAACAAAACCCTCACCTGTATTAGCCCCACTACTACTTATGTAATTATCAATATTAGTTAATAGATTTTGTAATGTATAGGCATCATTGATATTACCTTCCTCTTCAATAAAATGTTGTAATTCTGACATTTGAGCAAGCTCAAATGGAGTTAATTTTTTACCAGTTGGAGATTCAAATTTACCTACTTGATCATTAAACTTTTCTGCAATTTTTGCATGAACACTATTTGCCATTCCCAATGCTACATAACTTGCTCTATATGCAGGATCATTCCGCATTTGTTTAAACCAATTTGGAACATAGCTAGCATCACGAGTAACTTTTTGTCCATCTGGTAAAGTCATGGTTGTAGAATTGTTTTCCATACGTTTATAATACGTTGATAAAACAGTCTCTATAAAATAATCTTTTTTTTCTTTTGCATCTAATGCATTCCAATTAGCTTTCTGTTCAGGTGTAAAAAATCCATTAGCTCCTGCAGCTTCTTTCTCCCATGTTCTATAATATTGATTATAAATTTGTTCTTTTGCCAAAACCGCTTTTTCTTCAACAGCAGTAATAAAATTTAATGGACCATCTTTTTTTGGATCTAATATTTCGGAACCAACATTCCTCATTCCAGGTAAATCAGCATTAATTCCTCCAATACCAAATGCATCCATATTAGCAGCAACAAGTTTACCAGTTTTTGGATCTATTTGTGCCCCAGCTTTAAACAATTCTATTTGTTGATCTATTGCATCTTTTTGTTTTTTATATTTAAATTCTTCTATATCTTGATTATAATTTAAAGTATTCCAATATGTAGCATTATCTCTTAATGTTTCAGATTTATCAATTCTTACATTACCTTTTGCAGCATTAGATACATACTTATTAACATATAAATTTTGAGAGATATCTTTAACATACTTATCAGGAGAAGCTAAAAATGTAGCTTTATTTGCTTCTTGATTACTAATAAGAGTTTTATACTTCTCAATCTCAGCATCAATTGTTTTATTTAATCTATCGAAATCTTTATCTTTTGGATCTAGTTTAAATTTTTGTTGCTCTAATCCTAAGATGTGTGTATTACTAGCTTTAATAGAGGCATCAATAGCCCCAATATATTGATTAGTAATATTAGTTAAATAATTTGATTTTCTTGTATCATCTTTCTCATAAAGGAATCCACCTTTATATTCATACTCACCTCTAAATGCTAACTCTCTTTTTGCTTTATCTGAAAGATTTGCTTCAAGGTATGCTTGCAATTGTTCTTGATACACAGAAGCATCCTCAACATCTTTCATATAACCACCTGGTAATACTTGACTATACTTAATATGATTGGGTTTAAAATTTTTAATTAACTCTTGTTTCTCTTTATCTGCATCATAGAAATCAGTATAAGCAGGAGTTGGCATATTTAAACCCTGATCCATTTTAGCTGTCTTCATTGCATTAACATCTAATAGAAAAGAGTTCTCATGTAACTGATCATATCTAACATCACCTTTCTTTTTTAACTCATCAATCCTACTTATCTCTTTTGATGTGGCACCAGATTTACTAACCCAGTTTACAATATTCATATCATTTGTAACATCTAATAATTTAGTATCTGCTGATTTCATAACACCATCATCTGTTAAATCAGCGTACGCTAAATTGTTATTTAGATAACCTTTGTAAGAATTAATTTTATCTTGAGTGTATTTTTTAGCCTCATCATTTAGGATACGATCAGCAACACTTTTACCAATAGCTACATTACTTTCAAGTAAAGCTTTATTCTTATCAAACAACTCTTGTTTGTAAGTTAAACCTTTTACTAAAATATCTAAAGGAATTTGAGGTTGCCATTCAGGCAATCCTTGTATAGGTGAAAAACGATTTATAGCCATAGTTATTAATATTTACAAAGATAGAATTATTTTAAGTTTTTTCTACCATATCTACCACCAGAAGTTGTAGTTTGTTGTTGTTGTTGCTGTTGTGTGTTTTGTTGAGTTGCACTAGGTTGTTGTGGAGAAACTGTTTGTTGCATTGCTCTTAAGTTTGCTGCAGCATCATTTGGATTAAATACTGCTGCATTTTCATTTCTAACAACTGTAATATTTCCTTTAGAATCTAAACCAATGTTCATATTCTTTGCCATATTATCATCGAGAAACTGCAACGTCTTATTATATTGATTTACTTTCTGTTGAGCAGTGTAAAGATCACTTAGTTTTTGATATCTGTCAGCATCCAATGCAGCTAAATCTTGAGCATTCTCAGTTACAAATTGACGGTTAGCTTGTTGTTGCATACCTTGAATTTGATTAGCCATCTGAGCATTCTGTGCTTTAGCTTGATTAAGAATTTGAGTGTTAGTATTATTTTCTTGTTCTGTGATACCTGCAATGTTCTTAGCAGCTTCACCATACAAAGATGCTTGTCTAGCTGCCATAGTAGCAGGATTAGCACCTTGTTGTTGCAACATACTATTCATTGCTGCCACTTGGTCATTCTTAGCACTACGTAAAGAAACTAAATTTGGCTCATATCTTTCTTGTCTATATTCAGGTAAGTAGTTTTGTGTACGAGGAGATGGTAATAACCCCATGTATTGTCCAAGAGGTAGACGATCCTTATATGGAGGACTCTTTTTTGGAGGAGTAATAGGTGGTGTATTAGGGGGCGTTGTTGGAGGAGGAGTGATAGGGGGAGGAGTTTTAGGGGGAGTGGTAGGAGTAACAAATGATGGTACAGACCATGTCATTCTACCACCTTTAACATCTGCTAAACCCTTCATCATTTCTGGTGGAATATCTGCACCATTATCAACAAGTTTTTTAATCAAATCTTGTTGCATAGCACTCATCTGATTAGGATCATTTAGCTTGCCTTCATACTTACTAGCAATCTCAGGATGTCTTCTTGTAAAGTCTGACCATTGTGCTGATCCAGGTGACCAATCAATACCTCCATATCCAGTAGCACTATTTTGTGATTGCCACTCAGATTGAAAAGCATTTAAGTTTGGTAATACATATGTACCTTTTGGGTCTAACCCATATCCTGTAGGCATATAGTTTTGACCTTGTTTTTCATTGTATCGAGATAAATCATCTGCCTTAATTTGATATTTTAAACCAGCATAAGGACCAAGGTTTTCTGGAGCAACAACATCTAGTGTTTCTCCAGGTTTTAATTTTTTAGCTTCATTTAAATACCATTGTTGGTATGCTGCTTTTTGATCTAATGTTGCACTGTTTGCTTTATTAGCATAATAAGCATCTGCTTCCTCTTTAGTTTTAAACTTAGGTGGGGTGTTTTTATTGCCAACCTCTGCAATAGGTGGTTGTTGCATTTGCATCATGTCCTTCACTCTCAATTCATCAGGACGATAATCAAAAGATAGTGGTGCACCACCATTAATTTCCATACCATATCTAGCTTCTGGTCCATTATCCTCACCATGTCCACCATTCATAGTTTGTTGGTATGCTAATAATTTAGATACATTAGCTAACTTCTTTTTCATGTTCATCTCAAAACTATTCTTAGAAATAGGATCTAATGCTTTATCATTTAATTTTTCAGCATCTTGTTTAGTATCAAAATATTGTGGGAATTGTCTAATTACATCTGAGATAGTATATTGTTTTTTAGGAGGAAGAACATTCTTCTTCAACATATCATTTATATATGATCCTGGAATCTTTACATTATCAGACATGATATATGATCCAGCTTTTGCTACCATCTTTACTCCACCTTTCTCGTGAGAAGGTCCATGAATTGGTAGAGTAGCACCACTAGATGGATCAAGATAAAACTCACCACCTTCTGCCTCAATAGGTACACCACCAGCAGCATACATAGGTTCTGCCTTAGCGCCATCTTCAGAGTTTAAGAAAAACAATGGATCATTCTCTCCAACAAAATCATTATTGTAATATTCTTTAGTATTGCCTGCCTCTCTAAATGGAGATTGACTAGCCATTCTATTCTGCTCTTGTACTTGAGCAGCTTGATTTATTCCTGATGCATAACTAACACCTTTCATCAAACCTTGCATTGTTTTATCAAAGGGTTTGTAATTAATTGGTTTACCATCTTTATCTACAATTTTATCTTTGTACTTTTCTTCCAATTTATCAAACCCTGTTTCTACACCAGATTTTAATTTCTCCATAAGAGATGGTGTTCCAGCAGGAGTTGAAACATTTGGAGCATTATTTTGTGTCATTGTATACTGAGTTGGCTGAGTGGGTCTTTGTACCTGTAATGGTGGAGTAGTATTAAATACACTACTACCAGAACCACTTGGTAAATTAAAGGCAGTCCCACCTTGGCTAGGTGCAGCAGGATTAATAGCTGGTGTACCAGTAAAAAAGTTTTTTACTTTACCAACAGTATTGTCAACAAAAGTTCCAAAATCAGCTTGATCATATGCAGAAACAACTGAAGATGGGTTGATGCCCATCTCCAATAGTTCTTGAATTTCTTGTTCAGTTAAGTTATGCATTATATTATTAATTAACGATGTCCAAATTTAACTAATTTAATCTTACCACCCTTTTGTAAAATCACTTGTTTTTTAAATTTATCTCCAGGTGCTGTGTTAATAGCTTTATTGTAACCAGGAAACTTAGTACCATTATACATAATACCACCTGATCCATACATACCTACTTCGTAGTTTCCTAGTTCTTGTTCTTTTACCACTCCTCCTTTTTGATAGTTATATTTAGATTTCATCTTTTCAACATACACTTGTAGTTCACCACCACTCAATCCTTTATCTCTACCAGCAGCTTTGAATCTAGAAACAGCAACATCCATAGGCATCTGCCCACCATCCTCATAATTCATTCCACCTTGCTCATTATATCCATATGGGGCTACAGGAATTTCCATACCTTGTTGAGCATATCCATAAGGAGCAACTGGGATTTCCATAATCTGACCACCACCTTGAAAACCATATAGTTCCATGATATGTGGATCATTCTCAATCTCCCCACCTGCAAAATACATATCGCTTTGATTACTATTCATTCCACCCATCTCTTTTATTTTTTTATGCTGATTGGTATTAATCATTTTAACATTCTGATTGTATGGTAATCTTGTATCAATTATATATGATGAATCCCCTGTATTAAACATTTTAGTTAATGTAGCGATATCCCCACATCTACCATTAATACAACCATATGACATATTGTTATTATTAATATTAGGATCTGTATACTTGGGATTACGTTGAGCAAACTCTTCAGGATATGTAACGTGATAAGCATCATCTAATCCTCTCAAAAAAAATCCAGGTTCACCATAAATATTTTCGTGTTTATCTAAAGCAAATGCTCCTGTTGGAGTACGTCTAAGAGTTTTATCATTACTACCTTCTAATTTATCATAACTATAACTATCAGCATACATTCCTGGTTTATCATATTCACCAGTTAATACAGGAAATGCTTGTAATTCAACTTTACCATTCTTTACAGTTCCTACAATAGTAGA
>Ga0181352_1000974_pt1 | contig 11557 bp, 15 predicted proteins | sample Fa13VDMLBSN_FD_130103 | JGI IMG/M metagenome (GOLD analysis project Ga0181352, IMG submission 130103) | Freshwater viral communities from Lake Michigan, USA - Fa13.VD.MLB.S.N | ecosystem: Environmental > Aquatic > Freshwater > Lake | place: USA: Michigan | collected 2013-09-23 | reverse complement strand
TCGGCCATCATCCTCATAAGGTCGCGCACGTACCTCGCGGTGTCGCGCTGCATCTCTCCAATACGCTGAGAGCCCGACTGCGCCTTGATTTGCTGGGCTCCAAGGGTCTCGTTCGGGTTGGTCGAACCCCGAAGAATGTCCGAGATGCCGGTGAGTTCGTAGATAACCTGTTTGGTGGCTTCGCGCTGCTGGTACAGAACAGCCAAAACCGCAGCCACCTTATCGACCGGCAGCATCCAGATAGCTTTATCAAAACCGCTCTCAATGAACCGCGTTGCCGACTGCGCCGGGATGAGGTCGTTATCATCTCCCCGGATGAGTTCGCCGAATTCAGCAAGGGTCGCGTCGTATATGCCTCGATACTTACAGGCGTCAATCAGCTTGTTGATTCGACCTGATACTCGATCAAGTTCCTGCCCCTGCTCGCGGTACTGCTCATACAGGGGAACCGCTTCCATCGACGACGAATCGTTGATTGCATAAATGGGGCGGGGGATGGGAAAGAACTCGGTCAGTTCAAGCGGGTCATCCTGAACGTCAAGGAACTGCTCGCGGTTCGCCTCGGAGACAAAGCGAACCTTCTTGGTGTCCTTGTCCCAGATTTCCCAAACACTGGCGGTCTGGAATACTTCGCGGTCTTTTTCTTCCAGCTTCTCAAGGTCGTCATCGCCCGTCGCGTCGAGTTTGAGTTTCCGGCCTTTCTCGCCAAACTTGTCGATGAGTTCTTCGCGGGTCAGGCGGTGGTTAAACCCGACCCAGCAGATTTCACTCCATGTCTTACCCGGACCCATGCGAAAGGCGTCCCACTGGACATGCTCGACGCAAACCTGCTCCCACTCTAGTTCTTCGTAGGCTTCGGACTCTTGCGGGTCTTTGGGCTCATCCTCGGTTGAATCATCTTCGGATTCCTCGGTATCGTCTTTTCCCGAGTAACCTTCGGTTTCCATGATCGATGGCACGTAGCGCACGCGCGACACGCCCCTACCAGGGAGAAGCATGTCCAGCACATCCCAACGAATCGCGCCATCGAAGCGCTCGGTATCGACGGAGAACTCTAACGCTCGACGCAAGACCTCGGACGATGCTTTGCCTAATGGGTCAGCATCACGAAAGCGCCGACGAACGTCTGGTTTAGGCGCGGAATTGAAAACAGCCGGAGCAATGACTTCCGTGTTCGCCCACAGGATATTAAAGCTATTCTTTTTGCGGTTTGTGTTCCGGTACTTGTCCCAGATTTCCTTTCCACGCTTGCGGTAGACCTTATCCCGTTTCTCGGAAAGTGAGATTTCGCGCAGCCACCGTTTGACCTTCCCCGGTTCGTCGGGGCCGAAGTCTTTCGGGGTTTCCATTTGTGCTTCCACGTTGCCCGCCTATGCGAAAGTGAATCCACGAGTCCCGCCGCCGCCGCTGGGCGCTACGGTCGGGTCGCTCATGTAAATCGTGGTCGATACCACGGGCGTGACGTCCTGTCGGGTAATGCCTGCGCGGTCTGGGCTTCCTACGATGTACGCAGTCAACTGGTAGTCGATGTTTCGCAGCAGCATCGAGAACACTCCCGAACCGTCTGAAATGGTCTCAGCGATGATAGGAGCGCCTTGTACGTATCTTAGTCCCGATTGATAGGCAATGACGCGGCATCCCGCAACGGGCGTGCCTGTGGCGTCTACGGTGACGCCTGAGAGGGTGAACACCTGATAGCTGATCGGCCTGTCTAATACCTGCTGGCCAAACTCAAACGGCAGCACTGAGGCTGTCGAGGTTTTCAGCAATCCGCTGAGCGCTATTTCGGCGCGGATATTAGCGGCGGGCGGCACATCAGACAGCACGTTGCCGCCTTGCAGCAGATAGTCTTTGGCAGGCTCTGCGTAGCCCAGCACGTCGTCCTGCGGAAAGTACGCGCCAGTTGAGTCCTGCGGCAGCAAGCGGTTCAGGAATATCTGAGCTGGGTCGATGATGGGCGACACCGCCACCGCAGGGCCAATCGGCACCATGCCCACCGTGCCGCCCTGCATCGCCATCGGGCCAATGCTCGACGCCTGCGCCGCGTAGGGCGGCCAGCCGACCAGCGCACGCGGTACGGCATCGCCGTTCATAGCGTTAATGCTTTGCCCTTGCAGCACGGGAAATGACCCCCACGTCGGCGACGGCAGTGTAGACGGCAGAATTTCCGCAAACGACTGCCAGCCCTGAATGACGACGTCAGGCGGCTCCGGCAATGTGGCCCGAAGGACTCTCATTAAGGGGTCATCTGTTCAATCATGAACTGGTGAACCGTCATCGAGCCCGTTGCCACGGTCTGCGTGAAGCGGAAGTCGAGCGCGTTCGCGATGGTCGAATCAAAGCCCGTACCGACAACAGGGGCGGTGTTGTACGGCACAGCCTGACCACCGGGGCCGGGACCAGTGGCCGGTAGTGCGGTTAAAATGCTAGCTTCCGATAACCACCAGCCTTGACCGAACAGCGTAGCCGAGGTGCCAGTACCGACCGAGCGGCACGTCAGCAGCACTTGCAGATTCCACGACACGCTGGTTTTGGCCACGATGTTGAGCGGCATGGCCAAGGTGTCGAACACCGTCACCGCGCCAAGGCGCAAGTCATAGCGTGCGGTTCCCGGCGTGGTGACCACGTTGGAGATGCGCCCACTGGCCGTCAAGCGCCAGATGCGGCCAATCTGCCAGTATCCAGCCGGGATGCTGGTCGGGACGTAGGTCGGCAGCGCTGACGCGGTCGCCGCGGCGGTCAGTGTCGGGCCATCGGTATAGCTGGATGCAATAACTTGAACGGGCATGGTCTGACCTACGAGGTAACAGTTAAAATCAGGGTGCAGCGCGTGATGGTCGCGCAGGAATCAACGTTGAAGCGCAGGCAATCATTCGCCGTAATAGCAGTCGCCCAGCCGACAAGCGTCGTATCAACGGACTGGTCATCCGCCGTGATAGTGGGCTTGGCCGCCGCAGTGATGGAATCGCCGACGGTCGGCGGGAACGCCGCGTAGGTGTCTTTCCAGATGTCGACCACGATTGAGCCTACTTGGTCGGCAAGCATGGTGACCGCAGTGATGGTGGCGGCGTAGGGCACGCGCACATCGGCTTTGGACAACGCGGTGATGGCGCTGCCGCCACCATCGAACGTCACACCGATTGCGCGCGTCGAAACGACGTTCGCCTTCGCCTGCCCCGGCGTGGTCAAGTCCCACGTCAGCGTAGCCGTGTCCGTGACCAGCCGTTCATTAGTCAGAGAGCCGTCTAGCGCGCCAACGATGTACTCAGCTCCGACGGGCGCACCACCGCCACCGGTCAGCGCCGTCACGGTATCGGTCGAGTCGAGGATGTACGCAGTTCCTGCAACGCGGTCCACCACGATAGGTGTTCCCACGTTGTCCACAGCCGCCCCTATCGCGAAATCACTCGCAATGGGGGTCGTGACGGTGGAGCGGACGTCCGCCATTACGTTCTTTGCGTACGCGCGGAAACGAGGACATCACCCGACGCGGGGTCATACGCGCCGACATACGACGGGAACTGCCGGCTATACCCTCGGAAATCAGGGCCAGAAATCGGCCCGCTTGCAATATAAACCGGCTGACCACGAAGGTAACTTCCCGTCACGGGACGAAGGTTATAGTCCAAGTAATTCGCGTAAGGTGCCTTAATAAACCCGGGGTATGTTGCCGTTGCGGTTGATTCCTGCGCGATCATCCAATTCGCCAGCGAGGACTGAGGCGTGCCCTGATAGCTCCACGGATTCGCCGGCACCGAACCTACTGCGTAGTAGTTATTGCCCTTGAACGTGGCAACCTGCGAGGCATCAACGATGACATACGGCATCGTCGTGTCGCTGTAGTTGTAAACGTGGTTATTGGCAAAAGTCGTCGCCGCGTTGTTGGTGGCGCCTTGAATTGCGCACCCGAGCGCGCCATATGCTCCGAAGCGAACCCCAGCCACGTCGCTACGCAACACGATGGTGTTCCCGATGAACCACGCTGCCGTATTGCCTTTGGCGAACAAAGAGCAATAGGGTGCCCCGACGACTACGTTTCCAGATACAACGCAGCCGTTATTGGTGCCGACGAGAATTCCCACCGCGCCCCCATATACCGTGTTTCCGTACACTAGTCCCCGGTTTACAGCGCCGACGCTGATGTTGTGCGGAGTTGCTACGCCATTGTAGTAAATGCCGTAAACGGTATTCCCGTAAATCTGCGCGTCGTCCACAAACGCCGCAGTAGAGGCATCTACGCCTATTGAGATTCCGCGCGCCACGCCTGCGTTAATCGTGCAGGTGTTGTTGCGGATGATAGGGCCGTGGGCTACCGCCGTGGCATCGCTTCCCGAGACCATTATGGCGTCCGTGTCGTTCACCGTTCCGCCCGTAGAAGAAACCGTGATCACGTTGTTCTCAACCACGAGCGGAGTAGTCACCCCGCTTAGGTTGGTTCCTCTGGTGATGCGGTCGCAGCGCACGCCGAGAATGGCGGCGTTGGCTCCCAATGTGGACGGCGCAGTAAGCGTGATCGTGTTGCTGGCGAAATACACCCAAAACGACGTAGAGCTACCTGCGGCCCGCTGAATAAGAAAACCGTTGAATTGCGAATTTGCCGTGGTCGAAAGATCAACCGTGCACCCTGTCACTGATAGCTTTTTGGCCGAAGACGGAGTAACGGAAGATTGAAACAGGTTCGTGGTTCCGCACGTACCGAGAAAAACTGCGTTCTGTATCTTTACCGTACCGCGAGTGTAAGTATCGTTCAGATGCCGAGTAGAGCCATTGTCTATCCAAGTGCCGTTTACCACTACCGTCGCATCGTACGCGACGTCATTGATGGAAAGCGGGGAAGTAGCTGGGCCGGTATTCTTGACGTAGAAGGCGCCAAACGACATTACGTTGGCATCGTTTCCGGGGGTTAGCGCAATTGTTCTTGTGGCGTTTGAACTCGTAATAACACAGTTTCCCGCCGTCGAACTATAGATGCGCCAATCAATATTTTTGGTTAGAGAAAGTCCCCCCGCTCCCAGGTCGTACGTCCCGTCATTGACTATAATGATGTCCCCGCTGGCCGCATTCGTCTGCGCCCCCGAAAGGGTCAGCCAAGGCGTCAGCGGGCTTTGCGCTTGCCCGGTGGTGTTGCCATCGTTCCCGACAGCAAACCCATTCGTCGCAGTGTTGCTGACGTAGTAGGTAGCCATTTACAGATAGCTCACCGTGATGTCTGACGCGGCAGCGGTGACTATCGTCAAGCCTGTACCAAAAGCGCAGTCGTAAACATAGGTGTTTTCCACGATGCTGGCTTTCAGTGTGGCTATTTTGTTTCCAGCGGCCGAGGTATTGTCGTAAACGGTGATTGCGCCTGCGGCAGTTGTATTCACCGTAATCGAATGGAGATGCCCCGCCGACGCCTTAACAACCGTAGTTGTCGCAGAGGCGATGTTTGAATACGTGTTGTTATTCACAAACTGCATGCGGTTTAGCGTCTGGTTTTCTCCAGACAGCAGCGCCGACAGGAACGACCAAAGTCCGTTGTTAGTGGCCTTGATGTTCATCGGGGTTTCGACGGTCAGGCTCGAATCCTGCCCTCTTGCTACAAATCCTGAACTCATTCGGCCATCTCCCGCGCTTTCCGTTGACGGTCACGCATATCGTTAAAACTCAAGTCTGTTGCCCACTTTGGCGGCGGTTTGTCTTGCTTCGGAGGTAGCCACGGGCGCGAGTTGCAGGCATAGCGAACGTCATCGCCTGCGTGATCTTCGCCCTCGGTGTCTACGTCCTCTATTCGGTTCTTGTCGTGCTGTAGAGACGGGATAGTGCGGATGGAGTCCGCGCAGGTATCGAACATCACCAGCATCGGGCGGTCGTCCGATTCCCCGATGAGTCGGGCTCTCATGGCGTCCCATCCACCGATTGCGCCAACCTTGGCGACACGGGTGTTATCTGCGCGCCTCCACTGGACTTTCATCCCGGAGCCATCTTCTAGACGCTCGGCGATGCTCGGCCCGCCGTCGTGAGCAAAAGCAGCCGGGTCGAGTACACCGTCCATCTTTTTGCGCTCTGCGGCCTCAAGGGCTGCGAGTTCACGGCCCACGACATCGGCATCCATCTTGAGTCCGGTGTTATAGATTTGCTGTCCGGTCGAGTCCTTTTTGCAGCCGTACCATTCTCGATACCGGACGATACATCCACGCGGCAGGGTGATTCCTTCATTGGTATTGTAATCGTCCGAGACCACAGCCCACCAGCCAAACGAGAACGGTCGGGCGCTGCCCCAGTCACCAGAACGAAAACGCGTCCAGCCTTCCGGGATGTCGAAGGGCTTGACCACATGACGGCGCTTGTCCCAGCAGTCGAAGAACGCACCGGCCACGATGTCCCAATTGCCCTCTAACCACGCCTTTCGGAGTGCTTCGTTGCCGCCTGTGGCCGCTTTAATACGGTCCCGATAACGCGGGTCTTTGGCCAGCAGGATGATGTTGTCGCTGGTCTTGCTCGGGATGAACATCCGCGTAAAGCCAGTATCGGGGTCTGTAAACGGCGTATAGGGGGGAGCGCAGTCGATGTACCGCTGCTTCACCCACGCATGGCCTATGCCGCCAGGGTTGCCCGTGAGGCGCATGGAGCATGGGATACCTGCAGGGCTGCGCAGAGTCGAGATCATTCGCATAATCCCGCCAGGGCTGGCGTACTCCGTAACCTCATCGGCTGAGATAGCCGAATTCTTATTCACTGCGCCATTCTCAGTGATATAATGATTGGCATCTTTAACTTCGAGGTCACATACCCATGCGAATCCATGCCAACCGATATGCGCAGTGCCCACTGACACAGGAACAGCTCCTGCTCGCTGCGCTTTGGTATAGGGATGGGTATACGTGTAAAGCGCCTGGGGGATATCTCCGCGAATACAATCCATTCCACCCGCAGGGGTCTCGACGCGGGCTTGTGCTTCAGCATCGGCTGGTGATGGAGCGGATGATTTTGCGCTTCTTGCTGCCAACTGAAGTCGTGCATCACTTGAACGGGAATAGAGCAGACAATCGACCGGAGAACCTAGAACTTCTGGCAGACCAAGCCGCCCACATGGCGCATGAGCATCGCGAGAAGCGAAAGGCGAGATACCTGCGAGACCCAGAACTTGTGCGGCGCGTTCTAGTAGCGGCTGCTGACCCCAATACAGGAATGAAGTCGCTAACCGATATACCGCCGAGCGCCATCCGCCGGATTTGCCGAGACCATGACGTTCAGTGGCATTCTGGCCACGATCTTTCTGAGGACTCAGTTCGGCAAGCACTACAGGGAAGAGCCACCCACCAAGCGGCAAAGATTCTGGGCGTGTCTGCTCAGTTGCTTTATGACCGATTCGACCATCTGCTGATAAAGCGCCGAAGTCCGGGGTGGTACGAAAATCACAAGCAAGAGATTCTGCGCTGTTCCAGCTTTGCAGAGGCTGCTCGGTTGTTTTCGACGCATCGATCTGTGATCCGAAAAGTGGTTCGACGCTGGACAGAACAGGATGCCACGTTGGCTGGATCTGCGATCCTCTCGAAGTCGTCAGCGTAACGCAGGGAGCCAAGTAAGGCTCAATCACCCGCAATACTGGCTTGGCCCCCTCAAGCGTCTGCACCATCTCGCCCCGGCGAATCTTACCGATGGCCTTATATGCGCCGTTAGCCATCAGGATAGGTGTCTCGACGCCAACACAGTACGAATGCCCGTGATAACGCCCGTAATCTTCCTCGCGCTCGATGTAGCGCATCTTGACGCTAGCCCCGTTGGGCCAGTACCAGGAGTTTGAGAAAGCGTACTCGGCAGAAGGCTGGGTTTTGTAGATACCACCTGAACTAGGAAAGATTTCCATTGCTCGGGCTTGGAGTTCTTCCAGTTCTGCGTAAGTCTTACGGAACATAATCCCGCGATGGTCTTTGCCGTAACGGAGCGCGCCGTCCTCTTGATAGCCAAGCTGGAAGTCGGACTTCCCGCCTCCACGCTCGCCACCGAAGAACAGTTCATCGCACCAATCCGCCAATAGGGCAGAGGTTTGCGGGCCGCGCTGGGGTTCCCACGTCAATTAGACGAGAGCCCGTGCTTGATGAGCCATTCTTCCTTCGACAGGGTTGGCCGCTCCGTTACGGCAACCTCGGCTTTCAGGTTGACCGTGCTTTCTACTTTCTCGCCGTACTTCTTGGGTTTGAGCTTGGACGCCACCCACTTGCGGGCATCTACCCTGAGTCGGGAGCGGGCCACTGCCTCACCGTTGAATCGGTAACCGGCGTTGTTTTCGTCGTTCGTTGCCATCCAGTCGTTAGTGCCGTTGTCGGCAATATCGAGGATTTCATCGGCGTGAACATCGGCGCTATCTTCTTTAGCGAGCGCGTATTGCTGACTAAATTCAGGGTATTTGACCAGCCAGCGCCAAATCGAGCGCGATTCTGGCATCTCGGGGTCTAGCCCTATCGAACGAAGTGATTCACCTTGCGCCACACGCAAAAGTATCTCGCCAGCCAATTCGTCGTTGTAATCCGACGGTCGGCCTACCTTGGCTTTGTCTTGAGGCGTGGTTGTACTCACCACCTCTATTTACTGTGGGTGGGGTTTAGTTACCTCAATCGAACGGTAATGGCTTCCACCTGCTGAACAGCTTGGGGTATGCCGTGTTTCCTCGCATACGCCAGTAAATCGATAGCGTGCCAGAACCCCGGACTGTTTACGCCCTGATGCCACAGCGTGATAGTCGAGGGATGGCACCGGAGATGCGCTGCTATTTTCCGGTACTGGATGCCGCTTTTTTTCATCGAAATCAGCAAAGCAGGCCAGAAGTCCGGGTCATGGTATCGGGGGCTTTCGTCCATCTTTTGCTCCTTTATCAAATCCTGCTTCCTGAACCAGTCTGTTCCAATCTACGGCCGTCTTTTTGCGATGGCTGGCCGCTTGCCGCTGGACTGTGGCTTTGGGCTTGTGGGCTTTTAGCCATGCCTCTAGCGGGCTCACTTATCGCCAAGTCCTGTCCAGATACTAGGGTCGGCGGGCCGGTCGTATTCCATCAAGGCTTCATAGGTCATGAGAATGGCCAGCTTTATCCGCATGTGCGCCTCCTCCGAGGCGATTTCCTTCTTGAAAGCGGCTTCGAGGTAGTTGTGGCAGTTGTTGCAGCTTGGGGCTGGTAGCTTTACCTCTCCGGTCGGGTCGTATTCGAGGTGAGTTGACTCACCCTGACACCGATACTTAACTTTGAACTGGCACCGCAGCCTGGCTACGTCCTCTGCAAGCCCTGACGGGTCGGGACGGTAGCGCAGGATCTTGGCTTGGCGGATTGCTTCGCGTTCGTGTGCGTTCATAAAACGCCTTCCTCACATGCGTAAATCATGCTGCGCTCCCATGCCTTTATAAACGTCGGATACTTTTCGGACTTCAGTAGAAGCGGGCCAGCATACCAATCCTCGCAGGGTTGGCAGCCGTAAAACCCAAAAAGGTCATGAGCCTTTTGCCCCATGCCTTTGCCGTGCTCTTGGTGGTTGCTGTGCCGCCACGCAACATCGCCTTGCCCGCCATTGCAAGTCGGCCCCCTCATGCAGCATGGAGCGCCGTCTGCGGACTTCCTGAGCTTTGGCGAGCGCATCATCCGATGTTGTTCCTTACCCACTCATCCAGCTTCTCGGCGTGATTCGCTCCGATGGCTTCTAGCGCCTGCTCGGCTGTCATCACGACGTGTACCGGGGCGCGTTGCGCTAGGTGCCAGTTCTTTTGTGCCGGGGTTAGTTCTCGGTCGGCCTTGGGCACGTCCGGGTTTTTGACCTCCAGCACAAACCACCGCCGATGGTAGCTCACCAGAAGGTCAGTCACGCCGCCGCCCGCTTTCGATAGGTCGGTGACGGCCGCGCCCGCCGACTCAAGCGCAGCGGCTATGGCGTTTTGGTTCTTGTCCTTGCGGGCTGCTCGCCTCATCCGAACTTCGCAACCTCGCTCATCACTCGGTCAATGTCCGACCGTTTGTAGGTCTTAAGCACCCATTTGAGGATAGCTGAAATGGTCTTGTCGTACAGGTCGGCAAACGTATCCTCGTCCATGCTTGCGAAACTGATAGAACGCGCTTGTATTCTGATCCCTCCTTTCACCGATGGCACCTCTTGATAATAGCCCGCGAGCATGGTCATTTCCTCCCTGAATCGTTCAAAATTTTTCTCTGGAGAATCTTCTGGCGGTTCCCACATTTCGAAGGCGTAGTTGACCAGCGCAAACCATTTCTTCATGAAAGCGTAATTCCGAGGCCGCTTGAATTCCCCCATCACGCCGTCGCCGGTCTTGAGTTTGCCGACCCATTCGACGGTGCCTTGGTCGTCAGGGGCTAAGACGCCATTCGGGAGCTTGCGCCATGTGGTAATCATTTTGGCGGCTCTGGTAATGGCATCCAGTAAGTAGCTTTCGCCATCCAATGAAACCTATCACGCATAATCAAGTCGTCGCCCCGCACGATTAGCGGCGACCATCGCAAGCCCGGCTCGGGGGCCTGATAAACAATAACCAACGTGTCATCCTTTGGATGCGTCTCAATTGGTTGCCACTTACTCATCTCGCCCCCTTAGCCTCATCCGCTGTCTTAAAATGCCCCACCCAATGCGGGCCGATGCTCCGCGCGTATCTCATTTCACGGTCTCGCGTAATCCGGTCAGTGTGCTGTCGGTTGCACTCATTGCACCATCCGCCGTCGCGCGTGATTTCCATCGTGCCTGGATAGGGGCCGGGGCTAGGCTGTGACCATTCCGACATTTATCGGCTGCTCAAATATCTCGCGGACTTCCTTGGGGATGCCGCGCTCCGGGCGTTTGCGAAGTTGCCATTCTTTAACCGAATAAAGCGCGCCGGATGCGACCATCACCCGATAATCCGCCTCCATTCGTGTCCATCCTCCAGACGCATAATTGTGCCCCGCCTCAAACGGCCCAACCTCGATCACTTCAACCTCGCAAGGAAGGGTTTCGGCGCGGCCGTGCCACACCCTTCTTATGGTATGGAGAATTGCAATCTCGCCCACTTTGAATTTCATAACGTCACCACCACCGGCCGCCAGTCCCAAAGCAAATGCAGGAATACCGCGCTAGTCTGTACCGACTCCACCACCTTGACCGGCTTCGGCCGACTCTCGCGGTTTCGGGCCTTGAGTGCGTTGTCGCGCCGATGTTTGTCGCGCGTGCAGATAACGCAGTTCTTCGTGTTCGTTATCCGCACGTCGATGTGTCCGTTGCCGCAAGGTTTCCCGGTGTAGTAGAACTTAGCCCCAAGGAATGACGCCTGACGCCGCGTTGATGGCACCTTGCCTGCCGCGATAAGTGCGTTAATCTCAGCCCGGTACGTTTCAATCCTCGCTTCCTGCGCGCACTCGGAGCCGCAATACTTCTGCCTGCGTTCCGGTGTCTTGTATTCTTTGGCGCAGCGGCCGCAGGTACGAATCACTTGGCTTATCGGCTTACTCATGCCAGATTCTCCCTTCGCCCGTTTTTCTGCCTGTCCTGCCGCTGCCATTCCGTTAAGTACGCCGTCCGCTTTGGCCATGTTCCCCCGTGTCTGCATT
>Ga0181352_1000972_pt1 | contig 11562 bp, 13 predicted proteins | sample Fa13VDMLBSN_FD_130103 | JGI IMG/M metagenome (GOLD analysis project Ga0181352, IMG submission 130103) | Freshwater viral communities from Lake Michigan, USA - Fa13.VD.MLB.S.N | ecosystem: Environmental > Aquatic > Freshwater > Lake | place: USA: Michigan | collected 2013-09-23 | reverse complement strand
TGAACAAGGCAGCAGAGCGAGCGGCGAAGACCGCTTTGGTGATGAGGGGCAGCCTTTGTTGGTCGGTGTAGGCTGAAAGGTTTCCGAAAGAAAATGCCATGATTTTGTTTTTAGGGGGTTAAGATTATTTGGAGTTTTTAAGAGTTTGGATTGATTGTGCGATGGCCGCAAAGTTTTGAGCGGCTGATGCCTTGCGTTGTTCCACGATTGCGGAGGCGGTTGGTTTGGGGGCTTCGGAGGGAAGTTCTGCGACCTTTTCAACGATGTCGGTCATGGTTTCCATCTGCGAGGCAAATGCGGCCATCTTGTCCTTCATCTTGCCCATTTCAGCGTAGGCGGCCTTGAGTTCCTCCATGATGCTGACCAAGTGCTTCTTGACGATTTCTTCCACCATCAACGGGTCCACCATTGGGTAGCCTTCGGCGATTTCACTCACCACTTCACCTGCAACTTCGGGGGTTATTTCAGCAGCAACGGCCACTTCTTCGGCAGGTGCTGGGGCTTCGGCCACGACAACTTCGATGATTTTGCCACCTTCGGTTTTGATGACACCAACGCCTTCCACTTGATGCTCACCATCGGGAGCGGGCAGGGTTTCGTCCTCGGTGATGACATAAACAGCGGTTCCTGCAACGAGGTCGCCGTCCACTCGGACAACGGTTCCATCCACCAACTTGTAGTCGGCAAAGGCTTGCTTTTGGGTTGTGAACTTCCGCAACTCGGTGCGAAGGGTCATGATAGCGTCTTTTAGGTTCATAGATTAAAGGGATTTGTAGGTTGGGTTGATATGTTGCAAAAAGTTGGTCAAATCGTCTGCGAGGCCCGCAAGAGCGACCTCCAGTTCAGTTCCTGTGTTATTCATCCCGAATAGTCCCTCCACGGAGAAACCCTTGAAGGCGTGGCGGTTCTCCCACACTTCATCGTTCTCGACCTTGAAGGAGCCGAACCAAGAGCCGTCGGGGGTGTCCTCGTAGCCTTTCGGTGCAAGGATGCCACGCTCGGTGTCGGTGATGTAAGATTCAAACATGAACACCCCATCGAGTTCGGCATTGTGGTAAGCGTTCACATTGTGCTGGTTGCCTTGCTTGAAGTACTTCTGCACGATTTTGCGGATGGTGGCCTTGTCGAATACGACATAGTACTCCCCATAGGTGTCGTCCTTCCGATAGATGGGCGTGTCTGCAAGCATGAGCGGGCCAGTCAGGACCCTGCGTTCTCCCGTTTCGGCGAAGCGTTGCGGGGTCTTGGCGAAGGCTTGGAATGGCTTTTCAATGGCAGGCATGTCAACGAGGGCGACAAATTGCACACCTTCGTCAACCTCATCCACGGTCATCCGATATACGGGTAGTTCCATAGGGGTAGATGTAGCGGTTAGCCTAATGTTGCAAATTCGGACAAGCGGCGCACCCTGCTGGTCGTCTGCTGGATGTCCCGCTCCACGACATAGGCCCGCATGGGTTGGGAGCCTTGGCCTTGGCCCGATGACAAATCACCCGTTCCGAGGTTGGTCGTTTGGGGGTTGGCGAAGATGGGCGGCGGGGTCATGCTTGCACCCGATGCTCCACCCATTACGCTTCCTCCAGGCGCGCTTCCTCCACCGCCTTGGAATTGGGTCGCTTTAATCTTGGCCACATTCGCAAGACCAGCGGCAAGGGCAAGACCTGCCTCCACGAATCGCTGACCTGGGAAGACGGTTTCCGTGGGCTTGATGGCCAAGGCCGAGTTGACGGCAAGGTAAGTACTGACAATGGCTTGGGCGATGCTTGCGGCTTTGGATACATTGAAGGCTCGCCGTTGGGCTTCCTCGCTCTTGCCTGCACTTGCTTGGATGATGTCCCCGATGACGGCGAAGGACTGCCCGACATATTTCTCACGGAGGGATGCAAGGTCCGCTTCCCGTTGTGCCTGCCCCGCTGCTGACTTGGCATCGGCATCGTTGCGCATCCGAATGTTTCGCAAGTACGCATCCCGATTGCGGAGCATTTGGTCCTCTTGGAGTTGGTCCTGCTTGTTGATGCGGTCCAGTTCCATCTCGTAGAGCGTAAGGTTCAAGTCCTCCACGAACTTGATAATGGCGTTGTTTTCCTCTTGGAGTTTCAGCAGGCGTTGCTTGGTGGCTTCCTCCTGCTCCTTGCGGCGTTGCTCCTGCTGGGCTTTGCGTTTGTTGTCAGCGGCAATGAGGCTATCGGTGTGCTTGTCGTATGCTTGGCGGTACTGCTCCAACTGCGCTTCCTCCCGTTGCAGGGCCATGGCCTGCTCCGCTGCCCGTTGCTTCGGGTCGGGTAGGTTGAGGTATCGTCGCACCGCTGCGGTGAGGTCGTCCCACTTGGCTATCAATAACCCAATTGCCGCAACTGCTGCACCAATACCCGTGGCAAGGAGGGCGATACGGAAGGCCTTCATCGCTCCCGTGCTGGTTCCTACCGCCACGGCGTAGAGGGCTTGCGCCGCTGCTTGGCCTTGGGTTATCAGGATGGAATCCTTATTCAGCAGGTTGGCGACCTGTTGCACCCCGTTGGCGAGGGCCATGGCCGCTTGGACTTTGACCAAGGACTTTTGCAGTTCTTCTTCCTCCGCCCCAAATAGTGCCGCCGCACCCTGTGCAATTTGGAATCCCGCAGTAATACCCTGAATAGCCCCGACGAAGGTGTCAATGGTTCGGGTGTCCGAGGCGAGGTTCTTAATCCGCTGCTGCGTGTCCCCGATTTGGTCTTTCAGTTTTCCCGCCTCCCGTTCCATGTCACGGAATGCCTTCGTCCCGTCTTGCCCTGCAAGGGCCATGTCCGCAAGGGTCTTCTGCAATTCCCGCAAGCGGGTCTTTGCGCTGGTCGTGCCAGCGGCGGTGGAATCTTTGAGTCCTACTTCAAGGACGATTTCTTTAGTTACATCTGCCATGGTTATCCTTCGGAAGGGAGTTCGGGGTTAATGGGTGGTTCATACCCTGGGTCCACAGGGTCGGGGTCGATGGGGCCGTTAAACAAGGCCGACGGGTCGTTTGCAATCGGGGTGGTCGTGGTTGCCGCAAAGTCGGTGAGGTTGAGGATGCGTCGGAGCGTCACTCGGCACGGCTTCATCTGCCCGACCAAATAGTCCCGAATCTCCAGCAACCGCCATCGGATGCCGCCGTAATAGACGGGCTTGCGGAAGTCGAGTTGGTAGATGTCCACGGAGGATAGCAGCATCGTGAGTTCCAACTGCAAGGCTTCTTGACTGACCGTTTCGTTTATGTAGTTGAGCCAGTAGGTGTTGTAGAGGTTGTTGTTGGTGTAGGCGTATGGGTTGCCGCTGGCATTCACGGCGTTGTAATAGACCAACCTTGGTTGCCCGAAGGCGAGGTCCACATTCGGGGCGTAGGGGTTGTCAATGTGGGATATGAATGGCAAGGCGGTTATCGGGGTTGTTGCAGCAAACCCGTCCTCTTCAAGACCGAACCAATAGAGCCAAGGGGATTGACCTGTGATGCGGTTGTATTGGGCGATTCGGTAGCCTGTCTGCAACGGTTTGATGCTCCCGCTCAATCGAGTGCCTTCCAAATCCCAAGTACGGCCAAGAATCTTATCTGAGGCGAACGATGCAGGGATGAGTGTCCCGCATAGCGTTTCCACGACCTTATCGCCTTTGCCGTAAAAGTTGGAAGTGTTGAAGATTCGACCGCCATATCCTTCACGGGCCAAGGGGTAGGACTGCTTGTAGGTTTTGGACAGGTAGTCCCCCATATCCTTGTACTTGAACACGATATTGGTGTAGGCATTCGGGTCGCCATTGGTCAGCACTTGCTCTGCGTTCTCATCGGACTTTTGCGACCAATCCACCACCGACCCGCTGGAATAGAAGTCCTTCCACGGCTCGATGTAAATCAGCCTTGGGTCTTGGGGGTCGGGCATGAATTGCAGGTTGAACATCTTCTGCAAATCTTGCAGGAGGTCCGACTGCTTGACATCAGCGGGCAGGGCCGTCCGCATATCCAGCACGCCAATCCCGACGGGGTTTTCAAGGCAGGTCCATTGAACCGTTGCACCTGAAAGGACGCTAAAGTTTTGGGTTGCAACAACGGTATCAGCGGTAATGACAAACCCCACATTTGCGGTAATGTCTGCGGGGATGGTTATGTTTTCAAAGCGGACCGTGAACTGGTTTTGAGTTCTTGCGGTAATGTTGCTGATTACCGACACATCCGTTGAATTGGTGATGTTTCGGATTGACATATTGCAACGAATACTCCCGCTAAATGAAATTGAACCGCTGACATTCAAGGTCACATCCACATTCCAACGGGTCGGGAGTGCTGGAGCGACGAAGGTGCTGGATGATGCCACCCAATAGCCTGGATTGTCGTAGAACGGCGCAGGTGTGTCTTTCGGGAATGCGAGCGTTTGGTTTGCGCCCTTGATAAAATTCGCCGTGTTCCCCGTGGCTTGGGCAAAGATATTGGACCCCGATAGGTTGACAGGCATGGTCCCTGCCGCATAGGGGATGACCAGTTTATTGAATAGCGACGAGTTGAAGAAGTTGGACGAGTAACGAAATCCCGCTTGGGCGAAGATGAGGTCCACCATCTTTTTGACATAAAGGCTTGGCCCCAACTGCCACCACCCTGCGACCAGGTTCCCTTGGGTCAAGTCGCTAAATCCGACCGCATCCACAACTCCGTAAACATACCCGCTACTCAACGCACCCGATGCCGTCCAAGTTCCCGACACATGGCCGCTGGTAGGCGTGTGGTTCATGCCTGTAACGCCCGCCGTGTTCACCAGCATATTGCCCTCTATCGCTTTGAACAGGGACACATTATCGGTGAACAACCCCACCTCGTAGGTGACGGTCCCCTTGGTCTTGCTCATGCTAAGCAACTGCAGCACACCGCTGAACACCTGCACGCCGTCCTCCCACATGGCAGCACGGATGCGCTTGTTGGGTTGGAATCCACCCACGAAGGACTGGATGTTGTACGCATACGCAAAGCAGGCCCGATTCGTCGGGGTGTTGGGCAGGGTTATCGTCTTGCTGAACGACCCCCGTTGCTTTGTCACATCCTCAATGTCGCCAATGGAATAGGTGACCGCAATGTCCGTCCCGCCCATCGTGTCAAGGACATAAGCGAGTTCGGGCATTGCATTCAGCCCCGCAAAGCGCAGGTACAGGCAGTCAAAGCAAGCGTCTTCCTTAGCGGTTGCCCCGTCTGCATCGGCACGGGTGTTGAAGTTGTTCCATGCCGCCAAGTCGTTGATGAAACTGGTCGTCGGGTAGGCTATGAGGGTTACGCTCATAGGATGGAATTGTCATAGGCAACCGCAACCTCAATCTGCAACTGCGTGAGGCGGTCATTCCGTCTGGTTACAAATTGATACTGGTTGGCATTCACCACCGCTTCCACGAGTTGCCCGTTCAATTCGAGCCATACATACCCGCTACGCACCATTTCAATCAGCCATTCGGATTCGGCATCGGTTAGCCAATCGCTATTGAGTGCGTACACGAAGTCAAACGACCCCGCCCATACCTTGTTGTAGGTGGTAGTTGCATACACATCGGAGTTGTAGCCAAACACTTCCCGCTGGATGTTGGCCCGCTTGCGGTTCTTCATCGTGAAGGTGTAGGAATCAATCCCTCCGTACTTATTAACGAAGTGAACGGGGATGGAATCAAACCGCTCGCAAGGGCCGAAGGTGAAGGTGGTCTGCACCGAGCCAAGGCCAGCGTTACCCAAGAACTGAACCGTGTAGGAATCGCCCTCCACCGCTCCGCTCAATGCAGAAATAGTTCCCGACAAGTTCGCAGGACCGCAAGCAAAACGCTGAATGTTGTAGTCGGTCGTCCCCGAAAGGCTGGGGCTGACGGCGAAGTTGTAATCGACCCCCTTGTAAGTGACTTGGGCCGATACGAGCCAAGTGTCGTTAGCCGATACCGTTGTGTATTTGGTCCCGTTGATGGCAAGGAATTTACTGCCTCCATGATAGACCGTGAAAGCCGTAGGGGTTGTCAGCGGTCGGACCGAGTTGAAACTGCTACCGATGCGGAAGTACGGGCTTAGGCTCCAGTCAGCAAGTTCCAACTGCTCAAAGTTCCCCGCAAAGGCCATCACACCGCTGACCGTCGTGGTCGCTCCCGTGACGACGGGCGTGTTCCCGTACTCTTGGGTGAAGTCCAGCCGATACCCCGAATAAAACCCCGAATGGTCCACGAAGCCCGTCTGCGTCAGCGATGGGGCGGTCGGGGCAATAAGGGTTTCCACGACCTTCTGCACATCAAAGAATCCGAAGTTAGTGGTCGGCAGTTTGTCACATTTCAACCTTGCCAGCGTCGTGCCTGCGGGGTTCTTGACATCGCAGACATAGCGGTAATTCGGTTGTGCAATCAGCGAGCCGCTGACCTTGTAGAGCATCTTGTTGTAAACGGGGGTCGCTACGAGGGGCGAACCCGAAAGGACGGATATGGACATGGGTTATCGGGAAGTTGAAAGGCTGACCTGCTTGCCCAAGGTTTCCGAAATAGTATTAACGAGCAAATCTATTTGTTCGTCGGTTAGGGCATTGGTGAGGAACTTGGTGGCATAAAGGCCACGCCTGCGGACAAAGTAGGTAATAGACCTTGCGTCTGCGAGTTTCTGCTCTTCAACGGTCCGCATGGCCTTCTTTTCACGGGAATAGGTTGGCGTGACCAAAATCCCTTTGTCGGTAATCCAGTCTGCAATCGCTTGGGTCATCGGTCCAACTTGGTCGCTCTTGCCTCCACCCTTCTTCTTGAATGAGAATGGCGAGTTTGGCGCACGGGTTGAACTGACGGTCCCTCGCACTCCTTGGTCTACGAATTTCCAGTAAGGGTTGGCAAGCAAGTTGACCGCAATCTTTTCGGCGGTCAAGGGAATAGGGTCAAAATCAAGGCTTGCTGATAGCGTCCCTTTGGCGTTCACATCCTTGCCGTCCTCCCGACCCGTGAGCAGGTTCTTTTGTGCAAGTTTGATAATATTCTTCAGCCAATCAATCAGCACTTGTTGCCGTGGGTCAACGCCTCCACCTTTCGGGCCTATGGTTATACCAATGGCTTGAAGGTCGGCGATATTGACTTCCTTCAAATTACCGCTTCCGAACTTGGCAAGTACTTTGGTTTCCATGCTGGTAAATGTCCAGCCACGCAAATTGTGTCCTACTTACGCCGCATCCGCTCCGCTTCCATCCGTTCTGCCTCCAAGATGTCGTGGATGAGTAGCGCATAATTCAGGAACTCCACCGCCTTCATTGCAAAGATGGCCTCAAATTTCAGCACATCCTTGTTGGCCATTCGCCAAACCACCATGAGCCAACCGTAGCCAGCAAGGGGGTTGGTTACTGGCCCTGCATTCCCTTCGTCAGGTGCCGTGAATAATCGCTCAAAACTTTCAAGTAACTTTCGGAACTTAGCAAAAAAAAACTGACCACCCCCCAAACATCGCCAATCTTAGCGTTTGCTTTGAGCAGTTCGGCCCGCTCTTGGTGGCTGGCCCCGTCGTATTTCTTAGGGAAGTAACCGAGGAACCCGCCCTCTCTGCAAAGGGTCGCCATGATGCGGTGCAGGTTTTGGACGAGTTTCTTCTCGTCACTCGTGTCGGTGTCCATGAGGTCTATCAGTTGGCCAGCGGTCAACTCGTCCGTGAAGACGGTTGGAATCCACCACTTGCCACCCGCTTTGAACCGCCTCCTGTAAGCGAGGGTGGGTAACTCGTTCCACTCTGCGATGATGGTCTTGTAACGCTTAGTAAGCCCCTTGGCGGGCATTTCTCGGACGAGCGATACATCTACCCCCTCAACTATCGCCACGACCCCTGCACGCTTGTCATAGTCCGTGAGGACGGGGCTGAACTCCAGCGCAGCGATGCGTTGGAACTGGTCGATGGTCAGGTCTTGGAGTTTCATCGCTTAAATATTTGCTTGATGTCCCTACTTTGGTTGGAATAGTTGTTGGTCAAGTGATACACCTTGCAATGGTCCGCAAGTTCGCCGTTCTCATCCATCTCCAGCATCGGCTTTAGTTCCAAGGACCAAATCGGCATGGATGCAAGGGATTCACGATAGAGGCCATTGTTTGGTATCATCTGCAACGCTTGCGGGTTTCGGCTCAACACCTCGGCAAGCCGCTTCGTGCTGAACATCCAAAAAGCGTGGTAGTTGATGTAGTACGGCAGGCTTGCGTAGGTCTTGCCGTTCCACTCTCGCCACATATTCGGTGTCAAATTGAATGAGATGTCGGGGCTAAATTCGCCTTCCTTGTCGGGGTAGGTTTCAATCCGAGTGAAGGACGGGTACAGGTTGTCCTCAAACATCGGGTCGAACTGCTTGGTGAAGTTGACGAACCCTTCCTTGGGGAGCATCATGTCGTCCTCAAAGTAGGCCACCCAGTCAAAGTGCTGGTACACCTCTGCAATCCTGTGGCGGTGCTTGCTCGTCAGTTCCCAAGGGTGTCCCATCGCCGTGTGAGCATGGAAGGTAACGGGAAGGTGTGCGAGTTCTTGGGCCGCTTGGGGGTCGTTGGTGTCCACGAATATTTCTGCCTGCACGGGGTAGGACTTGATAGCCTCAATGACTTTGGTCAAGTTCTCCACCCTGTTCGGATGGTGGTGGTAGGCGATGTTTGCGAGTAGTTTCATGGTTTTACGATGTACCACGAATCGCCTTGCGGTTCCTCGGTGGGTGTGAACTCATGGCCGAAATCAACAAGGGCTTGGGCCACCCCCGAAAGGGAACGGTCATGGCCGCAGAGGACGCCTCCCGACTTGACCTTGGTCCAGTAGTTCGTGATGTCGTGGCTTGCCCATTTGTGTGAATGGTCCCCGTCGATGTAAACGAAATCAAAGGCTCCATCGGGCAGCAGTTCAAGGGCTGCATCCGAATAACGCTTGATGTGTGTGAATCGGTCTGCAAAGGGGTCCAAGGCCCGCATGGTGATGCCTTCCCGTTGGTGCATGGAATCGGCAGGGATGTGACCGTGCCAATCGTCATAGCCTTCAAACGGGTCTATGCCCGTGAGGTGTAGGTTGGGGAACTTGGTCAGCAGTCGGACTGCGTTGCCCCCTTCCCATAATCCAATCTCAATGCCTTGGATGGGTCGGTCGGTTGGAAGTAGTGCGTACATGGTCAAAAGGTTATTACAAATTTGCTTGGGTCGGGCCAACCTGGGTTCGGGTCAAAGACAACGGTGTTGGGTTTCTTCCCAATCCAATGCTCCCCTTGGTAGCGGTGTTCTCGGAGCGGTTCGCCCAGTTCCCGAATGTGGGACGACTTGGCCCACCAAAAGTTACCGCCAAAATAGGGATAGCCGTCGGGGTTGTTGTGGTCCGCTATTTGCGGGAACTGCTCGGTGGTGAGCCAATGGCATCCAACCGCATCCACTTTCTCCAGTTCCGCAAGGGCTTTCTCCCAAGCCACGATGGTAAAGAATATCATGCTGCGCCCCCATAGTTGGGCGACCAAGGAAGGATTTGCAGAACCCTTGGTATGAGCGTACAGGTAGGCCGCATCCTCTTCTTGGCTCGCCTTGTACATCTCGGTGAGCGTCGCCTGCTCCCAAGCGTTGGTTCGGGTCACCACGACCTTAATCTTTGCCGCCACAAGCGAGTTGTCCAGTATGTCCTTGACCAACTTCCGCTGGTCGGGTGGACCAACGATGCCGACACGGATTTCGTCCAACTGTTCTATCAGCCCGTAATTGCACAGGGCCATCATGTGCTGGTGCATGATGAGTTGCCATTGGCCGCCTCCGCCGCAGTAGATGTGGTAGTAGTGTACGAGTTTCATAGTAGGGAAGCGATTGCAAAAATCAAAAGCAATAAGAGGAAGAATCTGCCAAAAATCAAAAGCAAATCAATGATGGATTCGAGGTTCATGTGGCAAAGTTAAACCACCAAGTACTTCCCCGAATTGCTTACGGCAAGTTTATTCAGGGCCACATAGCGGAGCGCATCGCAGGCGTGATTGTACGAATCAATGGGGACCCCAGTATCCCGCCCATCTTTGTCGGTCGCCCAAGTGTACGAGCGGAGTTCTTTGATGAGGTTCACGGAATCCTTCGTGACATGAAGGTTGAACCGCTTCACGATGTCAATACCCTGCCTGACCGAATCGGGTCCCTTGGATGCGGGCTTGATATTGAACCCCAGCCGATAGATTTCCTCAATGGATTTGGGTTCTGCTGAATCGGCGACGATTTCCCACGCACGGGTGATGCCGAACTCTTTCAGCCTTGTGGCGATGTCGGAGTTGGTCAGCCCCCGATGGTAGAGCAGTTCGTGAATGAACAAGTCATCACCCCTGCGGTAAACTGCGACCAAGGCCGTAGGGTCGTTGCTGAACCCCCAGTCAAGCCCGTAGGCGACGAACTTCATCGTGCTTGGGTCTATACCCTCAACCACCGTGTAATCGCCGTAGATAGCCCCTTGGAGCGTCCCGACTTGGCCCAACCCGTACACCTTCCACCAGTTGGCCCAATAAGCCGAATGCTCCGCTTTGGCTCGGTTTAGTTCTATATCGTTCCGAATCGTATCAGGAAGCGCTTCGTTGTCTTGGTAGGTGAGGATGAGGAACTCCGCATCGGTTTCGGGCAAGACCTCCGTGTGCGCCCAAAATTCGTGGGTTGGGTTGAAGTCAATGTAGATTTCTTGGCTGGTCCTGATGGCCAACTGGTAGTACGAGTCAAAGTCAATGTTGTTAGCCTCGTTGATGTAAAGAACCTGCCGCCTTGCCCCTCTTAGGCGGGCTTCCGAATCAGCGGAGAAGAACTCAATCGTGGACCCGTTGGCGAAGTTGTACTGCAGGAGGGTTTTGTTCCACCTATCGGGAACCCATCGGTGGGTCCATTGCATAATCTTGGCGAAGTCCTTGATGGCTCCCCGCCGTAGGTGAGGCACGGATTCAGACACCACCGAAATCTCGGACTTGGGATGGCGGGCGGCGTGGTCAATCAGGACCGCAAGGATGCCGAAGGTTTTGCTCGCACTTGTCCCGCCTTGTATCACTTTCTTCCGAGCGGTCATCGCCCGAATCTTCTTGATGGCGGTGGTGTACTGGAACATCATTTTGTTGGCGTCAACGAAATGGTTTTGCAGTCAGGACAGGATTCGAACCTGTAATTAAATATGGTTTGAAGATTACCAAAAACAGCGTCTACCATTCCGCCACCTGACTGACACAAAGATACGGGCATTTCGTAAACCCGCACTACTATTCCCCAAAAAGCGGCTGCTCGATGGTGATGGATGCTTCCACCTCCTGCTTGGGCTGACCGTACACCCGTGATAGCAGCGTTTCCATCGAGTAGAGCGTCCCCTTCTCCAGCGACTTCTTCATGGCTCCTGCTACGGTCTTTTCAAGGATGGTGGCCTTGGGTTCCTTGTAAACCTCGGCCAGTTCCTCCAGCGTCATGGACATCATGGCTTGCAGGGTGTCGTTGATTTCCGAGCGGGTGTACCCTTGCGATGCCAGCAGGCTGACAAACTTGCGAGGGCGACCGTTGGGGTTGCCGCTGGTTCCCTTGGGGAATTGATGCGCAATAATGTCCTCGGCAGCCATGTGCTGTTATTCTGCTGTTTTGTAC
>Ga0181352_1000971_pt1 | contig 11583 bp, 13 predicted proteins | sample Fa13VDMLBSN_FD_130103 | JGI IMG/M metagenome (GOLD analysis project Ga0181352, IMG submission 130103) | Freshwater viral communities from Lake Michigan, USA - Fa13.VD.MLB.S.N | ecosystem: Environmental > Aquatic > Freshwater > Lake | place: USA: Michigan | collected 2013-09-23 | reverse complement strand
TGAGATATTCAGGATGGGATTAGATAGTAAGATGTTGTTTGTAAGGTTTGAAGACTTATGTCTCTATCCTGATACAGAGATGATTAGGATATATGACTACCTAGGCATTCCTCATTACAAACACGACTTTGATAATATTGAACAAGTTACTAAGGAAGATGACGAAGTGTATGGAGCATTTGGTGATCATACGATTAGAACTAAATTAGAGCCGGTAAGATCCAACGCAAAAGGTTTATTGGGTAAAGACGTCACGGATTGGATTTATAACAATTATAAGTGGTTTTTTGATACGTTTAGATACACCAAGTAATGAGTTACATTGATGACTATTTTGATAAGATCTTCTATATCAATTTAAAGAGGGATGTAGACAGAAATAAGAATATTCTTAGTCAATTTAAGGAATTCAATATAACTAATTACGAAAGGTTCGAAGCTATAGAATGCACTGAAGTTCCAGACAGAGCTTTATGGAGAAATTTCCTAGAAGAAGATGAAAAGTATGTTAAAGGTTCTATCGGGTGTAGAGAGTCCAACTTAGCAATTATTAGATTAGCAAAAGAAAGAAATTATAAACGTATTCTTATTTTAGAGGATGATATTTTTATAGTTCAAGATCCTAGTGAAATAATGAAGATAAATAAGCGTAATATAGACCTAGCAGATATGTTTTATTTTGGAGGATCTGTTGAAAGTAATTTTGGAGGACAAGTTGTTGAAAGCTTTGCTTACGCTGTCAAGGAGGTTTTGTTTAACGATATATTGAACATGGCTATTCCATCTGGAATGGAAATAGACAATTTCTATGCCAAAATAATCCAGCAAATGACTTATATTGGCAACTACAGAGGTAGATATAATGTAGCTTTATTACGACCATTCAATTCAATAGCTGTAGACGAGAACTTTAAATCAAATATAAACAACGTTAATATTGTTCGTACACCACAACTTTTTCATAAGTAATGAACCTTATAAACACTTTTTTTGATAAAATATTTTACATCAATTTAAAGAAGGATGTAGAAAGGAATGATTACATGATTAATCAATTCAAAGAGTTTGGTATAACTAATTATGAAAGGTTTGAAGCTATAGAGTGCAACGAAATACCGGACCAGGTTCTATGGAGAAACTTCAACAAACAGGATGAAAAGTATGTGAAGGGTTCTATCGGATGTAGAGATTCTCATTTAGGAGTGTTAAAACTTACTAAAGAAAGAAACTACAAGTTTGTAATGATTCTTGAAGATGACATAAAGATACTTAGAAACCTAAGCAATGTGCTGAAAGCTAATGAGTTTCAAATTAGTATGTCTGATATGCTTTATTTTGGAGGATTGTTAGAGTCTGAGTTTAGAGGACAGGTTGTTGGAGCGTATGCTTACGCTGTTAAAAACACATTGTTTGATGATATCTTAAACTTAGCCATCCCGTCTGGAATGGAAATAGATAATTTTTATGCTAAAATTATACAGCATATGACTTATATTAAGAATTCAAGTGGAAGATACAATGCGTTGATGCTGCAACCAGAGAATTCTATAATTGTAGATGTTAAATTTAAATCAAATATAAGAGATGATAGTAGTACTGTTTGGACAACCACATAGCGGCAAAACAACTCTAGCTAAAGAATTGGGTGAATCATTTGATCCTGATACAACTCACCATATCGATGGTGATCAGTTAAGATACATCTTTCAGAATAAGGACTTTAGCAAAGAAGGCCGTCTAAAGAATTTGCAAAAAGCAAGTGACATAGCTGCCTACTTAAACTGGACTGGAAAAGATGTAATTGTGTCTGTTGTATATCCGTATAAAGAAGCAAGAGATTATTTAAATAGTTTGGTGTCTGATGTAAAATGGGTATATTTGTATTACAAGGAAGAAAGAGGAAGAGAGAACTTTCATGTGAAGGATTTTGAGTTTCCATTCCTAGACGAAAAAGCGTTACAGTTAAATACTTCTAAATTATCAGTAGAAGAATGTTTAAAACAAATTAATAGTTATATCAATGAGTAATTGGGAAAAGAAAATACACGTTAAAAGCTCAATGGAGCGTAAAGATAGTCAATGGTCTTTGTTTATTGGACGTTGGCAACCTCTTCACGAAGGACATAAGCAATTATTTAGACAAGTAATTAGTGAGGGAGGAAAAGTTTGTATTGCTGTTAGAGATGGAGAAGTTAATGAAAAAAATCCTTTTAGTCCTTTCCAAGTTATGACTACTATTTTTGAAGAAATGAAAGAGGAGTTTGAAGCAGGCAATCTAAGAGCAATGATCATACCGGATATTTGTTCGGTTGAGTTTGGACGTGGGGTTGGATATGATATTATTGAGCATATTCCTCCAACTGAAGTAGCTGAAATCTCAGCAACCAAGATCAGAGAACAAATGAAGGCAGAAGGAAAACTATGATAGTAGAAAGAAAGAGACATATTGCAAAAACCATCAGCTACCGAGTTGTAAGTACGCTAATTGGGTTTGGAATTATGTGGGCAATTACGGGTAGTATTAAGATTGGAGCCGCATTTGGGGTTGCTGAACTGGTTTACAAGCCAATCCAATACTATATTCATGAGAGGATCTGGTATAGGTGGATTAAGTACGGATTGAAGAAATAAATATAAGAATATTATAGAATACTGCAAAATGAAAATATTTATACCAAATAGTCTTACATGGTATTACATAACGCAGACGTCACAGGATCGCTAACACTCAACAATGTAAATATATCAGGTGTTACTGGATCATTCGCAGCTAGTGCATCTTTTGCAGCTCAAATAAACTCATTAAACTCATATACTGCGTCTAATAATGTAGCTATAAGTGCGTTAAACGCTTTTAGCGGAAGCATTTTAGCATACACTTCCTCAGCAAATGCAAGGTTTTTATCTATAGAAACTGCAACAGGCTCTCTAAACACATATACTGGTAGTAATAACGCAAATATAGCATTAATAAGTGCTAATATTGCTTCTTTATCAGCGGGTTCGGCTTCTTCTGCGGTTCTTGTAAACACTTTAAGTGGTAGTGTAGCGTCGCTAAATGCCTACACAGCGTCAAATAACGCAAACATTATTTCTCTATTTGCGGGATCAGCGTCAGCTGCAGTCACTGTAAACAGTGTATCACAATCAACGGTAGCTAACACAGCTGCTATTTCAATACTAGCATCAGTTACAGGTTCATATGCGACCACTGGATCAAACGTATTTGTTGCTCCACAATTCATAAATCAAGCCTCAAACGCAATAAGTTTTACTTCAACTGCTTCGCTATATACAAATGGTGGTGCTAGAGTATCAAAAGACTTATTTGTAAGTGGTACAACTTATTTAAACAATTTAACTGTTTATGGTACTTCAAGTATCCAATACATTACTTCTAGTCAAGTTAATATTGGAACAAATATTATCACTGTAAATACAGACACACCGGCAGTAAGATTTGGTGGTTTAGCAGTATTTGATAGCGGATCAACTGGATTGACCGGCTCAATGCTTTGGGATAGTGAAAAAAATCACTGGGTGTATGCAAATCCATCAGGATCAAGTTATAGTGGTGGTATGATTATGAGCGGTCCTCGATCTTCAGCTTTAGGAAGTGAGCAAGGAACTACAAACAATGCTTTGATGAAAGGTCAAGGTGGTGATCACATTACTTCTTCTGCTATTATTGAGGATGGTACTTTAACAAGCATGTATTCTACAATGTATGTTAGTAGTAGTGGGAATGTTGGTATTGGAACTTCAACTCCAACTCGTTTATTAGAACTATACGGACCTTCTCTATCAGCAGACACACCAACATTAAGAATTTCATCAGCTGATTCTTCAGGCACAAGAAAATTTGGTATTGAATTTTATTCAAGAACCGGTGCTGACGTTAGAGGTAAAATATTAGCTGATAACGGAGGTAAACTATACATAGACGATAATGGTGGTGGTGGTGTTTTATTACAAGCAAATGGTGGTACTGGTAACGTTGGTATAGGAACTATACCAAGTGCTTGGTCTTTGGGAAAAACATTACAAATTGGAGGAGATAATGCTGCCATAAATTTCTCAGGTACTGCTGCTATTTTAGGTATAGTTAATGCTTATTATAATGGAAGTAGTTACATTATTCAAAACACAGGAACACAAGCATCTTTTGAATATGGTTTGGCTAGAAGTAATGCTTTCAATTGGAGAATAGGAGCAAGTGCTAGCGCGGGCAGTACAACTCCATTAGGTTTAGTGATGTCGTTATCTTCTAATGGTAATTTATCAATAGGAAACACTAATGATACTTACAAATTAGATGTAACAGGTACAGCGAGATTTACAGGCTAAGTAGATTCAGAAACAAAATTTTATGTAGTAGCTACCCCTCCAGCAACTAATGGAGGATTAATAAATGTAAGAGATACAGTTACTGCTACAAACGTGACATCATTTGCAGGAGTATTTTTTAATAGTTCTCCAGGTAATGATTATTCTATTGGTAAATTAACAGAAAATAATGTAGGATTTTTACAAATTAGAAATGCGAATTCTGGCGCAGAACTATTAAGGATGAACGCTTCAGGAGAAGCTATATTTAGGGGTAAAACAAACATTGTAAAATCTATTTCTGATTATGCTTTCACAATTACAAATACCGACTCCGATGGTTATGGAATGTATATACAAGCAGGTAGCACTAACAATGCTATTGATGTATATAATGCGGCAGGTACTACTCAATTATTTAAACTAACAGGAGCAGGAGCAGCTACATTCTCAAGTAGTGTAACGGCGACACAATTTACTTCACAAGGTGGTAGAGGAACAAGTTATGGATATAAGTTACCTGATTGGCAAATATATAATACAACAAGTGGCAATGCTTTAGCTTTTAGTAATTATACAACTGACTTTTTATATATTAATTCAAGTGGTAATGTTGGCATAGGTACTACATCTCCAAGTAGAGCATTAACAGTTGCTTCAGACACTAGTTTCTATAATGGAGCTGCAGGCACAGGAGCAATTGATCCAGGGGCTCAAGAAGTATTAACAGCAGGATTCAATGTAGCTGGACAGTCTTCGCTTGATATAAGTAACATAGGTGTAACATTAAATAGATGGAAAGCTATAGTTAGAGGGGGATTTGCAAATAATAATGAAGGAGGAGGATTAGTTTCATCTGGCTTAGAAATTGAAGTTGATAGTAATAGTCCTTCAATACCTGTAGGCAGTTCTAGTATTACTTTTTCAAGAAATAGTAGTACAGGAAAATTACAAGTAACAAATAACAATACTTCAAACCTCAGAACAACATTTGTTGGTACAATACAAATAATCAATTATCCTCAAAGTGCTCCTCCTACTATTTCTAAAGTAATATTAGGTAATGTTGGTATAAATACTACGTCGCCTGGAAACTTTAACGGACTTAGTTTTGCTGGTCCTTTTTTAGATGTAGCTGGAATCATGCAGATAAAAGGCACATCTTCAAATACAATTGCTGGATTACAACTTGGCGGAGACACTTATAGAAAAGCAATTATATATTCTAGTGTAGGGACAGATGATCCTTACTTTGCAATAGGTGTGTCATCAGCAGGAAGCTCAAGTAGCGCTAGCGAGCGTATGCGCATAACAAGTGGTGGTAGAGTTGGGATAGGCACAACAAGTCCTACTTCTATTTTAAATATTAGTGGAGTAAATGCAGATGCGGCTATTGATTGGACTAATACAACTGCTTCAACAGGTCGTTCTTATAGATGGGTTTCATTAAATAGCGGTGGTTTTGCTATTGAAGATTTAACGGCGTCAGGAGCGGAACGCATGCGCATAACAAGTGAAGGTTATGTGGGCATAACAGTTACAGGAACAACAGTTACATCTGGTGATTTATTAGGATGCTTAGCCTTTGTATCAAAAGATGCATCAACATATTCATCAGGTGGCATTACAAATATTCGTTCATATGCAACTTCAACTTACAATACTGGAAATGTATCTGGTGATTTAAGATTCTATGTATCAAATGGTTTACAGAATACAACTGCAAGTTATTTATTTGGTACTGAAGCAATGCGCATAACAAGTGGGGGTATTGTTTACATCAACGCTACATCAAATCCAACCCCAGGTAACGCTGCTCCTCAATTTGGTGTTGTAGGTGCTGCTGGTACAGATGCTGTAAACATTAAACATGATCAAGATGCCAATAATACTGTAAATATTTGGCAAATAGGTACTACAAGTCATAATGCGATAGCATTCTATAAAGGCGATACTCAAATTAATAGAGGTCTTATCACAGTAACAACATCAGGTACAACATATAACTCCGTATCTGATTATCGTTTAAAAGAAAATGTTACACCATTAGAAAATGGTTTAGATCGTTTAATGCAATTAAAACCATCTAAATTCAATTGGATTGAAACTGGAAATGAGTCTGAAGGCTTCATCGCACATGAACTACAAGAATACTTCCCAGATGCAGTGACAGGTGAAAAAGACGCTGTATACTCAAGCACAGGAAATATCAAACCGCAATCAGTGGATTATGGTAGAATCACTCCATTGCTTGTAAAAGCATTACAAGAACTCAAAGCAGAGTTTGACGAATATAAATTAACACATCCTTAAAAACAAATAAAACAAAATGGCAGTATCTTATTTTTGGACAATCAACCCACTAGAAGCATATCCAACAGCATCAGGTGAATTAGACGTAGTATTCACAGCACATTGGCAGTATCATGCTACTGAAGTAGTAGATGAGACTACTTATACAGCACAATCAATAGGTACACAAGGTTTAGTGTACGTATCAGGATCCCCATTCACTCCTTTTGAAGACTTAACGCTACCACAGGTATCAGGATGGGTAGAAGCAGCTATGGGTGAAGCACAAGTAGACGCCATGAAAGCTGCTTTAGCGCAAAACATCGCTAATCAGATCAATCCACCAGTTGTAACTTTAGAATCACCTTGGTTGACAACTAGCACAACAACTACGACTACTACAATAGCTTAGTAATAACGTATTAGGGCCAATATTTAACAGTATTGGTCCTTTTTATACTTATTTCAAAATAAATTTGGTGTTTTGAGTTGTTTTGTATATATTTATATGAAATAAACAATAATCTTTATGACATTATTAATTACATTAATTATCGTAGCAGTAGCAATTTTTGTTGCTATGAAATTTGGTAAAGTAAAAGACGAAAACAACAACAACATCCCTGATGTTATTGAAAAACCGTTTCAAGCAGTTAAGGAAGTAGTTAAAGAAGCAGTTGCAAAAACAGAAGCTCCAAAAGCTCCAGCAGCTAAACCAGCTACCAAAAAACCAGCAGTTAAGAAAACAAATGCTAAAAAGGCAAAATAAAATATGGAAAAAATTTCATTAAAGTTACGTGAATTTTATTCTTTAGAAGCTGAGTTAAACGGTTTAGTAAACCAAGAAACAAAAGAAGTTATAACAAAAGGGTTATTAAACGAAAAGATCAAGTTAACCACGAAATACTGGTTATCAGATCTTAATAAGAAAATCTTAGCTGAAAAAGAAGCTGTTGAGAAACTTAGAGAAGAGTTGATCAAAAAACACGGTGATACAGACGAAACCGGTAATGTTGGTATTTCAAAATATATCAACATCGTTAAAAATGAAGCTGGTCAAATTGTAGATGGTGAATTAAGTCCAAAATTTATTGAATTCGAAAATGAGTTTCTAACTCTCTTAGAAGAAGAACGTGAATTAGAACATCACGCTTTCAAACTAGAAGAATTTGATAACGTAGAAACCGATGGTAACTACCCAACCCTCTTCAAATTAATCAAAATCAGCTAAACGCAAATAAAAAATAAAAAAACAGGATATGTCAGACGTTAAAAAATTAACAGAACAAGAGTTACAAGATTTCAAAGCATTTAGACAAGAAGCTAACCGTTTAGCAGCAATTTTAGGTGAAATTCACTACCAAAGAGTGTTAATCGACGCTGAATTAGAGAATCTAAAGGGTGCAATCAAGGCAAACGTAGTATCTCAACAAGAGCAACTAAAAAAGTTTGGCGAAACTTATGGTGATGGTTCAATCAACCCTGAAACAGGTGAGATCACTCCGGTAGCAGCTAACTAAAATACTCCTTCATAATAAATTAGGTTTTGCCGGTAATAACAGCTATTTATTACTAGAAATAAATTTATAAAATGGCAGAAGCATTAATTTCACCAGGTGTATTCCTTAGAGAAAACGACCTTTCTCAAATAACATCAGGCCCAATCACAGTAGGAGCAGCTTTAATAGGCCCTACAGTAATCGGAAAACCTAATATACCAACCCTAGTAACAACCTACTCACAGTATAAGGCTAAATTTGGAACTACCTTCGTTTCAGGAGGTAATACACATGAGTATTTAACATCTCAAGCAGCTTACAACTACTTCCAACAAGGAGGTACTTCATTGTTAGTAACAAGAGTAGCTAGTGGTTCTTATACTCCAGCTACAGCTAGTGTTAATAGTTACTTAGGTGTAACTGCAAAAGCATTGGTAAGCTCTTCTTTCGCAGATGGAGCTTTCTTCCAATTAACTGGATCTACAGTAGGTAAGTTTTTTATAACTGCAAGTACTACACAAACAGACGTTGCTCCAAACTATTATATAGCTACCGGATCAACTGCTGCTCTTACAGCAACTGCAATCGCATCTAAACTTAACTCTTTAGTAAATACTTTCCAAGTAAGTGCTCTTGCAGTAGGTACAAACTTACAATTTACAGCAAGCTCAGCAGGAATCGCTGGTAATAGCTACAGCTATACAAGTGCTTCAATCACACAGCCATTTGCAGGTGGAATTGATCCAATCTATTCTTTTGAACTTGAAACTTTATCTGTTGGTACAGTAATGAATGATAACGCTTCTGCAGCTTCATTCCAAACTACAAGAGGTTTATTACCTTCAGGTTCATCTTCAAACATAAGATGGCAGATTTCAAATGCTGATACATCTTCTGGATACTTTACTTTACTTATCAGAAGAGGTGATGACTATACAACTGGTCAAACAGTATTAGAAACTTGGTCAAATGTATCTTTAGATCCAAACCAAAATAACTATATTGAGTATGTAATTGGTAACCAAACCGAGCAAGTATTGTTCGATGAAAGTGGTCAAGCATACCTACAAATAACTGGTAGCTACCCTAATGCTTCTAATTATGTTAGAGTTAAGGCAGTTAATCAACCAACTCCTAATTATTTAAGCCCTACAGGCCAAGCACAAGCACAATACACATCTTCTATTCCAGTTAATGGTAGCGGATCTTTAAATGGTGCATTTGGTGGTGCAACTGGTCCTTTATATGGTAACTTAAATGACGTAACTTTCACAACAACTGCTCCGTTGAATTTGTTTGAAACAATTCCAACAGTAACTTCAACAGCAACTAACAAAGCTACAAATATTCAAGGTGTATTTGCTGACGATTACGATACAGCTATCAACTTGTTAGCAAACGCTGATGCGTATGTTTACAATGTAATTTATACTCCAGGTTTAACTAACCAAAACGGTACAACTCAAATTGGTGCTTTATTAGCTACAGTTTCAAACCGTGGAGATGCTGTTGCAGTAGTTGATATGGTTGGATACAATCAAACAATTACAACTGTATCAAGCCAAGCACAATCTTACGATAACTCTTATGGCGCTACATATTGGCCATGGGTACAAGTAAGATCAACTGAAACTGGAAGATTACATTTCGTACCTGCTTCAACAATTGTTCCTGGAGTATACGAATACAACGATAAAGTATCTGCTGAGTGGTTTGCACCTGCAGGTCTTAACAGAGGTGGTTTACCAACAGTAATCCAACCTGAAAGACGCTTAACAGTAAGTCAAAGAAACACTTTGTACACTGCTAAAGTAAACCCAATCGCAGTATTCCCAGGTCAAGGTACAGTGATCTACGGTCAAAAAACTTTACAATCAAGAGCTTCTGCTTTAGATAGAGTAAATGTAAGACGTCTATTGATTGCTCTTAAAGGTTACATTGGTCAAATTGCTCAAACATTGGTATTCGAACAAAATACTGCTGTAACTAGAAACAAGTTCTTATCTCAAGTAAACCCTTACTTAGAGTACGTACAACAAAGACAAGGTTTGTATGCATTCAGAGTGGTAATGGATGATACGAACAATACACCGGATGTAATTGATAGAAACTTACTTGTAGGCGCTATTTATTTACAACCAACTAGAACTGCGGAATTTATTCAATTAGACTTTAACATCTTACCAACTGGAGTAACCTTTGGTCAATAAAATAAAAACAATAATCGATGAAGAACAATACAAAAGTTAGATTACATTTATCTAAGCAATTATTTGAATCACTTACTAAGCAAGTTATTGCTGAAGGTAAAGTAAATGATGGCTATAGCGAAGCTGTAAAGCAGCCTAAGCAAGCTAAAGAAACAAAAGCTGAAAAAGCTGCTCCAGAAGTAAAGGCTACTAAGAAGATGAAGAAGATGGAAGAAGTTGGAACAGCTACTGCGGGTAGTGCTAGCACCGCTAAATTAGGTATGGATATGATTAAAAAGGGGCAAGCAATAAAAACTGCTACAGGCTTATCTAAGCAAGAATTAGAAAGTATAGAAAAGATACTTAACACTATCATGACCAAAGCTCCTGAAGGAGAAACAGCAATTGCACTTCAAAAAGCACTTGCCGTTCTTCAACAAAACACTAAAAACGTTGGTGCAGGTCAAAGTAAGCCACAAACTCCTGCAATGCCTGGCAAAATGGAAGAAAAAATGTCTTCTAAGGAGAAAATGGCTAAAGGTCTTTACAAAGAGACTGACATGGAAGAAATGGGAGTAGGATCTGGACTATCATCTGCAAACATAGGACCAGGTGGTGTAGTTGTAGACGACCCTAACTGGCATCAGAATGGTAAAGCAGAAGGTAGTTTAAACGAAATGGGAGCTGAATGGGAAGCACTTCTAACGGCTGCAGGTGTTGCAGGAGCAGGTGTAACAAGCTACGCGATCATGAAAGTACAAGACTATCTGCAGAAAAAGTTTCCAGAACAGTATAAAAAAGCTCAAAAAGCTAGAAGTACAATGGGCGGAGCCAATCCAGGTCTTGATGTCTAAGTTTTGAAAAAAAACAAATAACTTATATTTATATTAAATAACACATAAGATGCCTTTATTAGATCCAAATGAAATTATGTTTACAGCTTTTGAACCTACAGTTCAGAATCGTTTCATAATGTATATAGATGGTATTCCTTCATTCATGATTAAAGCAGCATCTGCTCCAAACATCGACTTAAGTGAAGTGAAATTAGACCACATCAACGTTTACCGCAAAATTAAGGGTAAGGCTGAGTGGCAAGACATGACATTAAGTCTTTACAACCCAATCTCTCCGTCAGGCCAACAGGCTGTAATGGAGTGGATTCGTTTATCACATGAATCAGTGACTGGCCGTGATGGTTATTCTGACTTCTACAAAAAAGATTTGAACCTATCTATCTTAGGTCCAGTAGGTGATGTGGTAAGTGAGTGGATCAT
>Ga0181352_1000970_pt1 | contig 11585 bp, 4 predicted proteins | sample Fa13VDMLBSN_FD_130103 | JGI IMG/M metagenome (GOLD analysis project Ga0181352, IMG submission 130103) | Freshwater viral communities from Lake Michigan, USA - Fa13.VD.MLB.S.N | ecosystem: Environmental > Aquatic > Freshwater > Lake | place: USA: Michigan | collected 2013-09-23 | reverse complement strand
TATTTTAAAAGAAATTGAAAAAACTACTGAGCAAACTTTAGTTAATCCTTATGAAAGAGTTATAGGTGCTAATGCAGAAGAACGTGGTGCAGTTACTCGTGCTGAAGAGATAGCTAAGGATAATGCATTATTTGATGAGTCTGTAGCTCCTTCTACATTTACTAATGCAGAAGGTAAAACTATTTATGGTTTACAAACAGATACTTATCATATAAGAAAGATGTTTGAAATAGCTACTAGTGAAGATTGGACATTAGAAGTTTTACGTAAGAAAGCTGAACAAGACCCTACATTAATTTACTTATTAAGCAATCCTTTATTAAATTCAGAAAGCTTTGAAGCTGTTAAACATACTATTAGAATTGAGCGTATAGATGGTTTACGTGAAAGATCTATTAGTTATAATACTGATACTAAAGAAAATAAAATTGGAGTTAATAAAAGACAAACTGAAGGTGTTACATATGGTAGTTTAGGAGCACGTGAGTATGCTATGTTGCCTTATATGTTATATACTAATAAAAATGTACAATATGTAAATGGTAAACCAATCTCTTTAAAGCCTGTTCTTATTACTGTAATGGAAGCTTCTAATACAGCAGATATTGCAGACTTACCTATAGTACAAGCAGTAAATCCTGACTCAGGTAAAATTACTAATACTTTTATAGATGCTCTTTTTAATCAATTAGAAGGTGAGCATAATAGAATTAAAGCATTTGAGCAAGGTAAGTTTAGTCAAACTAAAATCTTAAACTTTAATTATGGTAAGAAGACAAGAGCTGCTGAATTTTGGACAGACAATAGAGTAATTTTAGAAGCTATTTATGGTACAAGTCCAGAAGCTGAAGCTAAAATAGATGAAATTACTAAAGCTGAAAGTTTAGAACCATATAAAGAAGAGATTAGAAAAGGTATAGAACTTTGGGCACAACAAGAAGTAGATAACCATATAGAAGATTTAATAGATTTAGGTATCTTAAAAAGAAGTAAAGAAGGTAATTTAGAAAATGTTTTATTACCTAAAGGCTTCTCAGAATTATTAGCTGAAGGAGATCCTAATAAAATCTTTGTAGGTAAAGCTGATTTAAAGAATAACATAGGTCAAGTATATTTATCTAACATGGTAAATACATTTGGTATTAATCAACTTCTTTCAGGTGACTCTGCATTATCTTTAAAAGATTATACAGATAAATTTAAAAGAGATAGAGGTGCTAATGCATCAGGAGCTAATACAAGTCGTGTAGCTTTTAAAAATGAACCTGCTACTAAATTAAAATTTGCTGTTTATACTACTGAAGATTTTGATGAACTTAAGTCTAGTGAATATGCATTAGGACCTACTAAGATTGTTAAGATTTATAAGCCTGGTACTACTGAATTTACAGAAGAGTTTAAAGAGTTAGAAAAAGAACTTACTCCTGAACAATTAAAAAAGGCTAAAGAAAAAGGTGAGATTGCTGTAGCTGATGCACAGGGACATGGTACTGTAGCTTTATTTAGAGAGATATATGATTCATTAGGTCGTATGACTCCTGAGTTGCATGAGATTTATAATAAGATAGAAAAAGGCGAAGAAGAACTTACTCCAGCAGAAAATAAAAAGTTAGCTGACAATCAAGTTATGCTTAACTCTTTAAAGATGGTTTATTATAATGGTCAAGAGTATTTAAAGTTATCTATCGCACCATTAAGTAAACAAGCTACTTCTTATAAAAATAAAAATGGTGAATGGGTAGCTCAAAAAGGTCTTGAGTGGTATCATGATATGCGTACTAAATTAGAAGCATCAGGTACTCACTTAATAGGTCCTTTATCTATGAGTAAGAAAAGGACTAATAATCCTGTTATTCTAGATAAAAATGGTAACCTTCCTAGCATTGAAGACATCCAAGCAGGTAGTAATTTCTTAGACCCTAATTATTTTAGATTACAACAAGAAAACCCATCTAATAAACTTCAAGGTAAGGATGCTACTCAGATGATGCAAATTTTATTAGCTGAGCAAAATCCTAATACTGAAGTTACATTACCTGATGGTAGAACACTTAAAGTAGGTGAGATACTAAATAGATATAATGAGTTATTAGGGTATCGTGTTGAAGAAGCTGCTAAAATAGCTAAGGCTTTTATTACAGAATTAAAAGGAGAAGTTTCTAAAGGTAAACCTACTATTAAATTAGGAAAGCTTATTCAAATCTTCCGTGAAGTAGCTGCACAATCAGGTGCTTCTGAAAAGTTATTAAGTGTGTTAGAGTTAGATCAAAATGGTGACCCACTATATGATATAAACTTACCTGACGTAGTAACTAAGTTTGAAGAAATGTTTAACGCACATTTCAATAAAGTATTTAGTCAAAAGATTCCTGGTTATAAACTTACTTTACAATCTGGCCATGCTCATAACATTATTTATAATAAGGCTACAGGTAAGATAGTAAATAGAGCAGAATATTTAGCAAACCCTGAAGCTTATGCAGGAGATGAGTATGGTACAAGAGAATTAGCTTATGACCAACCTAGAATAGTAAATGGAAAAGAAGTAGGTCGTTATGCTGAGATAATTATACCTTTCCACTTTGCTGAACAGTTTGGATTAAAACCAGGAGATGCTATTCCTGAAGAGATTGCTTATTTATTTGGTGTAAGGATTCCTTCACAAGATAAACACTCTGCAATGGCTCTTAAAATTGTAGATATTCTTCCTCCACATTATGGTTCTAATGCTATTTTTCCTAAAGAATTAATTCTTCTTACAGGTAGTGACTTTGATATTGACTCGTTTTATGTACATAGACCTGCACATTATATTAAAAAAGCTGAAGATGGTACTTCTAGATTTATGTTGTTTGGTAATAAAGAAGACTCAGCATTTGAACAACATATTTTATGGTATAGTAAAAGTGATGTTTTTGTAAAGAGTAACATTAACATTATTAAAAAATCTAATTCTCCTTTAGCTACTGCTTATAAAGAAGCTAAACAAGCTTTGAATAATAAGAAAGCAGAAATAAAAGAAAGATATAAAGAGAAAAAAGAATTATTAGATGCTATAGAATATGGAGTGTCTACTAAAGAAGGTTTTATAATTCCAGCTATTACTAATAAAATTAAAGCTAGAGAAGTTGGAAGAGATATATCAGAAATAAAAAAAGAACTAGATATTTTAGCAGAAGAATTAACTAATGCAGAAGAGGCTATAGCTTTACAAGCTATGCGTGAATTAAGAATTCCTACTACAGAAAAAGAATTTGATAAAACTAAACCTAGAAATCCTGGTGCTTTAAATAATGAATTGTTAGATATGAAGATTGCTCTTCATACTAATTCTCATATAAATAAAGAGATTAATAAAACTCCTGCCACTCTTCGTGCTGTACAAGATGAAGCATTACCTAGTTTATTAGAACTTTTAGGGTTTAAAGCAGATGGTAGTAATCATGGTAGAAGAACTACTACTTACTCTATGACAGGATTATTAAAAGCTTTTATTTCTAATAAAGCAGGTAGTGCAGCTATTGGAGCTGCAGTAAATGCTACTCAATTATACTCTGTATTTTCTCATTATGGATTAAGTAAAACAGAGCCTATAATGTATGATGAAAGTGGTAATCCTGTATCAATGCCTCATCTAACAATAGATGGTGTAGAGTTAAAAGGAATTAGTAAAACTAGTTTTAGTAATAAAGCTGGTACTGTAGGTAAATCTATAATAAGACGTATTATGGATACTCTTTCTACTCTTACTTCTTCTATGACAGATAATGGTAAATGGCTATTCAATAGTAAAATGAATATAGACCTTGATACTTTATCTGTAGTTAGTTATGGAGTACAACAAGGTATGCCTTTACCTCATATGATTTACATGATTAATAATGAGTATGTAAATCGTTTTATTAAGTTAAATAAAATAAATTCTATTCAGACATTAGAAGATGGTAAATCTGAAGATGAAAGAAATGCAAATGCTCGTAAAGCATTATTTGAAGAATTAGAAGAAAAACTTTTAAAAGAAGATCCTAATTTAAATTTAGATGAGTTACGACTTGCACCTATATCATATCAAGAATTAACAAATTATTTAAAGTATAGTTCTTTAAGTAAAGCTTATTTAGATTCTAAAGATAAAGCTAACTTCTTTACACTTTTAGAACAAAGTCCTCAAGGAGAAGATTATCTAAAAGCTCAGTATAAAATGCTTTATGCTTATACTAGAATGCAGAAAGAATCTATTTTTATAAATGCCTTTACAAGTATAATTAAACTTACTAAAGGAGTCGTAGGAGTAGAAAATGATAGGTCTTTTTCTGCAGATGATTCTATATTAGAAGCTTTAGATACATTAAATATAGCTGTATCAAGAAGTGAATCAGGGCAATATTATTTTAGTCATGCTAATCCAGAACTTATAGCATTAGGAGCTATTCCTTATGATGTACTTCCTATTATTCAAAATGATGCATTAATTAGAACTAATCTTATTGAGTTTCTTGAAAAACAAGAAATAAGTAAAGAAGTCTTTGTTGCTAAAACAGGCTTAGCTCAAGTTACTAGTAAACTAGTAAAAGCTACTATGGATACTTTTACTAAGTCTATAGTTAAAAGAAAAACTTTAAGAGCTTTTCGTAGAAACTTTGAAAGTTACTTTAATGCTATGGCATTTAGAGAATGGTGGAGTAAAAACCAATCTACTCAATTTCCTAGATTAGATAGCTTGTTATTTAAAGATTTAGATAAAACTGAAGCTTCTTTACAAGATCAAATTACTAAATTCATTCAAGATAATCCTCAGTTTAAATCTAATTTATTCTTCCGTGTACTAAAAGGAGATACAAATGAAAAAACATCATTTGAAAATTTAACTACAAATACACGTGGTAAAAATAATCCTGGCTTTATATCAGATGTATTAAATGATTATGATGCTATTTTAAATCATAATACAGAAGGCCGTAACTTAGCTAATAGTTTATTCTTATATCAATTAGCTAGATATGGTTTACAATATAAAAATGATTCATATGTAGGTATTATAGCAACAAATAGATTTAAAGTTATTGCTAATAATATTAAAGAAATGATACCTTTGTTTAATACTTTAAACGAAGTTAAGTTTCAAGATATGTTTGGTATGTCTAAAAATGAAGCATTACATGGGTTTTTAAGAAGGTTCTTCTCTGATATAAACAATTCAAAAGCTGTAAGAACTATTTACCCTAGTAAGATTGCTAAATTTAGTTATGTAGACCCTGGTACAGGAGCTTTAGTATTCCCTAAGTCTTCTGAATTAATGAATGCTAAAACAGGTAAATTCTATACAGAAGCAGAACAAACTGCTATTAGAAATGCTCGTCATAATTATATAGGAGCTGTAAAAAGACCTGATAAAAAAAGGTCTACTGCTTTTCCTTATATGTTAAAAGTAAAAGACAAAGGAGTAATTACTTTGTATGTACTAAATCAACTTAATGGTATACCTATTAAAAATGTAAATATATTAGAAGAAGCTTTTAAAAATAAAAACAATGGTAATTTAGATGGCTCTAATGCTGTATATGTACCTATTAATTATACAGGTAGTAATATTGCTAATAATTCATTCTTACCTTATAGTCTTACAGATGAAGAGTTAGATAATGTAACTAGACATATTCAAGCTACTGTAGGTAAAGACGCTGTTCAAAATACTGCAGTTGATGCATTTAGTGTTGATGAATTTAATGATGAAATGTTTAATTCAATGGGTAGTACAGATGTAGTACCATTAGCACCTGAAACATCAAAAGGTTCAGCATTAGGTGGATTATTAAAGCCATTTCAAGCAGAAGATTCTGCACCTACTACTCAAGGTGTTCCTCAACCTACTGCTCCTATAACATCTATTCCTACTAATAAAATTATATCAGGTGGTCAAACAGGAGTAGATAGAATAGGATTAGAAGTAGGTAAAGATTTAGGATTTGCAACAGGTGGAACAGCTACTCCAGGATTTATTACAGAATCAGGTCAAGACTTAAGTCTTAAAGATTTTGGAGTACAAGAAATTGATTTAAATGTTCAAGGTGGAAAAACTGGTAGAGAATTTTATTTACCTAGAACTGAGCAAAATGTAATAAATTCTGATGGTACAGTTTATTTTGCTTCAGATGCAGATAGTGCTGGTAAATTAGCTACAGAAAGATTTGCTAAAATACATAATAAACCTTTCTTAATAAATCCTACAGCACAACAATTAAATGCTTGGTTAATACGAAATAATATAAAAACTTTAAATATTGCAGGTAATAGAGGTAGTAAACTTACTGAACAACAAGCAACTAATATAAAAAATATTTTAACAAGTGCTTTAAAGATTACTAGTTCTCCTAAATCTTTAGAAAATGCTAAACCTAATGTTGCTATAAATGTAGGTACAAGTACTGAAGAAAAAAGTATAACTAACATAGCTGATTTAAGTAATAAATTAATTTCAAGTGTTATAAGTGATTTTTCAAAAAGTCAAGAACAGATAATTAAAGAAGTGCAAAGAATAAGTAAACTAAGTGATGCTGAGTTAATAAAAGAATTTAACGAAAAAAATAAATGTTAATCAATGGTTTGTCCTAATAAATCACACCCTGTATATAAAGAAATAGCTGCTAAATATGGTGATGCTATAGCTGATGAAGCTTATGTAAAAAATGGCTATGAAATACCTGAAAGTTTAGCTGCTGCAGAAGAGTTGTTAAAGAAGCCCCTGAATCAAACAGGGGCTACTGCTCAATCTACAAGTGCTAGAATTAGAAAAACTATACTAGATGCTTTAAAAGTACAAGCTGCTATTTATGGTAAATCTAAAGGCTCTGAAGCTAAACTAGAAAGAGTTGAAGCTTTAATTAGTAAGTTAGAAAAAGACTTTACATTAAATGCTATTTTAGAATTATTACATACAGCAAATACTTTTACTAACGAAGCTCTTGTAAGATTAACTACAATTGAGAATACTATAAAAAAAGGTATTAATACTTTAACACCTGAAGAGTTAAGTTATCTTGCTTCTCAGACTAATGAGATTAAAGATTTATTAAGTACTTATTCTATATTACAAGATGCAGAAAAATTATTTGTAGATGAAGATCCTAATCTTGCATTAATAAATAATGTAATGCGTAAAAGACGTGCTGCAATAGATTCTTTTAAATTAATTCATGAAGAGTTAGTAGCTCAATGGTTAACTAATGCTGCAGAGCGAGTTAATACTGCTTTAGAAGCTGCTGATAAAGCTCAATGGAGAGTTAGTAAAGACATGATTAAAAGACTTCTTAAAACAGCTACTTGTGATATTAGTTTTTGGGAAGAGTGTTTTGGGGCACAAGCTAATAGTAAAGACCCTATTACAGGTTTAGTTGCTGCAGCTATTAAAGAAGAAGCATACTTAGGAGAAAAAGAAGATGATAGAATCTTAATGGAAATTATGCCTTTGTATGAGCAGATGTCTGGTAATAAAGATAATCCAGCTCAGTTTAATAAAGAGTATATTCGTGAAGTTAAAGTAAGAGAATGGGTATCTGAATTAGATTCTAATGGTAAACAAGTATTTGATGCTAATGGTAATCCTAAAAGAAAGTTAGAGTATGTAAAGAAAAAAGCTTTTCAACAAGAATACTTAACTGATGAATTTGAAATAGCTAGAAGAGAATCTTTTAAAGAAGTAGCTGCAGGTGTAGATGAAGCCTCTGCTAAAAATAGAGCTAAAAAAATGCAAGCTTGGTATCAAGAAAATACTGAACTTGCAAATGTAGAAGAGTTAATAGCTCGTAAAAAGAATGCTTTGCCTACTATGCAAGATTACAATGCATGGTTTGCTAGAAATACAAAAGAAATTCCTTTAGAAACTTATTCTAATGGAGAAACTAATGCTAAGTATTATGAGGCTAATCGTATTCATGAGATTAAAGGGGATAAAATAATTATTTATACAGGAGAATTTATTAAGCCTAATAAAAAATGGCTTAATCCTGCATGGGCTAAATTAAGTAAAGACTCGTATTATATGGCTTTGTATAATACGTATAAAAATGCTAATGATAAACTACCTACTGCAAAACAATTACAGCATGGTATGTTACCTCAAATTGAAATGACTGATGGAGAAATTTTATCACAACATGGAGCTGTTGCATTAGCTAAACATAAGAAAAATTCTACTTTTAATGTTAGAGCTTATGATAAAACAATGGGATTACAGACTCCTTCAGGAGCTTCTGTAAAATTTGTTCCTATTTTATTTACAGATCAAATAGATAATTCATATGTAAGTGATGATTTATTACGTTCTACATTAATGTTTAGTCAATCTTCTAATAGGTATAGTAGAATGAATAAAGTACAACCTGTTGTAGCATTGTTAACTGACATAATAGAAGGTAATAGTTCTTTAGGAATTGAACCTAGAAAAGTTCAAGAATTAACTTCTACTGGACAAACTATTTTAACAGCTATTACTAATAATATTAGAGTAAAAACATCTTCTACAGTTCGTGTAAATAGAACTTTATCTGAATTTTTAGATAAGGTAATATATGATGAAAGAGAAATTCAAGCTGCAATAGGAAATATTTCTATTAATAAAATAGCAGCTAAATTAGGTGCTTATAGTGCTATTACTAAATTAGGTTTAAATCTTAGTGCTGGTATAAATAATGAAATGTTTGGTAATTATGCCAATCTTGTTGAAGCTATAGCAGGTCAATATTTTAATGTAAAACATTTAGCTTCTGCACAAGCTGAATATATGAGTAATATTGGTGGATTCATGATGGATTTATCAGCTGGTTATCCTAAAAGTAAAATAGGAATTTTAGCAATGACTTATGATGCTATTCAAGGAGAGTTTCAAGATGAATATGGAAGAAAACTTTCAGGTACTGCATTAAAAAGAGCTTTCTCAAGTAACTCTATGTTCTTTTTACAGAAGTCAGGTGAGCATCATATTCAAACTAGTGGTATGATTGCTATGATGAAGGCTACTAAAGTACAATCTAGTGTTGGAGAAATATCTTTATGGGAAGCTTATGATGAAAAAGGTAAATTAAAACCTGGTGTAAAGTGGACTCAAAAAGACCAATTTGCTTTTATGCAGAAATTGCATAAAATGAATAAAGATTTACATGGTATTTATAATAAGTTTGACTCACCTACTATTCAAAGAAGATGGTATGGTAAACTTGCTATGATGTTTAGAAAGTATATGTATACTGGATTTAATCGTAGGTTTACTAGCAGATATTTAGATATAGAAGGTGCTGATATTTATGAAGGGTATTTTAGAACATTCTTTCGTGCTTTAACTACTGACTTAAGAACTATGAAGTTTAACATGTTAATGACTAATAACATGGATGAAACTAGTAAAAGAAATATGTATAGAGCATACACTGATTTATTATTCTTAGCTGGTGCATTAACTATCTTTAGTTTATTAGGAGCTGCTGCAGGAGATGATGATGAAGAAAATTCATGGGTTACTAATCAAATCTTATTACAATCTAGAAGATTTAGTGGTGATTTAATGTGGTATGTAAATCCTGCAGAATTTATTAAACTTACAAGAACTCCTGCTGTTGCATTAGATAGTGTAGATAGTTTAATAGATTTCTTTGCTCAAGCTGCTAATCCTTTAGAAAAATATGAAAGAGCATCAGGGCCTTTTGAAAAAGGAGATTATAAAATGGAACATCAATTGTATAAAAACTTTCCTGGTCTATCTGGTATATACAGATCGTTAGTTCCTGAACAACAGTTAAAAATCTATCGTACTTATAATAAATAAAGTGTCAAAATAAGGCTTAAGAAGGGCTGTTAACTATAAAGCCCCTACAAGTTAGGGGCTTTACTGTTGTATAAAAGTTCTTCAATTAATTTATGGGCAGTTATATTAGCACGTGTTTCTGAAACTTCAAATTCTTCTTTTATAAAGTTCTTTATAATATCATAACTACGATTCTGTATATTCTTCATTATATTATCCCCTGTTACATACATTCTAATAGTGTCACTAAGTAAATCATCTACTATTACTCTATACCCTTTATCTATGCTGTATAAATCTTCAGCTTTATAAATGGTATGTCTAATACTACAATCATTTATTTCTCTACCTCGTACATTAAATAATCCTTGTATTTGTTTGCTAGTATATCCAGCAAGACGAAATAATGCTACAACTAATAATCTACGAGCTTCTATTACATCAGCCTTTCTATTATTAACATATAATTTAGTTATATCTATTCTTGTTTTTTTAATTACTGCATATTCTGCAGCTTTTAGAAAGTTTAGTCTATCTAGTACTAATGCTTTTCTACATTCTTTACATGTCCCTATACTAATGCCTTGTACGGCTGACTGTATATGACATATACTGCATAATGTGTTCTCCATAGGTTAGTTTAAAAACTAACCTTACGGGGTTAGTTTAATTTTAGCTGGTTTCCCAGATTTCTGAATTTTGCTTACTTAGGCTTTTTATTTTATGAGCTTCTGAATATGTTTCTTTACTAAAGTCTATTGCACTAGCTACTTCTGCACTGTCTGGCAAATCTACATCCAGACTTTCTTCTAACTCTTTACGCTTATCTTCATCTCTGTAAAGCACTTTATATACAGTTGACTGATTACCAAGACTATAGAATTTTAATATTCTTCTTTTAAGAGATTCTGATACTCTGCTATACTTAGAACCTAAGAATATTAGATAATCAGTATACCACTTTTCAGGAATATAAAAATAAAATAGAGTTGTATACTTGTCAGGTTCATACATACCTCTATAATCAGGATGCTTTGCAAAAGTATTTTCTAATCTTGCAAAGCTGCCTTCTAAATCTTGATACTCATAATGTAAAAACATGCAATTCTTTACCTCAGGCAAGTCTTCACTACCTATATAAACATTAAGTAGTAAATGCTTCTGCATAAAGACAGGATCTATTTCAAGCATAGGAGGAAGAAATATATAAGATTTATTCTTTTGCTTAGGTTCAAATCTTGTCTTCCTCATAATAATTACAATAAATAGGTTTCCTTAATAACTTGCTCTAAATTAGGTGGGTCATACCTGTCAGATTTAATAACCTTTCCATCTTCACGATATACTGGTTTTCCATCTTTATCTAATTTAGTCATATTTGACCTGTGGACTTCATAAAATCCATCTTCTAACGCAATTCCCATACCACAGGCATGTACTGTTCCAAGAAGGATATATAACTGATCTACTAAAGCATCTAACATACCTACTAAGTTTCCTGCTTCTGCAGCTTCTTTAAACTCATCTAACTCTTCTAAAGCTAGTTTATACCTGAGTTCTATAGTTGCTTGGTCAGGAACAGTAGGAAACATTTGGTTCTCTATGTTAAAGGCTTTATGAAATTCTGCTACTTTTCGTAGCAAAGGGTTCATAGAATTCATTCTCTACTAATGTTAAAACTTTATTTGCTTCTAATAATACATAAGTATCTTTTGGATACTCCCATTTATCATGCTTGATATGCCATACTAAATCATTTAAATCTTTGTTTAATTCTAAATGGCCTTTC
>Ga0181352_1000969_pt1 | contig 11590 bp, 15 predicted proteins | sample Fa13VDMLBSN_FD_130103 | JGI IMG/M metagenome (GOLD analysis project Ga0181352, IMG submission 130103) | Freshwater viral communities from Lake Michigan, USA - Fa13.VD.MLB.S.N | ecosystem: Environmental > Aquatic > Freshwater > Lake | place: USA: Michigan | collected 2013-09-23 | reverse complement strand
TCGTCAGTTCCGCCAGTAATTTTTAAAAGTCGCTCCGTGTAGCTTGTCGTACTTCCAATCGGAGCCATTTCAAGGAAAATAGTCCCCTCAGTCTGCCCAATCAAAGAGCTGATACCCGTTTTGCTGCACGCATCCGCCAAACGCGTTACCGCTGCTGTGGTGGTCGGAATTAGGCTCGTTGCGTAAGCGCCGGCTTCGAGCTGGAATCCGTAACCAAATAAACCACTGGTTCCGTTTCCGGTGTATGAAGACGACGTTTGCAGATAAATGATAGGTTGAATTGCTCCGGTTGCTGAAACCACTGTGCCGGTTGCCGTAACTCTATACCATCCGTTTCCCACGCTCGTAATACTTGAGCTGGTGGCACTGCTTGAGGTAACTGTTCCAGTTGACAAATTAAAAGTAGTCGTAATATTCAACCTACCGGAACCTGAAGCTATAGTTACCGTAGTTCTTTCCGCTGCTTTAAAGTAGGCAGACATCGTATATGCTTGCCCGAGCGTAACATTAAAAAGGTTGGAGTAAATTGCGTGTGCGCCGGTCGCTGTGTTTTCTACAATTTTATCGGCATTTGTCGTGCCATCCGGCGAAGCCGTTGAATTTGCCGAAACCGTTGCGTTTTCAGTAGTCCACGAGGCATTATCCAGTTCGGAACTGTAAAAAATAAGGTTGGTTCTACTTGGTTCCAAAAGTAGTTTTGGGCATGTCGCCCCGCCCGAATAATCCAAACGCGGTACATTGCTGCTCACGGTTTCAATCAGTCCGCTGGCGTTTACGCGCGTGGCGGTGCTGGCGCGGCTAAAAGTTAGCTGGCCGTCAGTCGTTAACGGCTTTTGGGCGTAGACCTTGGAGGCCTTGTAACCCGATGGAACCAGGACTAAGCTGGCGAGATCATAGAATGCGCTCATAATAGATTAGCGATGGCGTTGATGGTACAAGTGCGGGCCTCGGCTGTTCCACTATCTGCGAGGACATACGCCTCATAAGTGTCCCAGATCGGGGCTGCATAGTTTCCTCCTGTAAAGATAGTTACAAATAGGGCGGAGTTCATAGGTAGCAAGTGTTAAGCTCAACCACTCCGCCATCCGCGATCACATAGGCGTAGTAGTAAGGGTTTATAGGTAACTCGTAAGCGATCATAGGATCTGGTTGGGGCGTTTGGAGTTCGTGTCCGTTTCCAAGTTTCCGTCAATCCATTCGGCATAAGTGACAGAGGTACTCCGCTCACTCATGGTCAAATTGATGGGTTTGTAGTCCACAGATTCCCAGGTGAGAGTGTGGTTGTACCTGATGTTTCCATTCAGGTTGATCTCATAGTACTGTTTGGGTCGGTAGTTCTTCCGGGCGAGTTGATATGCCACGCGCTCAAGAAGGAGGTTTTGATCCGTGTCCCAAAAGATATTCCCGTAGGCGGTGGTCCGTGCCGCACTGGTGAAGCACCGAAGCTCCCCAGCAAGTGCCGGAGCCACTCCTGAGTTGGTCCAAATGTCTCCGAGTTCTGTGCGCATCTCTTCGGTCACGCCATTGATCTGGGCGGTATTGTCCGCATAGTAGGTCGTAGACTTTGGATTGTCATTGTGGTAAGCAAAGTACAGCGAAGAGGTCACGAGAACAGTGTCCGCCGGGTAGCCTGAGGTCTGTTGGCCGTTGACAGTCACATACAAAGGCTCTGTGCCGATTGTGGGCAAGGTGTCGAGGTGTAGGTTGAAGCTCACCTCAAACTGTTCAATGCTTGGACCTGGACCAACAATCTGGTGATCAGAGTAGGTGATGTAGGAGGATGTGGTCACCCAGTCTGATCCATTCCACCAATAGTTCCCGAACTGGATGTAAACTTGCCACTCGCCGTCGATGGCTCCACCTGGGAAGCCAGCGTCAAAACTCAGGCGCATGCGCAGAGTTGCGGAGTAGTCCATGTGATTCGCTCCCGTTGGAGTGACATTGCTCACGAAGTAATTGTCACGATCCTTGAAGGTGGTGGCCTCATCTCGGATGATTCCCTGAGAGGGTTGATTGTGGATCAGGAACACCTCGCGGGTTGCGGGTTTGTACAACTCTGAACCATCGGCGAACACCACAGTGGTCACAGTTGTGGCTGGTGGAGTTACGCGACCCAGGAATGCTCCGAATTTTGTGTACACATTGTACCATGCTGGTGTCTTGTACTCAAGGCTTCGGAACACGAGCATGCCCTTGTCTTGGAAGAGCTGGAGGGCAAAAGTGGTACAGATGTCATCAATCACCTCTTTGTAGGTCCTGAATTCAGCGTCTTTGATGTACAGACCTTCCTGGATGCATCCGGTCCACCACAGGCCTCCCTGGTTCGTTGTGATGCCTTTGTTGCTTGGCTGGCGGTGTTCACTGATATAAAAGCCTTCGTAACAGTCCCAGAAAGTGCAAAGGTTGAAGATATCCGCAATCTGATCTGTGAAGGCTTTTGTGCCAGTATATTGATAAAAATCCGCGCGGCGGTCCAAGAGTTGGAATCCATCAGAGAAGGAAAGCTTCACAAAGCGCTGGCCATTGATCACTTCGATGGAGCTGGTGTCTGGGACCAAAAAGCCTCTCCAGATCACATCGAGCCCTTGTTTCATCTCCATGACATAGCGGCCCTTGGCATCGCTAAGCATTGCGCGATAGTTGCCGATGGAAAGTCCTCCAAAGACAGAGACATTCATCTCTGAAGGAATCAACCCTGGGAGGATCTTGTCTTGGGCGCGGTAGCTCAAAGACCAGTCCGCCACCGTGAATTCGAGATTCGGTGCTGGGCTGAATGACGCATCAATGCCGTATAAAACAAAGTCATATTCGGCCGTGCTTGCTGTTTGAAGGAGTACCTTAGCCACCGATCCGAGAATAACTTGAAGCGCTTCGGACATTGCCCAGAAGCAAATCTTGACCGTAGATCCGGCCTTGGAAGTTCATCATGCCTCCGGAATCACCTCCGAAGAAGTTTCCAAGTCCTTGTCCTTGTCCGATTGCTCGGAAGGCTGTACCAAATCCAACTCCAGTGAATGCTGAGAAAATAGCCGCGAGGATGGTGGTGGTTGCGATCGCAATGATGAGTTGCTTGACATACTCCTTCAATCCCTCTTTGAGCGATTCAAAGAAGTTCTCACCGTCATTGATGGCATCCGAAAAGGCACCGCTCAGGATGTGTCCAAACTCTGCGCCAAATGAGGCCGCGTCCATCATGGAGGCCTTCACGCCGTCTACTGCCTCGATGAGTGGCACCAACTCACCCTCAAGCATGTCAATCTCTTCGATGTCAATGGGCTCAAAGCCTTGGAGCACTTCGCCCTTGGCTACAAACTCAAAGTCCTCCTTCTGGAATTGACGCGCAAGACTGAGCATGTTTTGAAGCTTGTCCACAAACTTCTGGGCCTCCTTGTTTGTGACCACCAAACCCGCCGTGGCTTGATTCGCCGCCGTGACCAAGCCCTTGCCCATCTTTGGAGCTGCGATCGTGATATCTTCCATCGCTGCGCGTGAAGCCGCAAGGCCGTCCAAGTAGACGCGCTGTGCTGCGCCACTGGTCACGTTCGCATAAGTGGCGAGATAGGCAATCTTCTCCCAGAGCGTGAGGTGGTTGCTCATGAGGTGGTTGATGACTTTGAAGCCATCCGCCACAAAGCCCAGGAGCGCCTCGTACATCGGGAGAAGGTTCTGCCCGATTGCCATCTGGAGGTTCTCGATGCTCGCGCGCTGAGCGTCAATCTTGTCCTTTGTGGTCATGACTTGCTCTCCAGCGGCGGCCATGCTCGTGTCGATGATCCGGCCCACTGCATCCGCAAAGGTTCCGCCCTTCTCAAGCTCGGCGCTTAGCTGAGCCGCTGAGATACCAAGGTTGTCAAGGATCAGGGTTGACTGGCGTCCCACACCGTTCACAATAGATTCCACCATGAAATCCACGGAGGTGCCCATCTCCTGGGCTTGCTTCTTGGCAAAGCCGAGGTATTTGGTAAAGTTCTGGATCGGGATGCCCAGATTCTCAGCCTTGACCGCTTGCTGCATCAGGTTCAGGTCATTGACCGTTCCCTTGACTTGTTGGCGCATTTGTGCCAGGTTCGCTTCGTTTCCGATGCGCTCAAAGGCACGAGCGATGCCCTCAGCCTGAAGGCCGAGGTCGATGGATTGCATGACAAAATCTTGCAGCTTTGACCCCGCAAAAGAAACCCCGATGAGGCCGCCAAGATCCGAGAACTGGCGGCTCATTTGCTTGAGCGAATTGTCCACCTGGCTGATGCCGCGGCGGAATTCCTTCACATCAAGGCCGAGAATGACTGAACTGGTCGTGTCTGACATAAGATTCTAAAAGAGCCCGGAGGCTCGAGGTTTTTTGCTCATCATCAAATCTCAGGAGGTCTGTCTCCTGGATCACTTTCTTCGTGCTTTTGCCTTCGATGTTAACGAGCACAGTGGCGAGCCACCGTGTCCGTCTCCATCTGTCCTTCTCCGCTTCGAGTGCGGACTTCATCACCGCGTCCATCTCATCCCTTGTGAGGCTGAGAGCGTCCGCTTTGCTTAGTCCGGCCCGACAAAGCAGCTCACCCAGTACGTCTACTGGGCGGCCGCCGGGGAAAAAGGGGCGTTTAGCCTCTGGGAGAGTTCACTGAGATCCCAAGCTCCCGCCATCATTTTGAACTCATCAAAAGACGGGCGGTCTTGTACATCCCAGAATTCCTGAGCGTAGAGCATGGCTAACAAGTCAGCCAAGCCGTACTCCTTCAGTTGCGCGATAGGTTTCCCAGATACCTCCTCAAAGAGGATGGCTGCGCCAAGCGTGAATTTTTTCCCCTCCATCGCTTAGTTCGTTCCGACAGTCCAAGCACCGTTCCCCTGGAGCGTGAAGCTCACAGATCCGTTGTCCTTGTCTGCACCAGTTACTGAAAGTTGCGTCAAAATAGCGTCTCCCGTGATCTTGGTCTCGCCAGTCACTGGAGTGCTTGTTCCGACAGTCACTTGAGTGATTTTCACATCAACTGAATCGCCCACCTTTGCGTACAGCTCATCTGGGTTCCAGTTGGTTGCGTCATCATCGCCCAAGAGCATGGTGCCAGAAATGCTCCATGTTTTGGCGCTTGTAACATACGAGCGATAAACCGCCACATCTTTGCTGGTGGTCTCGCGGGTCTCGGCGTTCAGCTCGAAGCTGCACTCCGTCTCGTTGGCGAAGGCTTTGTAAGTCGTGCCGCCATCGATGGAAAGAAAGAGGCGAACTTCGCCCCCTGAAATTGTTGCCATGTCAATAGTTGATTAAAAAAGTGAAGTCAGCCGAGAGAATCAAGCTCTCATCCTGTTCATTGTAAAAGACCTGGAGTGATTCCATCCAAGCCTGGGTGAATGTCACCTCGGCGGCCACGCCAAGAGTGGCGGCTGCGCAGTCTTCCCCTTCGATGTCTCCAGAATCATCCAGGACCTCCTGGCGATATAGCGGGATGACGCGTGGGTAGTGCTGGAGGTGGTGACGGATCTCGGTGAGCTCGTTCTGAGCTTCATCACTGTCCGCAAAGTGCAAAAAGAGGGTGATGCTTAGGCGCTCGGCTTTGTACTGGTCTTTGGTCTCAGATACATCGATGCCGTTGAGTGTGAACACAATGAAATCCTCCGCCACGCCCTGAGGTGCGGCATACGAGTAAACAGGCACAGAACTGGCCGCGTTGACTGCTTCGTACACATACTGGAGGTAGTTCATCGGAGTGCCTCTTTGATTCTCTTCTGTACAAATTTAGTCATTCTTTTTTGTGCTTTTGCGGGCACATCGGTGGCATTCACCGCTTTGTCAAAGAATTCCTTGGCCTTGAAGCCTTTTTGGGTGCCGCCAAAGAGTTGCCAGGGTGCGTAATATGCGCCCTTTCGCTTTGCTCCGCGGATGCCCACGACCACATATGCCTTGACATCGCCCTTGTTTGCCCAGGATCCGATGGAGCTGTAAAGGTTATAAAAAGAGGCCCCCATCTTAGAGCGGGACTTCTGTCCTCCTTTTGCTTGCTCTGTGGAGCCTTGGTAGGCTTCCTGACGGGCTTTTGCGACCAGAGGCTGGGCTTCCTTCATCAGAAGCGATCTAAGTTCCCTAAATCGCATGTTTTCGGATGTGGACAGTTTGCGGATATTGTTTCGCCACTGATCAAAATCCTGGACCTTGCCAGATTCGCTCTTGATGTAGATGGCGTTACCTCGTGCCATTGTCGCGCAAACGTGACTTGATGATGATGTAGCGCCGACGGCCCTCCGGGAGGACGCTGATGATGTCGTAATCTTCGGAGTTGTACTCCAGCTTCCAGTTTGGCTTCACCGTGTTCGGGTAGCGTAAGCGCCAGAGGTACATCCCAGCGGAGACCATCTGATCATATGGCATTGATTCACTTCCGCCATTTTCGTTGACTATGCGCTCGGCATAGAAGGTGCCCGCGCTTGACCATCCTTTGGTGGCTTGGCCTGAAGCGTTGACCGTGATTGTGGGCTCGTAAAGGGTCACGCGGAGGTCAAGCATGGCTTTAGAAGTTCTGGCGGTAGCGGAAGGCGATGCGGTCGAAGAAGCGCGTGCCGTTATATGGCAAGTCATCTCCGTAGTCGTACCCAAATTTTACGCGTTGGTACAGCGCGTGGAGGATGTCTTTGGTTGGGGCGGTGTTGCTCACCGGGTAGACCACCACGATCCTGAAGTGCTCCTCGTTGAATTGGAGGGTCTCGTTCACTCGCGTCCAGTCAGTGTACTGTGCGAGAGCTGTGCTGGTTCCTTCATCATCGTAAGCGGTGACAGAGGTGATTGCGCCAGCGGGACCGAAGGGGAGAGGAAAAACCTCCACCCCTCCGAAGTCCGCCGTGCAAGTAGCAGTACCAAGAATGACACCGGTGTACGCCGTGAACTCATCCACAGCCGCCGTGAACAGCATTCCGAGGAGGCTGTCATCGGCCGAGCCGTCAACCCGGCAGAAGCTTTTCAGCTCCGCCAGGTTCGGCGTGATGGGAGTGTAGGCGCTGACGGTGGTCATCTTGTTTAGATAGTTACATCCGTAGCAAGTGCGAATGAAGCGTTGCGAAGAACAGCCACATCCATGAAGCGCTCAACGTAAACCTCAACAATGCTTGACTTCATTTGAGAGTATGGGTCAACCATCAAGGTCGCACCACCCCAGAAGCCGATCTGCACATCTGAGAAGTTACCGAAGAGGATGCCGTATGTGTCAGGCGTTCCGGTGGTCTTCTTAGATACAGTCGTAGAGTAGATGTTGTAGCCGTTTGCAGTCTTGACAGGATCAAGCATGCCCTCAACGAGGAAGCGGCCAGAGCCAGCGTCAACTTTGGTCTTCTTCAGCTTAGCAACCACGTTCGGGTGGGTAACGTAAGCAAGGCGGCCGTCAAGTGCGTCATTTGCAGCAAGAGCGGCTTCCATGTCAACCAAGTCATCGAAGCTGATAGCGCCAAGCGTCAAAGCTTGAGCTGCAAGTTCAGTGTAGATGCCTGAAGGCTGGTTTGAAGAGCCTGTTCCGTTCAATACAGCGTTCTCAAGGCCTTTGTTGAAAGACAGATTGAGCTGCTGGATGATGCGCTGCTCGATGCCGCGAGAGTACTCTTGGCGGAGGAGTTGGTTTGACATTGAGGCAGTGATCACGGCACGCTTGGGGCTCATGGTTACCTTGTCGAAGTTGATGTCCTGAGCTGAATCAGTTCCGGTCTCCGTTTGCCAGTTCAAAGCGTAGCTTGAGGTCTGCTTTGGGAACTCGACATTGCCGACCAAGTTCTCAGCCACAGAGCAAAGGCTCAAGGTTGGAGTGTTCGGGTACAAAAAGTCGATGTAGCGACCTGGCTCCGTGAACACAAGGTCACCGCCGAGGTTGCCTCCGGTTCCGCCAGTTACTGACTGAGTACGGAAGAGCATCTCTGGAAGGTTGACAGCGTGCATGTCGCGAGCGTCAACTCCGAGCTTGCGCTTCTCGGCCATTCCTTCCTGGTTGATCTCAGCTTCGATTCCGGTCAATTTGCCGTTGCGAGCTTCGTTGATGGCCTTCACCAAGTTGAACTTGGCGATGTCGCGGGCTTCGCTCTTTGAGAGTTTGCCCTGTACGGCAGATGCGTCAACGAAACGCTCTGACCGTACTTCTTGGTTTTCTTCGTGGTTTTCCACAGTTTCGGGGGTTTGAATTATTTCTTCTGGGGCTTCAGCCTTGAGAGCTTCCTCCAGTGATCGCAAAGCGACGCTTGTGGTGGGGTTAGCTCCGCGGGGCGTGAGTGATATGTCGTAGATCTCGCCGACCTCCTCGATGACGCGGAGGGGCTTGTCGCTGCGCATGTTTTCCCAGCGCTCCTTCTTGACCGTAAAGGCCCAGGATGCCTGATCTACATCGCCGCGATCCACGAGGGTCCGGACTTCGTTGCCTGTGGCAGTGTCCGGGAATTCGAAGGCAAAGTGAAGGCCCTCAGCGTCTACACCTAAACGCAATGAACCCTTGCCAAATTTGCTTCGGGCCAGCACCTTGTCGTAATCGTGATTGTACAGAGCGTGGATGTCATAGGCCTCGAGGCTGCGAAATGCAGACGGCTCGATGCGCTCCAAAAAGGCACCCATGTCGTACGCTTGGAAGTTGGCCGCGTACCCTTGAGCGATTCCCTCACTCTTCGGTAGGCTCTGGCTGCGAATCTCCTTCTCCATTGTTCTGATTGTTTTCCGAGCTCATGTGCATCGGTTTGTTGTACTCATCACCGCCCTCGATCGGAGGTAGGCCCTCCATTCGGCGGATCTCGTTGGCGCTCATCGCGCCGATGTTCCAATACGACACGTTCCGCTGAACTTCGGTTTGGATGTCTCCGCGAGTGATCGCTTTGAGGTCCATCACAAAGCGGCGGTTGCCGTTGAGGAGCTTGTTCGAGAATTCCATCTCAATGGCTTCGACCAGGGGACGGATGCAGTCGCTCACGAATTGAGCATTCTGGGCTTCGATGCTATTGGCATAGCCAGCGCCATCCATGTGGCCAATCTTGTGCGGAGGCACAGAGTAAAGTCGGCAGATCTCCTCCACTGAGAACTTCAAGCTCTCGATGAGCTGGCTCTCCTGGAAGTTTGCCGCCACTGGCTTGTATTCAGCGCCCTCAGTCAGGACAGCCGTGCGGCCTTTGTTCTCTTTGTTGAGTTGGTCCCACTGCGATCCGATGGCCTTGATGCGGTCCGGATCCTTGATGGTTCCCTGGAGCTGAAGGACACCTTTGGGCATTCCACCGTTGCCGTAGAATCCACCCATGTGGGCAGTTGCCGCCATGCTTGATCCGATGATCTCCTTCGCGTACACGATGGGGCTCACGCCGTTGATGCCGTCGAATGTCCAGTACTTGATGTGGATGATCTGGTCCGCGTCCAGGTTCATGGTCACTCCAGTCGTGAGGTACACCTTGTACTTCAGTACTCCAGAAGTGGTGTCAATCTGAACCAGTTCCGTGTCGATCAACTCCAGCCCGCTGAGGTTGGCACCGCTGCGCATTGGGAGCACATATGCGTTGCCACGGAGAAGCAGTTGCGTGAGCATAGCCTTCCGGAAGTTGAAGGAGTTGTACGATTCGTTTGGCTTGCGAGAAACCAACTCATTCAATAGTCCTCCCTGGAGGAGCATGCCTTGCTCTGTCTCGCGGTACAGATTGAAAGGCAGTGAGGCGATCGTGTTGGAGATCAGGTTCACACACGCAAAAACAGCCGATACCTTCGGCGCGTTTGTGCTGCTCACGTTCTCGCCCGCCAAAGTTTGCGTGCCACCGAAGAGGCTTAAGAGCCAAGGCTTCGGATTGATTACGCCACTGACTGAGCGTTTGATTCGGTCATACCATGCCATCCTTATGCAAAGTTATACAAAAATTATGTCCATTTCCTCATATGTGCTCATCCCGGTGTTCGCATTGTGCACATATCCAGCCATGGCGGTGATCAAAGCCGCCGTTCCATCAATGCGGTCGGGCGCTTTGTCTTTCTGGAAGGTCCAGTTGTCATTCTTGTCAATGTGGAGCGAAGTGTTCGCGATCATCCAGGCGGTGATCGGATTGCCGTCGTGTCGGATGGTCTTTGTCTGTACGCTCCGGAAGAGGAGCTTCATCGGTTCGTTCACCATCAGAGCGCTCTGGCGCACCTCCCAACAGAAGGCCTTGCCGTATTTGTTGCGGAGCTTGTCAATGGTCTCCGCCGCGTTCCATGGATCAAAGAATATGCCCTCCACCGGGTGCTCGGTCATGATCTTCTCGATCATCGCCAATCTTTGCTCAGTTGTGGTCACTTCTCCCTTTACCACATCGAGGCTCCCATTCTTGATCCAGTTCTGCACGAGATTCGGGTACTTATTTCGCCGCTTGGTCATCGAGTAGTCCGTGATCTGATAGTACTGCTCCGTGTAGAACTCCTTTCCGTTGAAGTAAAGGACCGTATATGCCGTGAAGTCATTCACCGCGGCCAAGTCAATGCCCAAATAACAGCGCCAATTGCTCAGTGTTTTCGGGCGTTTACCAGTGCAATTGAGCCATTTGCTAAGTTCAATGAACGGTTGAGCGGATCCCGCCCACTGATTGAGGTGCAGCTTGCGCAATGACAGGAGCGTGGGCTCATCGTGCTTGGCCGTATTCGACAGCTCTTCGAGGTACTTGTACGAGACAGTCACCCCAAGTGATGGGTTGGCCTTGGCCCACACCTCTGGGTCGTGCGGGTTTTCGTGATCCTCCGCTCCGTAGATGATGGTCAGAAAGCTCGGGTCAATCTCTGGTTGCTCCTTCACGCGCTGAGCGTACTCGTGCCACTTGTGTGCGAATGAGTAGGCGCTTCCCGCCGTAGTGATGGCCACGAACTGAGAAGGACGCGCCGCCATAGATGTGCGAAGCGCTTCCCACAACTCAGGACCTTTGACTTCGTTCCAGGAGTGGATCTCATCCGCCAAAATCAAGCTCGGGTTGAGACCGTGGTTGCTTCCGCCGTCGCTGGTGATGGTCTTCAGGTACCCAGGCTTCCCCTTCAGTCGGATCTCCTTCCGGAATGGCTCAAGTACTTTTTGGAGCTGTGGATTGAGAAGGATCATGTTTCGGACATATCCGAACAAGATGCCAGCTTGCTCCCTGGTGGCAGCGGCCAGGATCACCTGAGGGTTGCTTGTGTTCTTGTAGCCCTCCAGGAGGTGGGCGATGGCGAGCATGGCGATGAAGGCTGACTTGCCGTTCTTCCTTGGGATCTCGAGCCAGATCATTCGCTTGCCCTGTCCCTCACGGATCAGGTGCCGTTGCCAGTCCAGGAGCTTCACTGGCTTTCCCGCATGCTCATCTTCCGTGAGCACACAGTACTTCTCAATCATGCGCTCAGTCCAGGTCAAAGACATCGGCGAGCTGCTTCTTTAGTTTCTCAATCTGGAGCTCAGCCTTCTGGAGTGTTTCGATGGCTGGGTTCTTTCGGAGGACTGGCTTGCCGCGGTCCGTCACCGCTTCCAGGATTGCTCCGTGTTGGTCGATGCTGCGCTCGCATTCGAGCTTGATTCGCATCCATCTTTCGAGTTCTTCGTTCATTGCTTAGGTTTTTTAGGTTGTGGGGGGTCTTAGAGGTCCCCTCCGAAAAATGAAGAGGCGGCAGTGG
>Ga0181352_1000968_pt1 | contig 11591 bp, 17 predicted proteins | sample Fa13VDMLBSN_FD_130103 | JGI IMG/M metagenome (GOLD analysis project Ga0181352, IMG submission 130103) | Freshwater viral communities from Lake Michigan, USA - Fa13.VD.MLB.S.N | ecosystem: Environmental > Aquatic > Freshwater > Lake | place: USA: Michigan | collected 2013-09-23 | reverse complement strand
GAAGAGAAAGAAGTATGTCTTGTACTCCACGTTAGGGGGTGTCAATTCGACAGTGTACCCTAGATTGGCGTTGATCCACACCATCAAGGCGATAAGCAATGTCTGCATGACATACTCCTGTTAGTCTACATCGTAGATTCTACGAGGGCGCGGCTCTCTGCGAACATCTATTGGAATGTTACCATTCCCTGGCTCAAACCTGTCTACATCAACAAATCTAACCGGTTCAGGTGCAGGTCGCACTGCAGGGGCTGCAATAGGAGCCCTACGATAACCACGTTCAGGAAGACGTACACGCTGCATTTCAGCGGCAGCATGTCTAGCCGCCCCTGGAAGCCATGCCGGTAATTCGTTGATACGCCAGTTCTTATCTAGATACACTTTTCCTAAGTTACCAGGGAGTTTGTCTAGGCCGGGAATACCTACATCTACTCCGGCTGATATATTATGCGGCAGTGAAATAATCTTAGAGGTATACAGTAGCTTTACTGGCGGTACGATACCTCGGGTACCTAGACTTTGATCCAGATCAGTATAGCTCGTGTTAAGAGGAGTCATATCATCAAAAGCGTTAATGCTCACCAAACGAGGAAAATACTCTCTACCATACGCATCCTGAGAAAAGTATGGGGGCACCCAAACAAGGTACACTACCTTAAATTCTTCGGGAGGTTCAACAGCGGTGTACACATGCGTATAATGCTTAGCCCAAGTCATTCGACCTATCGTAGAATAGGCTAGCACTAGACAGATAGGAGGGGCCATATCCAACGTAAAACCCTCCTTCGTCATATTCCCACAAATAACGGGCCCATTATTTCCGCGCCTAAGCACCTTAGGTACAGCAACGCCAGTCTTAAGGATATTCTTATGTAGAATACTAAAGCGCTTGATCCTAGCTTTTACTTCTTCATTATCCACAGGGGGCTTCAGCATAGGATCGGCTAGCCCGGTGCGCAGGTCAATAGTTTCGTTGCGGACCTTTTTGGCAGCGGCAGCTTGCAAGACAGTGTTGCTAAGTTCAATTGCCATTATCATCTCTATGGGAATGAGTTGGAGGCTAGCTTTACCAGTATATATGCTAGCTCAAGCCTGTAGCTCCTAAGAGCATCGTAGATCGTACGAAGCATCTGTCCAGGCGTATGTACCTTATGTCGGCGTTCGTGATTTCATGTTCCGTCACTAAAGACTAAGAACCTCGGTGCCTTAAGGTACGATTATAGGGCTAACAACTTGCCCTATCTGTAAAATCTTCCGTATTTCTTTTGGAGGGAAATACTTCAGATCATTCGGTGGAAACACAATTCTGGTGGGGCGAAACACATTTAGAAGCTTATGGAACTTCAGTGCTAAACCCTTCGCGTCGGGATCAAGACATATTACTACAGCCTTGTAGCGCATCGCACTCAACAAATCCTCGTTAGTCAAGTGCGTACCGAGTATCGCTAGACCATCTGCCACAGAAGACACAGCACAAGCACTTGCTGCATCCTCCACTATTACGCATTCTTCGCTGCCAGTTCCGCATACCAGAGGGTGCTTAGTCGAGCCCGGATACCTGTACCACTTTGGCACAGCCCTGTGTATTCTCTGCTTACCAAGATTACCGATATGACGTCCAACTGCGCCGTATTCACCATGTGCTGTATAAATGAACACGACTCGTGCTAGGGCATGATCAACGCGTATGTCGATGAGTCTGTTTTTGAAGGCATCCCAGCAGTGATGTGCCTTTAAGTACCGCATACTAATTTCATCCAATGGTGCGGTCCATGTGTCCGGTGTTGCGAACTTCTGTTGCTGTCTCCGGCTCGTGGTTAAGTCCCTGAGGGAGAGACCACGGTGCTCCGTCCCTCTAGTCTTGCATGACGCCCTGAAGCAGAAATACTTGTAGGTGCCGCTTATGTTTGACACCGACAAAGTGTTATCACCACCACATACAGGACACATGAAGCGCTGTGATGTATCGGCTGGTATCCGATACTTGTCCAGATCAATGGAGAACGACATTATCACCACACGTTGCTGAAGCTTTGTAGTGCTGTCGTGTGGAGGCGCTGGCATTCAAGTCCTTATATGCGTACTTGCGCAATGCCGTGGCAATCCACACACTTTCCTTGTCAGAAAGATTCATGACCGGCCAGTCTTTCTTCTCTCGCTCAGTCCTACCACAACCGGAACAAGAGTTAAGAGCGTTCATCTTACACTGTTTGATGCACGGAGATTCGAAACCAACAACAAGCTCCGGGCTACTCTCTGCGAAGATTATGGACTTCTCTGGGATGAGAGTAAACTTCGGTAGAGATGTCGTCTTAACCCATTCGTTGTCGCTGACGTTGATGATGATAGTAATGATATCCTCAATGACAGCAGCCATTTCCGTAGTCTTACCGTGCATGAAGCCGCAGGTAAGAAGGAAAGAGATCAGCAACTCCAACTGATCCTGGAGAACACGCTCCACTGGCAGTTTCTGTGCCTGCCACATCTTGATTTCTTTTTCGATTGACTTGTGAGCACCGACCACAGTGTCATTGAACGCCTTCTGGAATTCCACGCTCAACTGAAGCTTTTCCTCAGCCTTGTTGTAAAGGTCAAGTGCCTGCTTGATGCAGTTGTCGAGTATCCACACCTGATTAGCAAGGACATGATTGTGTTTCCCAATGACTCCATGTTGGATTACAGCCGGCAGATTTGAAGATTCAGGTAGCTTGTCTTCCGCCCTAGCCTGCTGTATTTCAGGAGTTTGGCCTTGCTGGAAGGTAAGCTGCTCGAACTCGACCTCGTCTGCTGCTGTCGGCTCCTTAGGTAGTGGAGTCGTACCAAGCAGGTACAGAGACTTAATCAGATGCGCTAGCTGCGTCACCTTATTGCTACGAATGATCTGAAAATCATCCAATAGCATATCGAGCTTACTACGCAACTGAGCGTCTTCAAGCAGTTTACCTTCCGGCATAATCAGTGCCAACGTCAACCCTGTGCTGGGAAGCCTCTCAGCACTATAAGCAAACGGGGGCTGATACGGCGGAGTATACGACCTATACTCGCGAAATTTAGGATCACGCTCCGTTACCAGCGTCTCCCACTTCATACGAAGAACAGCAGGAAGCAGAATATCCTGAAGAAACACGTAATCCAAACTCTCGTTGCTGGTGTGTTGATCGAAATACCCCACGGAGATATTGGTGCACTCGGGGATAACTTCAAGATACGTAGCCGAATCCGTGAACATACCGACAGCGCCAGATGTGTATGGATTCTTACGGGCGCTCATATTGAGATTGATTTCAGCGGCCAGGGCCTTGCCAAAATTATCAGAGCAACACCGCTGCCCACGCTGGTTGGTAATCACATCGCTGTAACCTTTCCTGTCGAAAGCGATGCAACGCTTGATACCTTCAAGCAGTTTAGGAGTCTTCTCCAGAATGTACTTGGAGCCCTTAGCTCCAGACTCCTCCCAGGTGTGAAACACGTACAGCCCCGGCACCTTCTTCTGGATCATACGAAGCATGAGATAGATACCTGCGCGGTCGTCTGCACCTAGTACCTCAGCCTTGAGTTTACCTGTCTTGGCGTCTCGGCTTGCCCCGTACAAGAATCCTTCTCCATTCTTGTACTTTTTATTTGTCATCACCACGGTTAAGGCGCCCTGCTCTCTATGCACAGTGTCAGTGTGGCATGAGAACATGGTGCTGTGGTCTTTGCCGCGCTCCCCTATTTCGACAATGAGATTGTTCACCCCATCGACAGTAATCTTGGTGCTCTGATCAAACCCCTTGATCATACGAACGATGCGCGGAATGACGTTCTGCTCATGTCCGCTAGGAGTCTTGACAGTAAGGAGGTTGAACAAAATCGGGTTGATCTGCCTGGCATTAAAAGTGACAACATCAACCTGATCGCTCTGCTGAACGTCTCCTGACTGCATGTAACGAACTACGGTTTTGGCGGACATGACGTATTCCTTAATATTATGGGTAAGGATTGAAACGAACAAGCGGGCGCTTACGCTCTTTACCCATTTCATTACCGTAACCTCCTGCCGACACTCCGGGGGCTACCTCGTTCTGCTTGTGTTTAATATGAGGGGGAGGATCTAAATCCGCAGGATCGTGAAATCCCCTACCAGCTTCATCCAGAAGTGCTTTAAGCTCATCTGAAATAGGTTGGTAGTTCTCAGCGAATTCCACTTCCTTGACAAGCTTGACCTGGAAAGGAATACGGCTAGATTGCGGGGCCACGTAGATGCGACCTCCTTCAACCTTAATAGGAGTTGCAGTTACTGGAATAGCACGACTGAATGTACCAGAGTTTCCGGTAATTGAGACATCTTGATGCGCTGGACGGTAGACTTCGTCGTCTTCAGCATCCAGCAAAATCTCCGATGCCCTGTCGAAATGCAACGCAGATAAAGCCCCATACGCCCTCATAGCTGACATTTCGTTAGTGCTGTACCAAACCCCGTTGACGTGCCTTTTGTCATCGGCGAACTCGACAGTGTAAGCATTCTCCCTCTTGACATAACGATTGCCGCCGACATCATCCTTAGCTGGGATGTATTCTGCAACCGCAGCACATGGGGCAGAGCAGAACAGATGACCATCTTCCGTGCGAATACCTCTAGCGGCGTGCCACGTTACACCGCAATGCTCACATTTAGCCCCATTGATGGACGCCACGGAGAAATACCCAACAGGAGTTCGAACCTGAACGACAGGCATACTTCTGTCTCCGACAAATCTAACCTTAGTCTTGTCGTTTGACAAAGATAGTTTGAACCCATACTTGACGTTATCCACGAATGGAACAGGAACTACTGGTCCAAAATCACGAGAATTGACGACAGGAACTTCGAAGTCCCACCCATCGTTATTGATTTCCATACCCTTGATAGGATTGTCGACATTGATACCGCGAGACCTGGCTTCCTGCTTGAACTTTTCGAAGGCAAATGTGGTGCTGTAATACGCACGTCCCATAATCCACTTAGGTTTGCCGTCCTGCCCGGCATCATAGATGATAGCCCTGGCGATGATCTCACTACCCTTTTTGAGATATAGACCGTACGTCTTGCCAGTGTATGAATACCAAGCACACGGATGAACTTTGTCGTGGTTAGGCAGGCTAGTCCAATCTCGACCAGCTCCATTCTTAGTCATGCAAGAGCTTGGGCCAGTGTCGTTGTTCCAATACATCTCCATGAAATCGTCAGGTGTGCGTGCCTCAACAAGCTCTGCCGGACGACGAAAATTGACTACAGCCTCGGCGAATTTGTTGATAGTAGCCTCTGACATGTAGGCCTTCAAAGAAGTGTAGCGAGTGAGCGCAACTGCGACAGATACCTCGACGCTCTTGAACATGCGGGTGAGTCCACGCGAGAGCGGAGCCCAAGCCTGTGGGTGCTTCTTAGTACGCTCCCACCAATGCCTGATGAATTCAATTGAATAGGGAGTTACAAGCAGACCTACGGTATACGGAGGTGTGCTGTGCAGGGGGTTTGCAGACGTAACCCAAATTTCCGGAAACACTCTGATAGTTTCCGGCTTCGACCCAGGGAGCATGAACACTCGACGCTTAGTCCCATCGCTATCCACAATAGCCATGGTAGAGTAGTCACCATAACCAATCTGAACCGCCGCAGCAGTAAGGGCTGGAACGAGCTTATCCTGCTCTATCGTCAGAATCCTGAAGACGCGGAGTGCTGCTAGAAAGGTCGCATCCTTAGCCAATTCATCGTACTTTGCGATATGCTGTTCAGGAGTCTCTTTGATAGCATCCGGAAATGCCCTGCTGTACGAATAGAATTTCGCAAGATTAGTCTCGCGAAGTTCATTAAGCGGCATAAGATTAGAAAATCGAGTCATGTTTTCCGCCCTAAAGAAATGAGGGGGGACGAGCCCCCCTCAAGGTAAACCACGTAGTAGTTATGATTACACGACGGTCGTAACGTCGATGGTGTACGTGCCGACGATCTGGACGCGCTTGTTAGCATCCGTGGTCGTGGCATGATCATCGGCGTTCAGAATCATGGAGAAGAACTTCCCAGAATTCAGCTTGCCGACATGGGCGTACGTATTCTTGCCGCCCTTGACGGAGTAGAGCTGGCCGTCAGTCACACGACCACGAGTAGTGACCTTGCGATCACCATTCCGGAAGAGGGTAGCCTTCAGCTCCCACTTGCCGACGATGCGGACGGCCGACTTGGCGTTGTCGGTAGCCGCAAGAAGCATGTCACCTTCCTGGGTGATACGCATCGAGTAGAAGCGACCGTTGTTGTCGATACACGCGTACTTGGTCTTCGACCAAGAACCGTCCCGACGCTTCACGTTGAACACCTGGCCCGGCTTAACCTGACCACGAGTAAGAACCGGGGCGGTCTCACGACGAACCCGGGTAGCACCAGTAATGAACGGCATTTGAGTAACTCCTGTTGTTGCCGTTTTCCCCACACTACGCAGGGGGGCGCGAAGCTGACGGAAGTTATCCTCAGTCAGAATTCCAAATAGCGAAAAGCTCTTTACCTTTGTAAAGATAGATGGGGTGCTTAATACGTTTAGCCATAGTAGCGGCACCGCGCATAGCCATATTCCGATCTCTCCACTCCCACCAATTGCCAATAGTATACATCAACGCTGCTCCTCGTTGTCTGATAGTAGTTCCAGCACTACTTCATTAACCTTATCACGAGCAACTGAACACTCAACGAGAATCTTCAAACTCTCGGCGTGCTTAGCCAGCCATGTCGTCTCAAACTCGCTCATCGAACCTTCTCCGGGCCTTGAAGGATATAGTGATACTTATTTGATTCTACAACAGTATCACTTAACCTGCACACAAGGTCCCCTAATCGCGCAGGCGGTTCATCATTCAACCACATCTTCTTGCGCAAGTTATCGAACCCGATGAACCGGCCGTATATAACACGGCCGCGCAAAGACCAATCCGCAATTATACCGCGCAGAGGGAGCTTAGATATACCCTGCTCGAAGCTCCACTCTTCAAAGGACGGTACAGACATCACGCCACCTGCTTAAGCTTATACCCGTACTTGCTGGCCTTGGCGAAGCCTTTGTGAGAGTAACGGTCTCCGCTATTGTACACTTTGAAGCCATTAAGGTAAGGGTGCTGAGGGCTATCCGCGCAACGAAGAGTCTCAGTCTCTGCATCATAAGCGACGTACATGCCATCAGCCTTGACAGGCTGGTCGAGCGTAGGCCAAGGGAAGTACACCTCTGGATCATCAGGTAGACGCACGCCAGGAATGGTAAACGGTTTATCGTTCTTCCAGGTGCACAGCTTATCGTCAGCCTTGATGACGTTGTTGAACAGCAGCATTTCCAGCACAAAGCTATTCATGCCAAGTCCCTTACTGTAGTCGAATCCTACAGCCACCCCTTCGTGCATATACAGGATAGCACGCGCAACAGTCTTGCGCTTGCCGTCAACCATATACACGCCCTGAAGGCGTGGGTTGTACATGATCCACGCACCTGGGTGCATACCGTGATGCTTGTGCATCAATTCCCATTGTGCAGCTACAGCATCACCGTAATGATGCGTACCAACTTGCAAGCAGGAGCCGTTGTTCATGTTGAACATGTCGTAGTACGACTCAATCGTGTCAGGAAAGATCACGAATTTCTTGAGTCCTTCAGGGTCTAGGGCCATACGAAGCTTCTCCGATAGATCGCGAATTTGATTGTCTTTGACTTCATCAGCATGAGCGCCGTACGCCTTTTTGATGAAACGTCCAAGTTTAGTAGACTCTTGGCGTTCAATCTTTGCTTCGTCTAACACACCGACGATGCAGCGATAGTTTCCTATCCTATCCGGCAACTTATACTTCTTCTTAAGTTCCTCTGGGTGATTGTACCCATCGTATCCGAACCACAGATTAGGGTGTGTAGTTATAGCGTCTCCATCGGTCTTAACGACCAGAGGGATGCCGTACACTCCATAATGGAGGTTACGCATTTGCGTAAGTAACTTGTTAGTCAACGGTCCGTGGTTGACTGCCAACGCAATGATGTCTTCTTGATTCATGACGACCCCAAAATAAAAGCGCGGCGCGTGCCTACACAGCACACAGCTATTGTTTATTTGCTATCCACAGCTTACGCACTTTATCATTGTGCTGCTGGACGCGCATTTAGTGGTGTCCCTTGCTGGATTCGAACCAACGTACAAAACAATAGATTGTAGCACGCAATAGGCTACTGACCGCATTGTCGGGTTACCAGAAACAAAACAGATCCCCTGACTACAACAGTAAACACACTAATAAACAGGGACTACGTCGATCTATCTGCTGGACTTACGAACTACGGGATGACACCTATAATATTGTCTACAGACTGTTTCGTGTCCTAGACCGCTAGACGAAAGGGACAGGATAGGTCAGTGCTTGGCGTGCATGTTGGCTGCTTGACGAGCCTCATGCTCCTCGCTGCACACGTCTACAAGCACCCATCGCAACGGTGGAGTCATAGTCTTAGGTGCACGGGGGAAGCTCGACACCTTGAGTGTGGCGCGATCCTCAGGCGATAGGGTGGGGTCAGGTATCAAGGCCCACACAGCCCACATACCATCGTATTGACGGCGCGAAATGCTCATATCGTAGGTCAGCATGTTGAACCTTTCTTTCTCCAGTATGTATATTATCTCACATCGAGATCGCTATGTCAAGTCGGCCACGACATCGATATCGACAGCGACCACGACCGCGACCCCGACTCCGACTGCGACTGCGACTGCGACCCCGACCCCGACCGCGCTCGGAAGCGCCACCGCGACCGCGACCACGACCACGCCCCCGACTGCGACCACGACCGAAGCCGCAAATACCTCTGCTTTTTGGTACGCATGTTATTCCCCTGTCGCACCCTTCTTATACTGTTCGTCGTACCACTTTAGCTTGGCCATGTCGAGCGTGGCCGGATTGGCTTTCATGTTGCCTTCATGAATGAACATGTTGGTGGCGCGACGCCGACTCATGATAGTATTAGCCTTGTTGTCCACCTTCGGCCCCCAACCCAGGCGCAACATTCCGTTGAGCAATCCATCGGGATGCCACCCATCCTCGATATACTTGAGCATGGACGAAGCTCCATCCCTCTTGGAGAGTTTCTTGACCTTACCCGTCTCAGGATCACGCCCCATAATCAATCCGATGTGACTGAATTTGGGGATGATAAGGCCGATCCCCACCACCTGCTCGATAGCGTGATACAGAGTGATATGCTTAGCAGTGTTAGTAAGGTGATCGACACCACGGATGACCCGAGTAACACCGACATCAATGTCATCCACAACAGAAGCAAAGTGGTAAACTGGGCCAGCTCCTTTGTCTTCGCCCTTGAAGAGAACCATCCCGTTGATGATTTTCTTGTCGTTGTCGGTGATGGCAATGTCCCCTGCGACAGTATCATGAAAGTGTCCAGGGTAGTAGTTGGGCTGAAAGAGGATGGCGCCGTTAGTTGCTCTAACAGCGAGCCCTTTATCAACCAGTTTCTCCGCCACATCGCGGTAACGCTGGAGGCGCTGAGATTGTCTGAAAGTTTCGTCATGGTTGAGCCCCAGAAACTGCATCACCTGATGAATCACATCGACGCACTTCTCGTCATTGCGTGCGAGATCAGTGTCGTCGATGCGAAGGATGAATTTACCTCCGGTCGCTCTAGCAATCAGCCAGTTAAAGTAGGCGGTGCGAGCGGTGCCGATGTGCATGTCGCCAGTCGGAGACGGCGCGATGCGCGTTACTTCTTTGATCATCGTTATTCCTTGTACACAACAGGCTTCACGTTGAACTTCTTACGAGCCCAGTACACAGATGGATGCCGTGCTAGTTGCACAGGCTTAACATCTTCATGTACGGCAATGCGAAACTTCGAGTAGGACTCTTCGCCATGGGGGCGCACGATCCTATTCCACAACGCAGATGATGCTATGGTCATGACACCCTGTACCAAATTGTAATAGTGATTGGGTACGTGTCCATGCTCTCGCTTTGAAGAATGTTGTGTATGGTGATTCTTTGCTGAGCGGGATGGCTGAGCCATTCATTAACGCTTTGTTGTATGTCTTCAGCACGCCCTACAAACACGGCTAGTTTAGATTGGTATCCAGCGTATGTGTTCATGTAGTGTCTCCTCAAACAAAGATGGCCGGCCAAACCAGATCACTAAATCTGGAGTGCCGGCCTATCTTTACTAGGATCAACGCGTATGTGTTACCGGAGGCACTATGTCCTGCAGCGGTACTCTGTGGTTACGTCCTAGATTCTCATGTCATCCCATACAGCTAGGATGTGTGCTGTGCAGCAAAGAAAGGCTGCTATGTACGACTGTTGCCGACTACCTGTTGAGCGACAAGCTCGGCAGAAGTACCGTAGGCTTGAAGTTCACCTTGTAGTGATCTCCGCTGACACCTACGTCATCCATCTGCTCGACGAAGTACGTCACATTGGCGCCGAGCCCGAGGAAGTGCTTCTTGTAGCGCCCGGACCCGTGCTTACAAGTGACGCTAAGCTGTCCTTGCGAATCCCGGTTGCCGAGCGAACACCGCCCCTCGATGGACAGCAGGTAGTTGTCCGTCCAGGAGTTGACGAAGACGATGCGACGCACGACCTCGAATTCGTCTGCAGCACGCGACACGTTACGTGAGGCAACGTCAGCCTCGCGTTCGCAAGCACTCAACCCGACAGCCGAGACCATGATGGCTAGAGCAAGATAGACACGCTTCATTTAGACTCTCCTTCTCCAGTATGTATATTATCTCACATCGAGATCGCTATGTCAAATCGACCGCGACCCCGACCCCGACCACGACCGCGACCACGACACCGACACCGACCACGACCGCGACACCGACCACGACCGCGACCACGACCGCGACCGCGACACCGACCACGACCGCGACCACGACCTCGACCGCGACTGCGACCACGACCTCGACCGCGACTGCGACAGAAAATATTTCTGCTTTTTGGTACGCATGACTGTATTACCCTGCGTTGCGATGCTCAGCACGCGGAGCATGACGACTGGTCGGAGCGCTGGAATACCAAGCACCCTTCCATTGAGTGGCCTTAGCCTTCGCCTCCTGCTTCTGGGCCTTGGTACGGAATGGCTTCTTGTTGAAGTTGCCGTCAGTGTGCAGTTCACGAGTGCTTTTCATGCTACGCTCCTCAGGAGAGGGGTTAACCGCATACCAGTGGCGATAGGCGGCATGGGGGGAAGATCAGGACGATTGTTGTTGTACGACTGCTGCTCCCATTTAAGGAACAGAGCTACACTCACATTGGAATGTGGGCTGCGCCTGAGCATTTCCGCTGCCTTGCGACGGAAATACCAAAACGCGTAGGCATCTTTATTCATGGCGCGTAAACCTGGCGAACGAGAAACCCTAGACGTACCGCCATCACAGAGCCAAGAGAGCTAGTGACTAGCCACCTCTTGTTCAATGGACTGTAGTATTGCCACTTCATTGCGGCCCCTGTTCTACAAAGCGCGGATTTGTAGGCATCCGGCCCTTGTGCTTCTGGAAGAAACTAACTACATGTTTGCGTGCGATGATACGCGCAGATGATAGTTGCT
>Ga0181352_1000967_pt1 | contig 11606 bp, 13 predicted proteins | sample Fa13VDMLBSN_FD_130103 | JGI IMG/M metagenome (GOLD analysis project Ga0181352, IMG submission 130103) | Freshwater viral communities from Lake Michigan, USA - Fa13.VD.MLB.S.N | ecosystem: Environmental > Aquatic > Freshwater > Lake | place: USA: Michigan | collected 2013-09-23 | reverse complement strand
TTATATCTCTTGCTCGCCACCTTGTTAGATGAAGAGCAAGAAGACATACACAAGAGTATGATACCACCAAGGATGATGGTAATCACACTCTTCTTTGCAGTTGATAGGATGATATCTTTCATATTAGAACTTATATGTGATGTTATCAGCCATTTCATTGTACTCTGCTCTTTGATTAATAGAGTCAAAGTCTTTCTTCAAGTCCACAAATACCCAACGGTTTGTACCATAAGGCATATAGTTAAACTTTGTCCCTGACCCATCTTCAAACTGAATTGAGATTACAGAGATGCCTCTTGCAGATAGCAGAGTGATAGCTAACATTAAATTAGCTGAAGTCATTGTTTGCTTCATAAGGATTAGTTGTTAAAATAGTTAGTAATGATATTGTTTGATTCCTCTGCAACAGCAATAGCAGCAGGGATGATTAAGAATACAGATACAGCAATGAATACAGGAAACTGTACTACATCTGTGTATTGTACATTAAATGTTACAGCAATGGCAGCGGCTGTAAGGGCTGTAATGATGGCATAACCTAGTATACCTATCATTATACTAATGAGTAGTTTCATTTGACTTAGTACTTAGAGTAAGTATCTATCATTAGGTGAGGATGCAAGCTGAAGGAGCTTTAGCGACTGACCAGCTAGCTCTGACTTTCTTTCCCTTGAAAGAATTCTTTTGAAGGCTAGCCCTGGTTTTAGCAAGTTGCCTACAGAAGATGGGGGGTGGCCAGGTTTCCACTCTGATGGGGGGAGGCTGACGGGAGGACCTCATCTCCCCCTCCTGCATAGAACTTTTTGAGTCCCTTAATAATTATCTTAAAGTTAAATTTGCAAGATTTAAATTTTATGTGTATATTTGTAGTATGACATTCATTATAGGATTTGTATTAGGTGCTGTAGCAGCACACTGGTACCACACTAAAGACAAGAACAATGATGGAAACACTTACGCATAGTATGCTTATAGTTAATAGTGTAGTCATCATTAGCTTAATCATTTATTATTTCACAACTTATAAAAAGAACAATGGAAAATCAAACTAAACCAGAACCATCAAGAGAACAGATCATCCAGTGGTATAAGGATGAGATTGAGTTAGCTTCCCTTAGAGCTGAGTTATCTAAATTACAGAGAGATGCTACAGTATCCGAGGCTGAGAGATTACAGGCTGTTATGGTGATTGCACAGATCACACAGCAGCCTCAGGAAAATGAAGCACCTAAGGAAGGTGAAGCTAAGACAAGAACTCTTAAAAGAGAAGCTCCTCTAGAGGAAGTACATTAAAAAAATCAAGGGGAGTCACAAGCTCCCCTATTAGTTTATTATGGACATAAACAAATTAACTAGAAAGATTAGATTAGATTCTTTACACACTGCTGTGAAGTATCAGCTTATTACTGAGTTGATATTCCTAAGAAGACAGAGTATTATTGAATCTGATTTAACTTACCTCGCCCTATTAGTGGAGTGGGGTGCTATGCCATTGAAACAATTCTGTAATAATGTAGTTATTCATTTGTTTGGAGCAGAGTCACTAAGAGATTCTGAGAAACATCCAGTGAGAGTTCAAACTGTTCGTAACAGATTAGGGTTACTAGAGAAAAGAGGATTGGTGGTGAAGCAAGGCAAAGGCAAAAAGATAATTGCATTCAATCCTGCCATTGAGATAAAGACAACAGGTAACATATTGTTAGATTATAATTTCTTATACATTGAATCCAAAGAAAGTAAAGAACCTTATACCAGAGTTAGCCAAGAAGTTGCAGCTCTCTGAGGAACAAGTGAAGTCAGTATTAGATGTCTATTGGGATAAAGTAAGAAAGACATTAAGTTCATTAGAATATAATCATATAAATCTAAAAGGTTTAGGATCATTCAATGTTAAACCATGGATGATTGATAAGAAGATTAAAATGAACAAGTGTATCATAGATAGATATATTGAGAATCCAACCTCAGGTGGTTTGACTATTATAAATAACTTATCTAAGGATAATCTAAAGTTAGAGGCAGCCATAGAGAAAGTTAAGGAGTCTAACATTAAAAAAGAAAATATCAGAAATGAAAGGCGTAATCAGAATCTGGAAGGAGAAGAACAAGATTCTTGAGGGTATTAGAAATAATATTTTTAAGAAAGCTGATGTGGAACACATTGCAGCAGAACGTATGGAGACATGCTCTACTTGTCCTCACATAGATACAGAAGGTAGTAAATGTATGGTACCAGGAACAGGGCCATGTTGTGGATTATGTGGATGTTCTTTATCATTAAAGACTAGAGCATTATCTGCAAGTTGTGATGATAAAAGATGGGATGCTGTTTTATCAGAAGAAGAACAAGAATTAGTTGACAGACAAATATCACTAGAAGATGATACGCTATGATACGATTTGATCCAGAAAAACATTCTTATATTGATGATCAATCTCAGGTTTACTTGAGTGCTACTAAGTTAATTGGTATGTACAAGCAACCCTTTGATGGACCAACAGCTGCAGCTAAAGCTTCTAAGAACAGAAAGAGTAAGTGGTATAAAATGCCAGTAGAACAAATCTTAGAAGTGTGGAGTCAAGAATCTAATCGCAGTGTTGTATTAGGTAATTGGTACCATGACCAGAGAGAGAAAGATTTACTCAGCTGTAAAACTGTTTCTTATAATAATTTTGATCTTCCAATTTATACCTCTCATTATAATACCGATGGGTATAAAACAGCAGGAGATCAGAAGTTAGTAGATGGAATTTATCCAGAGCATTTTATATACTTAATATCTGCTGCTATTGCAGGACAGAGTGATAGAGTAACAATCTCAGGTGGTAGAGTGGACATCCTTGATTATAAAACCAACAAAGAAATCAAGACTCAAGGATTCAAAAACTATGAGGGCATAACACAAAAAATGTTATTTCCACTCAGCCACCTAGATGATTGCAATTTGAATCATTATACATTACAGTTATCATTGTACATGTATATTATATTAAAGCATAATCCAATCTTAACTCCAGGTAATTTAACCATTCAACATGTTATCTTTGAAGAAGAGTTTGATAAAGATCCTTATGGATATCCTCTCTATGTAAAAGATGAAGAAGGTAATCCAGTAGTTAAGAATGTAGTGACCTATGATCTTCCTTATTTGAAGGATGAAGTAATTACAATGTTAGAACATTATAAACAAAATAAAAAATGAAATTAAAAGGTAAAAGAGTCTTGTTATCAAGACCAGTGTTAGAGAAATCTGCAATTGAGTTAACTCCAGAAATTCAAGCAAGTCTTCATCAAGAGAACATGAAGAAGTGGACACACTTAGAAGTGTTTGCTGTTGGTGATCAAGTAACAGATATTAATGTAGGTGATATTGTATATCTTCCTAAGAATGCTTTAGAACAATCTGATATTCTAGAAGTAGAAGGAGAAGTTAAAATCATGACAAGTGATTTTCAAATTGCTATTGTATGGTAAAACTATTTGATATAGCAAATGGGGTGGTAATACCATCAGAACATTGCTACACACTTAAAGATCTTAAGGCTGTTATGGATACCTATCCAGACAATCATGTAGATGTTTATGCATATATCTTTTATATGACTTGCCCTAATCCAGAATTAAATCCTTTCTTTGATGTAGTAGAACATGAGAAAGAAGAATTAGTTATGCGGCAATTAAACCCTACATTCACCGCAGAAGATGAGGTGATTATCAGAGCTGTTAAACTATGTCAGAAATTATATGAGACACCAACTCTTAGATCTTATATGGGCATCAAGAAGATGTTGGATAGACTTGCTTATTACATGGAGACAGCACCTATTGAAGCTGGTAGGGATGGTAATATTATGGCTCTTGTTAATACAGCGGCCAAGTTTGAAGACATCAGACAAAGCTTCAAAGGTGCGTACAAAGATCTTATGGAAGAACAACAATCAACTGTCAGAGGAGGACAGAACTTAGCATATGACCAATAAAGACTGCTTGTATGACTGGTTATTTCACTTTAACCACTACACAAAAATGTGGGCTGCATTTAGAAGAGAAGATAGTAATGATTACTTCTCTAATGCTGATAACCCAAACCTAAAAGTTTATAAGTCTACTAAAATAGAAACACTCATTGAGATACTAATCAAGTTTGAGTGTGATATCAAGAAGATTGATAAGATTCAAAATAACTAATGGATTACTTTATTAAAATACCTACTTATGATGCAGATACCAAACTCTGGCTTCACACGATTTACAATACGAGAGAAGAATTTGTTGAATTCCTCAAATCCATTTTCAAAGAGCCAGGACAATATGGATTTGATGAGACCAGTTTCAAATTCAATGAACAAGCCAGACTATTCAATAAAAATAGATTTTACTGCGCAGCACCTCCAAGATCTAAAGACTTCATCTTTTACTGGGATACAGAAAAAGAAAAATGTAGGATGGGGGTTATATTCAAGTCTAAAGACAAGACTTGGTACCTTAGTAGGGACTATTACATGTGGCTTAACTTCCTTCCTATCTACAATAAGGAAGTGGCTAGGTTCACGTTCCCAGATGTAAGAGATGCTCAGTATCACATGGCCTTGTATGAAGACCTTGCAAAGTATTCATATAAGCATGTAGCTATTTTAAAGAAAAGACAGATTGCATCTTCTTATTACCATGCAGCCAAAATGATTAATGGCTATTGGTTTGAAGAAGGTTGGGTTAATAAGATTGCTGCCTCTCTAAAAGATTATATCAATGAGAAAGGTACATGGCGTTTCTTAGATGAGTATAGAAACTTCTTGAATACACACACTGCTTGGTATAGACCTTCACAACCAGATAAGACATTTAACTGGGAACAGAAGATTGAGATTAGTCAGGGTGGTAGAAAGAAAGATGTTGGACTAAAGTCAGTAATGCTTGGAGTTACCTTAGAGAAGGATCCTACAAATGGTGTTGGGGGTCCTTGTTCTTTTTTCTTCCATGAGGAAGCAGGGATTGCACCAAGAATGAATGAAACCCTAGAGTACTTGTTACCAGCTTTGAAATCAGGTATGATTTACACAGGTATGTTTGCTGTTGCAGGATCAGTGGGTGACTTGGATCAGTGTGAACCACTGAGAGATATCATCTATAACCCTGACTCTAAGGATGTATTAGCAGTGGAAACCAACTTGATGGATGATCAAAATCAGATTGGAATGTGTGGTTTATTCATACCTGAGCAGTGGTCAATGATTCCTTGTATTGATGAGTATGGTAACTCATTGGTGGAGAAAGCATTGGAGATGATCATAGAAGAAAGAAAGATTTGGAAGAAGACTCTAAAAGCTAATGATTATCAGTTGAGGATATCACAGAAGCCAACTAATATTCAAGAAGCATTTGCTACAAGAAGTGCATCTATCTGGCCATTGCATTTAATAACACAGCAGATTAGAAGGATAGAAGACAAGGAATATTATTGTGAAACTGTAGAATTAGAATATGATGCACAGGGTAATGTTGAAGCTAAACCAACTAAGAGATTACCTATCATGGAGTTTCCTATCTCACCTAGAACAGAAAACAAAGAAGGTGCTATATTAATATGGGAGAAGCCTATGAAGGATGCACCATTTGGTACATATTATGCATCAGTCGATCCAGTGGGTGAAGGCAAGACAACAACCTCTGATTCATTATGTAGTATATTTGTGTATAAGAGTCCTGTGCAGATAACTAAAAAGAAACTAGATGGTAGCATAGAGAATGCTATTGAAGGTGATAAGATAGTTGCATCTTGGTGTGGTAGATATGATGACCTGACTAAGACACATGAAACTCTTGAGAAGTTGATTACATATTATGGAGCATGGACAGTAGTAGAAAATAATATATCATTATTTATACAGCACATGATTCATAAAAAGAAACAAAAATATTTAGTACCTAAGTCACAGATATTATTCTTAAAAGACTTGGGTTCTAATGCTAATGTGTTTCAAGAATATGGCTGGAAGAATACAGGTATATTATTTAAGACACATCTTATATCATATGGAGTGCAGTTCTTAACAGAAGAGATAGATCATGAAACAAAAGAAGATGGAGAGATAATTAAGACTACATATGGTGTAGAAAGAATTCCTGATCCTATATTGTTAAAAGAAATGCAGCAGTATAGAGAAGGATTAAACGTGGATAGATTAGTAGCATTCTGTGCATTAGTAGCCTTTGCAAAGGTTCAGCAATCTAATAGAGGAATGCCACATAAGGTTGAAACTGAAACAAATCCTAGAAATAATTCGCAAAAGTCATCAAATTTGAGTAAATTAGGTATAAGCCCCTTTCGCAATCTAGGGAAATCTGTTTCACGTGGAACAGATAAAGTAGTTAAACAAGCATTTAAGAATTTAAAATAGATAATTATGCCATTAGTAGTTAACGCATTACAAGCCAAGAAAGGTGTAAAGAGTGATTACACTAGAATGGGTACGCTGACTCAGCCTATTCAATTTTTACCAAAGGTACAGAAGGATGAACAATGGGGATGTTGGAATATGGATTGGTTTGAGATGGAAGGTATCAGACAGCTTAGAAGAAATGCAAGAAAGCTTTTGAAAAACTATAAGATTGCAAACAGCATTATAGATAGAACAGATTATATAGTTGAAGAGGATAATGAGTATGCAGACTTATTACAAGTTTTAACTAAAGAAGATGCATCTGCTTTAGAGCTTAAGTTCTATCCTATTATCCCTAATGTTATTAATGTAATGGTTGGGGAGTTTTCAAAACGTAGTGATAAAGTACAGTATGTCAGTACTGATCAAGCATCTTACAATGAAATGCTTGAAGCAAAAAGAGGAATGATTGAGGAGATATTAGTTAAGCAAGCAGAAACTCAACTTGCTATGAATCTAATCAATCAAGGAGCAGATCCTGAATCAGAAGAATTTAAACAAGCATTATCTCCTGAGAATATTAAGTCTTTACCACAGATTGAAGAATTCTTTAAGAAGGATTATAGATCTATGGTAGAACAGTGGGCAGTACATCAGCATGAAGCAGATGTTGAAAGATTTAAAATAAAAGAGTTAGAGACTAGAGCATTCAGAGATATGCTTATCACTGATAGAGAGTTCTGGCATTTTAGAATGGATGAGGATGATTATGAAGTAGAATTATGGAACCCAGTTCTTACATTCTATCACAAGTCTCCTGATGTAAGATATATTTCACAAGGTAATTTCGTAGGTAAAATTGAACTTCATACTGTCTCTGATATCATTGACAGATATGGTTATATGATGGATGATGAACAACTTAGATCACTTGAAAGCATTTACCCTAAAAAGGCTGCTGGATACCCTATTCAGGGTTATCAAAATGATGGTACTTTCTATGATGGTACTCGTAGTTATCAGTGGAACACTAGCTCTCCTAGTCTTGGTTTTAGGCAGTTTACTTCTGTCAACGATTATTTCTTGGCTGCTGGAGATGATATCATCACTCGCATCCTCAATGAAAGCGAAGACTTAGCAGACTTTGGTACATATCAATTACTAAGAGTAACAACATGTTATTGGAAGTCTCAAAGAATGGTAGGTCACCTTACTAGAATAGATGCTGAGACAGGAATGAAAATGCATGAGGTAGTAACTGAAGATTATCAAATCACAGTTCCTCCACTGTATGACACTAAAGTTATCAAGAATAAAAATGCTGAAACATTAATTCAGGGAGAACACATTGATTGGATTTGGATTAACCAAGTATGGGGTGGATTGAAGATTGGACCTAACAGACCAAGCTTCTATGGTAACTCTGACTATATGGGATTACAACCAATCTACTTAAATATCAAACCTATTAAGTTCCAATTCAAAGGAGATTATACTTTATATGGATGTAAACTTCCTGTAGAAGGATCAGTGTTTACAGATCGTAACTCTAGATCTGTATCTATGGTAGATAAGATGAAGCCATTCCAGATTGGATATAACTTAGTTAACAATCAGATTGCTGATATCTTAGTTGATGAATTAGGTACAGTTATTATGTTGGATCACAATGCTTTACCTAAACATTCAGCAGGTGAAGATTGGGGTAAGAACAACTATGCTAAAGCATATGTTGCAATGAAAAACTTCCAGATTCTTCCTTTAGATACAAGTATTACTAACACTGAAAACCCATTAGGATTTAATCATTACCAAGTATTAAATCTTGAGCAGACACAAAGGATGATGTCAAGGGTTCAACTTGCTACATATTTTAAGCAACAAGCATATGAAGTTATTGGAGTTACACCTCAGCGTATGGGACAAGTTAACTCTCAAGAAACAGCGACAGGAGTAGAGCAAGCAGTGAATGCAAGTTACTCTCAAACTGAGATGTACTTTGTACAACACTCTGAGCATTTAATGCCAAGAGTACATCAGATGAGAACAGATTTAGCACAGTTCTATAACTCACGTAGACCATCTATAAGATTATCTTATATGACTTCTATGGATGAGAAAGTAAACTTTGAGATGAATGGTACTGAATTGTTAGCCAGAGAGTTAAATGTATTTGTATCTACTAAGGTTAACCATAAAACTATTATGGAACAAATCAAGCAGATGGCTATTCAGAATAACACAGCAGGTGCTAGCATCTATGATCTTGCTTCTATTGTTAAGGCTGAGTCTATGGCTGAGGTTACACATGCTATGAAGGCTATTGAGCAGAAAACAAATGCTCAGCGTCAAGAACAAATGCAGCAAGAACAACAATTACAACAGCAACAAATTCAAGCACAGCAACAAGCACAAGAAGCTAAGCAAAGATTTGAAGCTGAGCAAGCTATGTTGGATAGACAAACTCAAATCCAAGTGGCTGAGATTAAAGGTGCTGGTTATCAGGTAAATGATTTAAATCAAAACGAGCAAAGTGACTATCTTGATTCTTTACAGTATTTGGCTAAGCAACGCCAAGAATCTGAAGCTCTCAATATCAAAAGGGAAGCAGAAATTAATAAAAATAATAGAGAAAATCAGAAGATGAATCTAAAACAGCAAGAGCTTCAAACTAGAGAAGACATTGCTAATAAGCAGCTTGAGATAGCCAAAGCAAATAAAAATAAGTATGATTCTAAGAAGGATAAAAAATAATAGCCATATAATACAATTTATTTACAGCAATCTTAACTAAGGTAACCTTTTAAAGTTTAAAATTGCATATATTATAATAAGGAACAATCCTAAAACCAACAACATATGAGTTCCCAAGAAAACAATGCTCCAGATTTGAATCTGAATGAGTTCTTAGCAATGCCTGGTGCAGATGATATGCTTACAGCACCAGAAAGTAGTAAAACAACTGTCTTTTCTAAACCAAAAGATTTAGATACTACATTCTTAGAAGCTAAAGAAGCTATGAAGAATGAAGAGGAAAAAGAAGAAGGAAAGAAAGATGAGTTAAAACCAGCAGAGTTAGAAGCTGTTAAGGAAGTAATATCAGACTTATTTGATGAGACTGATGATACTCCTAAAGCTGCTGGTAGACCAAAGGTTGACAAGTCAGGCTTAGTAGATACATTCTCTAAGTTAATTGATGAAGGTCTTATTGTACCTTTTGATGATGAGAAACCTCTTGATGAATATTCTACAAAAGATTGGAAGGAGTTACTCCAAGCCAATTTTGAAGAAAGAGAAAATAAAGTAAAGCAGGAAGTACCTGCATCGTTCTTTGAATCACTACCTGATGAATTAAAATATGCTTACAAGTATATTTCAGATGGTGGTCAAGACTTAAAAGGATTATTCAGAGCTCTTTCTCATGTAGAGGAAGTAAGACAACTTGATCCATCAGATGATAATGATCAAGAGTTTATTGCTCGTCAATATCTAAGAGCTACTCAGTTTGGAAATGAAGATGAGATTTCTGAGGAAATTGAAACATGGAAAGACTTAGGAACTCTAGGTAAGAAGGCTTCTCAGTTTAAACCAAAGTTGGATAAGATGCAACAAGAAGTTGTGGCTTATCAATTACAACAACAAGAACAATTTAAACAACAGCAGCAAGAGGCAGCTCACCAATTCATGGATAATGTCTATAATACATTGAAAGATGGACATTTAAATGGAGTGAGAATGGATAAGAAAACTCAAGCATTCTTATTCACTGAGTTAACTCAACCTAAGTATCAATCTTTACAAGGAAGAAATACTAACTTGTTAGGACACTTACTTGAGAGATATCAGTTTGTAGAGCCTAGATATGATTTAATTGCTGAAACATTATGGTTGTTAGCAGATCCTGAAGGATTTAAAAACAATGTAAGACAGCAAGCTAAAAATGAAGTTACTCAAGAAACTGTAAGAAAGTTAAAAACAGAAGAAAGTAAAAAGATATCTTCTACTATGACTGAGGAAGAAGAATCAAAACCAGCTAGAAGAACTATACCAAGACAACAAAATATATTTAAAAGATAACCTAATACTAACAAAAACTAGAAAAAATGGCTACACCAGTAATGAACAATGGCCTCTTCTTGCGTGATACTCAGTATCAAGCAAGTTCTCATGTTGACAGTTACCATCTTGTCAATATGTTACGAGGCACAGAACCGATGGACATGGGTCCTGTGGACCTTTGGGCAATGGCTCAAAAAGTAGAGATGCCTCTTTATCAGATGGCTTCTTTTGGAGGTAAGAATACCATCATGGTAGACAACCCTCGTGGAGAGTACAAATGGCAAACTCCAACAGTACAAGATCTTCCTTACATTGTAGAGAATATCGAAAATGCTGCAGTAGGTGCTGATGGTACTAACTTCAAAATCAAATTGAACAAGCGTATCTTTGGTCATGGTGATATCATCACTTATGATAAGTACAATGGTATGGAACTTTACATCACAGCTGATGATATTATCCCAGCAGGTGACGGTTTCATCTACACTGTTCAGTTAGTGAACAATGATAATACAGCTAATCTTCAGTCTGTTTACATGGATGCAGGTACTAAGTACTTCAGAAAAGGTTCTGCTCGTGGTGAATATGGTGAGAGATTCTCTGATATCTCTGTTCAAACAGGATTCCGTGAGTACTACAACTATGTTGGTGGTGCTGAAGCTCATGTTCATTATTCAATCTCTTCTCGTGCTGAGTTGATGATGAAAGGTGGATTAAATGCAGATGGAACATTACCTGTTACTGAGATCTGGAAAATGTTTGATAAGAACTTAGATCCTTCAATCACTTCATTAGAGACAATGGTTTCTAAGATGGGTAAGGAGTATGTTAAGCGTGCTTATGACAATGGAACATTAACTCGTTCATTTGTTACAGCTTTAGAAGCAGCTCACTTAACTAAGATTGCTACTGACATTGAAACTTACTTAATGTGGGGACAAGGTGGTAGAATTAAGCAAGATGGTCCAGATGATATCAGATTATCTGTCGGTCTTTGGAAGCAGTTAGATAGTGCTTACAAGCGTATCTACAACAAAGGTCAGTTCTCTCTTGAATTATTCCGTGCTGAGATCTTCAACTTCTACAATGGTAAGGTTGAGTTCAAAGGACCAGATCCTAAGCGTGAACTTATTGTTCAAACAGGTATTGGTGGAATGAAGCTTGTT
>Ga0181352_1000966_pt1 | contig 11607 bp, 16 predicted proteins | sample Fa13VDMLBSN_FD_130103 | JGI IMG/M metagenome (GOLD analysis project Ga0181352, IMG submission 130103) | Freshwater viral communities from Lake Michigan, USA - Fa13.VD.MLB.S.N | ecosystem: Environmental > Aquatic > Freshwater > Lake | place: USA: Michigan | collected 2013-09-23 | reverse complement strand
CGAGCGCCAGAACCCGTTCAACGAAGTCAACGCGCTCATGTCGGGTTCGCAGGTGTCAAACCCGTGGCTGGGGCAGAACCAGCAGACGAACATGGCAAATACCGACGTTGCCGGGATAACCAATCAGGCGTTTCAGAACCAGATGGGCATTTATAATGCTGAAATGGGTCAGCAAAACGCCATGATGGGCGGAATAGCAGGACTTGCGGGCAATGCAATGCGCTTCCTGCCTTGGTCTGACGTTAGATTGAAGGCTGATGTTATCCCGCTTGGCCGCGATGACAATGGCCTGATGGGCTACGAATGGACCTATATCTTCGCGCCGGGACGCTATCGCGGTTATCTCGCGCACGAAGTCAAGGCGCTTTATCCCCATGCGGTTGTGACGCAGCCTAACGGCTTTGATGCCGTCGATTACGCGAGGATCTCCTCATGAGCTACCTTGATATGCTTTTGAACGCGCTGAAGACCGAACGGCCTCGCGCTGGTGGGACAAAGCAAAGCCCGTTTGGGTCAATGCCTGCTTACATACCGCCCCCGGAAACGCGGAGTCTTCAGGCGCAACTAAATCGCAACGAGTTTGGTATGCCGGGTTCTCAAGTTCCAGCGCCGTCAAGCCTCGATTATTCATACCCGCCTGAAATGTATTCAGCGCCAGCGCCAAGCGCGAATTTGCCAGCGCCGAACGCTTCACCGGCAGGCCCCGCGCCCATGCCGCCCCAACGCCCGACTTCAATGCCTTCCCAGCCGTCCCCGCCCATGCCGCCAATCAGGCCGGAGGGTGTTGGCTTTAATGATCCAAACCGGCTTGTGCAGGGGTTTAACCCCTATGCGACGGGCGCGGGACCAAACGCACAGGCTTTCGCGGATCAATTCGCGGGCGGCGACCTCTCCAAACTTGCGGCTCGTACCTACCGTGACGAGGACGGCAATTCCTGGAACGATTACTACGTCCGATAGGAGCTAACTAAATGGCCGCTGGCTACTTCTTTACGGGCGAGCAAGACCTGACGCCGGAAGGCGTTGACCGTAAGCGCGCGTTGCTGAATGCGCTCCGGAAAGACAATCTTTCTGCGGCTCCGGTCGGACATTGGACGCAGGCACTTTCCCGCGTTGTGGGGTCTGCCGCCGATACGATGGAGGAAGGCCAGCTTAACCGAACTGAAAAGGGACAGACCGAAAAGGCGAAAGCCGAATTGATGAAGGTTCTCGGCATCGGCGGCGCTGTCTCTCCCGGCGAGCCGACTGCGGCGGCGGGCGCAACTGCCTCTGCGCCTGCCGCCGCTCCAGTGGGAAATCCTAGCGAAATAGGTGGCAGGCTCGTTTCTGACCTGCAACGCGATTTTGGTCTGAAGCCTGAACAAGCGGCGGGCGTTGTCGGAAACCTCGCGCATGAAAGCGGTAACTTCCGCACGTTGCAGGAAATCAAGCCAATGGTTCCCGGCTCTCGCGGTGGGTTTGGTTATGCGCAATGGACCGGCCCGCGCCGGATTGCGTTTGAACAATACGCACATCAGAACGGGCTTGATCCGACTTCGTACGAAGCAAATTACGGGTTTCTGAAACACGAACTACAAAACACAGGCGAAGGCAGGGTTTTGAAGGCTTTGCGCACAGCAGGCGACGTAAACACGGCTACGCAGATATTTTCTAATCAGTTCCTCCGTCCGGGCATTCCGGCAATGGAAAGCCGGTTAAGGCTTGCGGGTCAGTATGCAGGCGGCGGCGCTGATATGCCAGCACAAGGCGCTCAGACGGCGGAACAGGCGATGCAGCGTCCGGCTCCCGGTCAGTTTACAACGCCCGGCCAAATGCCGTCAGCAGGCAACTCTCCCAGTGCTGCGGCCATCATGGCGGCACTCGGCAATCCGTGGGCTGCTAAAAACCCAGCCTTGCAACAGGTTGCGGCGTCCGTACTCGGCAAGCAATTGGGCCGCGATCCGGTCGAAGATGCATTGAGGCGTGTTGAGCTTCAAACGAAGATGCGCGACCTTACCGAAAGCAAGCCGTTTACAATCAAGGTTGATGGCGAGGACGTTACAGTAGTCCGCGACAATCAGGGCAACATTCGCCGGGTTCAGCTTTCGGGCGAACCAGCCGGGGGGCAGCAGCAGAAAACGTATAAACTTCCGGATGGCCGTGAAGTGCCACTCCCATCTGACCCCACAGCCCGTAAAAAGGCATTGGAAGAATACGGCGCAGCGGGCGCTAAATCGGTTCAAAACGCACCTCAAGCGGCTCAATCTGCGGCGCAGACAATCAGCGTTATCGACCAGATACTTGGACCGCAAAACCCGCAGACTGGCAAATTTGATAAACCTCACCCCGGCTTGTCGTGGCGAGTTGGCACTATATACGGCGCGGTGCCTTCGATGTATGGCACCGATGGCGCGGGCTTCGATGCGCTACAGAAACAGGTTTCCGGCAAAGCATTCCTTGAAGCCTTTGATAGCCTCAAAGGCGGTGGCGCGATTACGGAAGTCGAGGGCAACAAGGCGCAGCAGGCAATTGCTCGCCTTGATGTGAAGCAAAAGCCCGAAGATTACATGAAGGCGCTGCAAGAATTGCGCGAAATAGCCCGCACCGGCATGGAGCGGGCAAAGATTATAGCAGCAGGCGGGAACCCGGCAGCGGCGCAACCGCCATCGGCCACAGGCGATGGTTGGAAAGAAATATCGCCTGGCATTCGCATTCGTGAGGCCCGCTAATGCCCCGTTTCGAAATCCAGATGAACGGGCGAAACTTCGAAATCGAAGCGCCCGATTTCAATTCTGCGGCAATGGCGTTGCAGGGCTTTGGCGCAAAGCCATCAGAACAGGCCATAGGGCAGGGTGATTGGGCTGGCCTGCAAGACAGGCTGAACGCAACAGAACAGCGGGTGAAGGATTCCGGCCCTTACCGCCCACAGGATGTTGATGCCACGCTAAAAGGCGAAGCGAAGCGACAAGGCTTGCTTTACGGTCAAGAGCAGGGGCAGAAAGAAGGGTCTGGCGGTATTTTCGGCGGATCGGCTGCAAATACGCTCGGGCTTGGTCTGCCTCGCTATCTGGAAGCAGTTACAAACCCGGCTGTTAAAACCGCATACGCCCATGAGTTTCTAAAGGCTGCGGACGAGGGGAGGGCTAAGGCGGCTCCAATCGCATCCGGCGCTGGTACTGTGGCCGGATATGTCGGGCAGGCGGCAATGCTCCCCGCGAGTGGTGCAGCTACCCTTGGCGGGCGGGCGCTATCGGCTGCGGGGCAAAGCGGCACGCTTGCCGCATTGGAAGCCGGTATAGAAAGCCGTGGCGATCTAGGCCAGATTGCGCAAAGCGGTGTTGTGGGTGGCCTGATGGGCGGCGCGGCGTCTGCTGGTGTTGAGAAGACCATACAGGCGGGGCGCAGGTTCATTGACCCAATGCGGGGCTTTGCCAAATCAGGCCCGGCTGAACAGCAGGCGACGGCTCGCATACTTTTGGCGGCAAAGAACGCAGGCATTGACGATGCGACGGCGCAACGCAAGCTGGCGGAACTCGGGCCTGACGGGTTTATCGCAGATGTTTTAGGTAAACGCGGTCAGTCTCTTGCCAGAAGTTCAGCTAACCTTTCACCTGATGCTCGTACGCTTCTTGAGGAAGCGTCAACGCAGCGCATGGGGGGGCAAACAGATCGATTGTTGGCCGCACTGCAAGGTGCTGCCGGAACTCCCGTAGGGAAAACCGTTGACGAGGTCGTCGAAAATATAAGTAAAGCGTCCAGGCCAGCTATCAATCAAGCTTATAACGCAGCGAAAGCCGCTGGCTATGATATGCCGAGAACGCCTTTCGACCAAATCTTATCTTCACCGAAAGTCATGTCAGCTATAAAGCAGGCTGAAAAGGAAATAGCAGATCGTGTGGCTGTTTATGGGCCTGAAGAAGCTTCTCAGCTTGCAGTTTATGACGCAGCGAAGAAAATTCTTGATCGTATGGGATGGAAAGAAGGCGATGACGTTGCGAAAGCGCTAGCGGCTAAACTTCGGCAAACAGTTGACCAAAATCTCCCGGAATACAAAGGTGCCCGCGCTCTGGCTGAAGGCATAAAAAAACAGCAAGAAGCGGTCATGTTTGGCGCTGAAGGTGCCCAGCGAACAATTCCGAATGATTTCATTAAACGTGTAACTGCTTCCCAATATCCGACAAGTGTTTCCCAAGGCTACGCCCTTGCTCAAATGGAGCGTATTGCCAACAATAAGACAGGTCAAAACGCTCTTGACATGCTGACGGGTACAAAAGCCGGGCGTGACGCGCTAGTTGCTGCCCTTGGACCGCGATCTAAAAATGTCACAAATCAGGTCTCCGCTGAACGAGCCTTTCTTGATTTTGATAGAGGCCTAAAAGGCGGTTCCACGACCGCGCGGCAATTGGCAGAACTTGGCTTCGTCGGTGGGACGGCTGGCGCTGGCTATATGACCGGGTTCGATCCTATGCAGGCAGGTTCCATTGCTGGCGCAGCGGTCCTTGCAAAGCGTGGCGGGTCCAAACTGATGGAAGCCATTGCGAAAAAGAATGAAGCCGCTGTTGCGCCGGAAGTCGCGCGCAGGCTAATCGAACGCAGCCTGCCAGAACTTGTGGACGCGGAAGGCAAGGCCATCAGTGAGACTGCCCGCCGCAGACTTGTCGAAGCCCTGATGATGGTTGGCGGAAAGGGAACGGCTCTTGCTTACGGGCAGAACTAGTTACTTCGTTCGTTCGATCCGCATCCCGTTGATATAACGGACCTCTCCAATTTCCATTTCCGGCGCTTTTGGCGTCTCGGCTTGCTGCTCGCAATAGCTGGAAAATCCAAGCCCGCACATAACGGCTTTGCGCTGTCCATTAGGCGAAATCAGAAAGCCGCCAATCACTAAAAACAGGAAAAGAAAACCTTTTTCCTGCCACCAGCCTTTGTCCTTCCCTAAAAACATGAGGTCTCTCCAATGCCCTTCAACGGAAGCGGTACGTACAGCCTTAGCGATACAATCGCCGCAGGTACGCCGAACGACGCTACGGAACTACAGGCCATTCTGGACGATATCGCCACAGGCTTGAGCAATGCCGTATGCGTAGATGGTCAATCTACCATGACCGGCGTGTTAAAGCTACCCAATGGGTCAGCGGCGGCTCCGTCCTATACTTTCGGGTCTGATACGAATACCGGCGCATATCGGTACGGGGCGGACCAGTACGGTATAGCTATAAACGGTTCGGCGGTCGGCTATTTCGCTTCGACGGGCTGGAACGGCGCTGTTGTTGGCAACGTGACCGGGAATGTCACGGGCAACCTGACCGGCAACGTGACGGGCAATGTAACGGGCGATGTGACTGGCACGGCGTCGGGAAACCCGCCAAATTCTCGCACGATTACAGCCGGAACAGGGCTTTCTGGCGGCGGTACGCTCGCGGCGGATAGAACCCTATCCCTTGCAACGTCCGGCGTGTCGGCTGGCACCTATTACGCGCCGACAATCACCGTAGATGTATATGGCCGCATCACGACCGTCGCAAACTCAGGTGATAGCGCCGTCCGCGCAAGGGGCACGCTGAACACGACCGGCAACACATGGGAGACCGGATCGGTCAATCTGAGCGCGAGCGTGACCAACTCGACAACGGGCACGTTCGTCTTCTCGTTCAGTTCGGCTTTGGCGAGCGCAAATTATCAGGTTTTCACATCAACCGACACAATCGGCGTTGGCTGTTATGTCACAAGCAAAAGCACCACGGGCTTCACGGTTAGCACCTATAACACGGCCACGGGCGGGGCGCAGGAGCCGGGCAAGCTCGATCTAGTAGTTTACGGCGGCTTCTAATGGCACCCCGCGCCCAGCCCCTTAAAATGGGGAACAATCAAATACAGGGACTAGCAGCCGGGACAGATGCTACAGATGCCGTTAACAAGGGGCAGCTTGACGCGGTAGCAGCAGCGGCTGGAACAGTCACAAGCGTTGCGATCTCCGGCGGCACAACGGGGCTGACAGTCACCGGAAGCCCCATCACATCGTCCGGCACAATCACCTTCGCGGGAACGCTTGCGGTTGCCAATGGCGGAACCGGGCTTACCACGCTCACGTCGAATAACGTCATCCTCGGCAATGGCACGAGCGCGCCGCAATTTGTAGCGCCAGGAACAAGCGGAAACGTACTCACTTCAAACGGCACGACATGGACGAGCGCGGCCCCGTCTAGCGGCTGGATGGCTGCGTATGCTTCATCGGACAAGTCCGTAGTCGCGACCACAATTGTTGCAGACTGGACGGGGCTTTCGTTCTCCGTTGCTGCGAATAAAAACTATTGTTTCCGCTTTGTTTTTAGTTGCGACAACTTTGCGTCCGGGGGGTCCCGAGTTTCATTCAGTGTTCCGTCTAGCCCTTCGTCCATCTGGTATGGCGGAATTGTCGGCGCTCATACGGGCGCGGGGTCAAACCCAATCAATTCTGGCTTCGTATCTTCTACAGGATCATCGTCCTCGGCAAGCCCTATTATTGGTTGGTCCAACGTAATCGGAATCATTGAAGGCACGCTATTCAATGGATCGAACGCCGGGACACTACAAGTCCAAGTCGCTCAATCCAGTGCCTCCGGAACGACAACTTTCCGCAAGGGCTCGTTCCTGCAATACGCGCTCCTCAACTAATCGGATCCCCCATGATTGACGTTTCCTTTGATGACCTCAAAGCCTTGGCCCACAAGGGCTACAAGCCAGAATATCTGACGCTGCTGGCAGATCATGCCGAACACGTCATGGAAGATTACGGCATCACAACGCGGCTACGCGTATGCCATTTCTGGGCGCAGGCAGCGCATGAATGTGACGGCTTCAAAACCATGCGCGAGTATGCTTCCGGTCGCGCTTATGAGGGCCGCAAAGACCTCGGCAACGTAAACCCCGGCGATGGCGTTCGATATAGAGGGCGCGGCATATTCCAGCTAACGGGTCGCGCAAACTATGCAGCGATGCAAAAGAAAATCGGCCTCCCACTTGTAGCGCATCCCGAACTTGCGGAAGGACCGGAAGTCGCTTTGCGTATCGCTTGTGAATACTGGGCATCGCGTGGTCTCAACGCCTTTGCGGATAAGGATGACGTTACCACGATCACGAAGCGCATCAACGGCGGGCTGAATGGCCTTGCTGACCGCAGGGCGAAACTCGCCATCGCCAAGCGGATTTGGAAAGACGGCGAAAAATAGGTGTACCATGGATAACGCAATGATGTTCGTGCGCTATGCGGTTTCCGCTGGCGTGGCATTCGCTCTTGGTAAGGGCTGGATTTCTGCGGGTGCGCAAGGCCCGCTTGTTGATGGCCTTGTCCAGCTAGTCGGTGTTCTGATTGCAGTCATTCCGCCAATTTGGGCGGCTCGCAAAATCAACAACACGCCGAAGCCGTGACAGAGTTACTATTCTTCCTCGGCGCGATTGTCATAGCGGGCGGCCTGATCTGGTTTCTCGCTAGACAATCGGAACAAAAGGGCGCAGCCGAACAAAAGGCCGCACAGACAAAGGACGTGCTAGATGCTGTCCAAGAAAACAAAGCCATTGAGAACGAGGTGGCTGCTGCTCCCATTAGTTCTGTTCGCGAGCGGCTGTCAAAATGGATCGCCCGTTGACAGCTTTTGTCTTGTTAGCCAGCCCATCAGGCCGACGAAAGCACAATTCAACGCAATGAGCGATGCGGAAGCTCGTAGGACGCTTGCGCACAATGAATTTGGCGCAAAACGCTGCGGATGGAAGCCATGACCTCGCGCACGGCTTGGTTTATCCTGTTGACGCTTTGGACGCTCACGTTCGTTTGCGCCAGCATGTTGCTGATCCTGACCGCCCGCGCCCATGACGGCTATCCCCTTGAATGCTGCGATCATAGGCATTGCAAGCCGATTGATCCGCCAAGGCGAGAGGGTGCCTATTGGGTACTACCTGACGGTCGGCGGTTTCTGGCGGGAACGACACGAGCATCAGGCGAGATCAAGAAGCTAGGCTTCCATCTGTGCGACTGGAACCCCGGCGACTTCGTTCCCCCGAATTATGAACCTACCTTGGTCGTGCAGCCAAAGGGTAAGCCGGTCTGTCTTTTTGTTCCCGATGCTGATTATTGACGGAGATTTTAATGACTGACGGTTCTGATAAGGACGACGAGCAGGGGCGGCCATTGACACCAGCGGAACGAAAGCTGCTTCGGGATATGCTTGATAACTATCAACATTCACGATGGCTGTTTCTATTTACAATGAAGGTCGCAAAATGGTTGGCCGCAATAGCTGCTGGAATAATAGCGTACAAGCAACTTCCGGGGCTGCTAAAATGATGGGCACCGTTATGTTCGCAACAATGCGAAAGACGTTCAAAATTACATTTCTGGACGTTCTCGCTCTTGTCGTCGTGCTGGTTATATTCTCGCCTGTAATATGGTGGGCAGTTGATAGAGCCCCGCCGGTCAAGTTCATTGAATATGGAGTTTTCCCGTCTACGGTCAAAGCGGGGGAAACAATCTACAGGGTTATAAGGGTTGAACGGCTACGGCTCTGTGAGACCGATCCCGATACCGTTATTATTGACGGCGCGCGGGTGAAATGGGCTTACGAAGAAGCGCCGCTTTTGGTTGCCGGGCATCTAGGCTTTGACGAATACAAACGGCCAGTTGTGGTGCCGTTGCAGGCATCGCCCGGTCCTTCTGAAATGCGCACAAGTGCGACCTATATCTGCAATCCGATCCACAGAATTTGGCCGATCAAAGTTATTGGTGAACCGTTGAGGTTTACGATTGTGGAGTGAATAAAGAAGGTCGCGGGGTTTATTCGGATTGCGTAGCGTACTCAGTTGGAGCTATTATATCGCCTTCTTTGTTGAAAGTGAGCTTTATTGGCCCGACAATATCAACTTGCTTGCCTCGATGTACAAACCTTTCCGTTTCCAGATAGAAATTAAGTTCTCTTTTGACCTTTGCCTTCATTTGGTATCCTCGCTTTAATTCCTCCGGCGCGAGAAACCTAATAGTTCCGACGCGGCCATCGACGGAATAGAAGGCTACATCACGAACAATATCCATCACTCTCTCCTAATTCGCCGCTACCGTTTGCGGTGGATACCCTGAAACTCCCCGCTGGCTCACGCTGGCGGGGTTTTTTCTTGGGGCCTTTCTTTCACGCTGCGTGCCGTGATAGGCGGCGCTTCTTTGCCTGCTGCACAGACCCTAGAGTGCGGAGGTAATTGCCGTCCGCGTCAAAGACGTTACACATGGACAAGCAAAGGGCGCACGGGCGTTTATTCGTGCAGCCATCATCTTCGGTGCCACAATAAGACGAGAGCAAAACAAATTCGCGAGGGTCCAAATGATCCGGCCTATTCAGCTTTGGCACTGTCGTTTTCATAACGAGGGCATTGCAGGCGGTTTCCAGTGCTTTGCGTAATGCAGCTTCATGGGTCTACTGCCCGGCTTTCTGTGCTGCCGGGAGGGGCGGGTAGAGGGTGCCAGTGTGTAAAGGATTCTGTGATTTTGTCGCCCGTCGCGCTTAATGCCCAATATCCGCGCTTTCGGCCAATCTTTTCCCAGTAGCCCATTTCTTGCCAAAAGAAATTGACGACTTTATCAAACGCCTCGACGTATGTTCCTAGCAAGATGATTGTCCCATCCTTCGGCGCACTCGCTATATCCTTCCACTCGCTCATGCTTTCTCTCCTAGTGCCGCGTCTATCATGGCTATCCAAGCTGGCCGCGCGACTCCACGCGGATTGCACGCGCCGTTGCGCCATGTTCCGCAGGTGTTCGCGCTTTTGGCGCAATGTGGGGTAGGATCTGAAACAGCCTGAAAAGCGCTATGGGAATCCACATAACGGAACAATTTCAATCGGTTAGACTTGGATCTGAAATGGTGGGCGCGACAGGGATTGAACCTGTGACCCCTCCCGTGTGAAGGGCGCGCGCTTTGCACGTAACCAATTGAATTAGTGTGCATTTGGTTTCTGCTCCACGCGCCTTGCACGTTTCTTAGCTTGTGGCGGGTGGTCATTTTCAAGCGCTGTGCGGAGAATCGTCCTTGCATCTAGGGCCATCGGGAACTTGTCAGCATCAATTATGGCCTGTTCCAATACGGAGACGCGCCAACAAAGCATGTCAGCTATTTCTTGAAGTGAAGGGCTTTTGTTCATTTCACTCTCCTGACCGGCAGATGATCCGCCTTCCTTGCTTCTTCGTTCGTGTCGATATGCTCGTAAACCGCCGCTGCCTGACGGTCCTTCCATGCCCCGGTCTTGTCCAACCGAGCGCCAAGGCGGGTCATCCAAGCGCCGTAGGTATGCCGGAAGATGTGAAAGCTAATTCCCTCGGGGATCTGGACCCCGGACGCGGCCTCGGCCTGCGCTAGCAGCTTGTAGAGCCTGCCTGACTTGCGGTAGCCGAACACACGGCCTTCCCGCTGTTCCAGCCCCGCCAGCGCGGCCACGACCACGGGCGGCAGATGGACCAGCCGATCCGCCCCGTTCTTCGTATCTCGGGCCGTGGCGGTCGCTTCCTGTAGCCGAACGTCAGCCCATGTCAGATTGCAGGCTTCCGACAGCCTGGAACCCGTGTATAGCATATAGGTGCACATGGCCCCGAAACGGGCGTTAGCGGCCTCACAGGCGGCTAGAAGCCGTTCGGCCTGTTCAGGGCGTAGCCAGTGAATACGCGGCTCGCTGCGGCTTCCCTTGGGCCTGCGGAACGCCATATCGACGCCAGCGTGTTTCAGCACGGCGGACAGAGGCGTATAGACCTGCCGGTTACGGGTGGCGGCGGTCGCGGTCGGGTAAAGCTCCATAGCGCATTCGTCCAGCCGGGCCTGCGTGATGGCTTCCAGCTTCGTATTTCCCCAATAGCTGGTCAGCCGGTCGAGAAAGCGCGGATCGCCCCCGGCGTTCAGGTAGGAAATCACGGCGTCCTCCCATGTCGGTCCTGCGACCTCGGCAAAGGCACCACTTTCGATCTGTCGTTTGATTGCTGCGAGCGCCTGCGCTGCAACGCGGCGGTCAGGGCTTCCTGCACTTCGGTTGACCGTGACCCCGTAGTAAGTGCCCCGAATGTGCCAATTGCGCGTCCTGCCCGGCCTCGGGGCTTGGAGATAGAGCGGCACGTCATAGCCTCCTGTAACTGTACCAATGCAGCCTCAGTGAACAGGTGCGCCCGTCCGTTGTCCACATAGGGGACACCGTACTTGCGGACCTTTTCCATGAAAGTCCGTGGGCTTAACCTGAACCGTTGGGCGGCTTCGGGAAGTGCTATCATGGCTAGTCAGGCCGTCCTGCGAACAATCGGGATTACGTTGGTTTTTTCGGCGGATGGCTCGGGCACATCTTCCGGTTCTCCGCCGTCGTCGTCATCAATGGAAAGCAGGTCCGCGATTTCGTCCAGAAGCCGGTTGCTTTCGTCCATGCGCTTAATTAGCCCGACAAGCAGGCTGACCACGCAGCATAACGACAACGCGATGACATTGAGCGCAACATTTTCAAGCATCGCTTTCTCCTGTGATGGTGGCGGGGCGGTTCATGGGGTGGGCTGGCTCAAATCGCGCTCGTAATTGGAAATTGAACGCCGAACATTTTTGATATGGTCGTCAATGTCGGCTAGGTGTTTTTTGTGGT
>Ga0181352_1000965_pt1 | contig 11608 bp, 21 predicted proteins | sample Fa13VDMLBSN_FD_130103 | JGI IMG/M metagenome (GOLD analysis project Ga0181352, IMG submission 130103) | Freshwater viral communities from Lake Michigan, USA - Fa13.VD.MLB.S.N | ecosystem: Environmental > Aquatic > Freshwater > Lake | place: USA: Michigan | collected 2013-09-23 | reverse complement strand
ACTACTGTAGGAAACTTCATATTTATATTGATCTAATAACCATAGTTTATTATCTAATGATAGAGATAGTAATTCCATCTCTTGTTTTTTGGTTAATGTCTCTTTGTAGAATTTATTAGCATATTTTACTAAGTCTTTGTTTACTTTAGTTTCAATTGCATGTTGAGTTTCTACATACTCTCTGTTTTGAATCATAGTTGCATTCATATTATTTATTTAATTAGTTACTAAATCAAGGAGCAAGACTATAATCCTGCTCCATTACTACTACCAATCCTACTGCAGGATGTTGGTATTCATGTATTACTTTATAACCTTCTTTACACTTCATGTGTATAAGGTCCTTAATTTCCATGCCCATAGACATGGCTTGATCTTCAGTGATTGTAAAATTTGCCATTGGTTAAATATTTATAGGTTATCTACATTAATTAATGAATCTAATTGAGTATAAGTACCACCATATACTCTATGGCTTGATACATTCTCAACCCAAATAGAATCTTTACTTACTTCTAAGTAGTATTCAATGTCAATGTTACCACCAACATCTGTCCAGTCTTTTGACACATTTTCCGGAGTCTTTGTTACTGAACAATCAAGTAAAGAGTATAATAGTGTAGATAGGATAGAACCTATTATAAGACCAATAAGAAATGAATCATAAATCCTTGTTTTCATATATGTTTATTTAAATAGTTAGCTATATAAAATATTATATAAGTATATATAATATAGAGTAATTATATTGAGTATACTTAAGTAGAAATAAGTGGTATAGGTTAAGTATCACTAACATACTAATACACAAATACTTACAATAAAGTATATATACTACTTAAGATATAGAAACTTCTATAGATTAAGTAAAGTATATTAAGTAATATAATATTATTATTTCTATGTGGTAGTGTATATCCTTTAAGTACATAAAATATAATATATAATTATACAATATATGAACACAGCCACTCCCACACCAAGTGTGGGGTTGTAAAAAAAAAGGTAAAAACAAAAGAGACTGTAACAGAATCCCTATTACAGAATTCTATCACAGACTCTTTTGATGTCTTACTCAGACTTTCCTAAATCAGCATCATTACCATTAGACATATTTGCTAGTTCAGCAATTCTACTAGTATTCTTCAGACCTAAACCCATCCTTGTTGCCATAACATGTTCAGTAAACACTCTACTAGCATTACTCATACCACGTTCTTCAAACTGTTCTAGAGTATCTAGTAAATCATCTGACTCAGCCTTATCTATATTATAATTGCCATAATATGTTACATACACATTATATTTAGATCCAATAGTACCGAACAGATCTTTCCAATTACACCAGAACTGAACCCCACCATCTCTGTTATATTTTACAGGATATTCTTTATTAGATGGATGTTCTATAAATTCTTTTATCTCATCAGCTGGTCCAGACAAATCATATTTATAGAACTTCTTCCCAAAATTCTTATGACCTTCTTGTCTATTCTTTCCTATTCCCACATAGGTTGCCATAATCTTTGTTGATTTAGCTTTACTCTCTTGTTTAATCTCTGCTTGTTTCATACTTTGCATTTTTAGAATTAATAATTATTTTTCTCAAGTTCAGGGTTGTAAAAAAAAGGTTTTAAAAAAAACAGAAAGAGACTAATACATAAGTCTCTTTCCATTCTTTGTTAATTAATAATCATTATGATCTCTGGCACATGTATCCAGATCATCTAAATCAATTCTGCCAACAACCTTTACTTTATCATACTTTGGTTCTTCACATGATTCCATATCAGACGTCAACTCAAAACTAAATTTCTGAATCAAGTTGACTGATCTATGGAATGCTGCAAAGTCTTCACACTTCTCTACCAAAGTATCTAAATCAGTTGTAGCCATAATTGTTTCTCTCAGAGAATGTCTGATTCTATCAAAACTACTAGTTTTAAATTGTTCAGTCAATCTCTTCAAGACTTTTAAATCTACAAGAGCTATTTCTCTTGCATTATCAGGTGTAAAATCTATTACTTGTTTACCATTAATCTCAATTCTATTTTCCATAATTATTTATTTTAGTTAAGTCAAGGGTTGTACGAAGAAGGTAAAAAAAAAAATAAAAGAACTTATCTACGCAGCTATTCTAGGAGCTCTCAGTCTCACTGCTTGCAGACCAACCAAATGGCCTTACTTATAAGTTCTTTTACATATGTACTATGAAACTATTAATTATGCATTAGGATTTCTGATCCATGATAATATAGTGACAATTCCATTAGATAACACTAATTCATTTTTCATAACAATCAATTTTCTGTTCAGTAAAGGGTTGTAAAAAAAACAAAAAGAAATAATGGGGAAGGGCCCCCATTATTTCATCCAAGCTGGTTTAGATCCTGATGTCTTCTTCTTGACAACAGGAACTGAATCAGATTGCACCTGGTTATAAGTGTAGATTTTTCCCTTCAGAAAATCTGCATCTCTATAACCAGACTTATTGGTATAGATTCCAAGTTCCGCCATATAAGGAACATTGAATTCTAGACCAATACTTTTGATGTAATTAATATGCTTGCTACATATAATAGCATCATTAATTTCATCTTTTAGAAAGACATAGTCACTGTCTTTCGACTTTTGGAACAGTTTAATCTGAACTGTTACATACTTTTCATATTTTTTCATAGTACAATTTGTACTAGGTCTAGGGTTGTATAGAAAAAAAATCAAAGATTTTTCCTTAGAAAAATGTTTTATTTTTTTACTTATCAGACCTGTGTGCTGGATTTGTGTGGGGGGTGGTGCAGGTGGCCGGAGGGCCGGGGGGTCTGAGACAGGGGGGTCATCACTTACTCTTATTTACAAGATTTTAAATTCCAAAAAAAATTTTATATTTGTTTCATGAAAAAGTTTGACATGGGTAAGTATGTTCTCTTAGCTGGTGATAATGCTACAGAGATATTTGACTACTATAAAGTGGATGAAATGCACGGGTTAAATAGAAAGGATGCCCAAGCAGAAGAGGTTGATAAGACTGTAGGTAATGGGGTTTATATTTATGGGTGGAGTAATTATGACCCGGCAGATAAGAAACTTACTGCCAAGGCTCCTACTAAACCATTTCTTTTTATTAATCTTGGTACCTTCAGTAGGTATACAATTACAGAGAAAGCAACAGCTGTTATGCATGAGACTATGCACATGAGTATCTTACTTAACAACTGGAAGATAACTGATAAAGAAGAAGAGGTTATCACTTTTGCTGAAGATGAAGCTAACAAGATTATTGAAAAGTTAGGGTTTGATAAAAAAGAACAACCTAAGAAAGGGTTTTTTAAAAAATAATATATTATATTTGTACTGTTTTCGATTTTCATTTACTTGTTTATTATTTATGCTAAGAACCCTGGAAATTTTTCTAGGGTTTTTAGTTTAAACAAAAAAAATTTATATATTTGTTCCTCACTAAGTTTATTATATGAGATGACCCAGCACCAAAAAAAGTTATGGCTACTTGTTGCAGAAAAAGCAGAGTCTAACTTAGAGGCAAGGATGATCTATGATGAACTACTTAAAAAATTAAATATGTCAGAAGAAACAGTTATTTTGTCCCTTATGGAAACAGAGAATGGGATAGAGGTACACATAAGTGAAAAAGCCTATGAGAATTTTGCTGTTATAGGTTTAATTGAAAGGATTAAATTGGACTTGTTATCAAGACCGGATCTTCCTATTCATGATCTTAGAAAGAAAGAAAAAAAGAAAGAAGAGAAATCTTCTCAAAAGTATGATGCATAAATTTTTAAAACCAACAATATGAAACCATTTAGAAAATTAAGAGGTAGAACTATTTTACTTAGTGTGCCTGAAAGAAAGAAATCATCTATTGAATTATCTGCTAAAGATGAAGAGGCAATGATGCAAGAAGCTGCTAAACTTTGGAGTAAACTTACAGTTTATGCCATAGGAGATAAAGTAGAAGAAGTGGAAGTAGGGGATCAGGTATATGTAAGAACCTCAGCACTTAATATGGAACAAGTAGAAAGAATTGATATTGACGGTTCTGTAAAGCTTGTCCTTAATGAAGGTGATGTAATTATAGTGTGGTAAGTTATGGAAAACAACTACAACTTATATAAAGCATGCACTCGTAGTGATAAACAATCTCCATATAAAGATATGGTAGATGGAGTTTATGGAAAGGACACCAACCTTTATAAACCAAATTGTCCTACAGCAGTAGAAATAGATTGGAGTAAAAGAGTTCAGAATCTAGGTGAATCACCAAGACCTGATTACTATGGTGGTAAGGATAATACTTATGAAGTATTTCAAGTATTAGAAGCTTGGGGATTGGATAAAGATTTTTATCTAGGTAATGTAATTAAGTATGTTGCAAGAGCAGGTAAGAAAAATAAATCTACTGAAAAAGAAGATCTTCAAAAAGCTTTAGTATATTTACAACGTAGAATTAATTCATTATGATAACAGGAGTAATTTTTATAATTGGTGTATTAATAATTGGGTTTTTATTTTTAGTAAATAATGCTATGAGTAAACCTATTTATAATAAGATGTCTAATGTATGGGAAGATGATCCTACAGGTAGACAATATGCTAATATGACAATAGTAGTTATGTTAATTATTTCATTTTTACTAGGTCTTATGTTTTGATACTTTTCTCTAATCAAACAAAAATATCCTCAGAAATTTTTCTGGGGATTTTTTTTATTCAAATATTTTTTGTATATTATAGTATATTATTTATAAAACTAATTATCATGGATATTTTAAATTTTATTTCCTGGATTAAAGGAAAAAGAGTTGTGACAACGGTAGATGTTGCAAAAACATTATTACCAATAGGAATTAAGGATGACAAAAGAGATGATTCTTATTTGGCAGGTGCAATCACTGTACAAGATTTTGTAGGACAATTAGCTCCAGGAACTGTAGGACCAGCTGGACCTCAAGGACCTGCGGGACCACAGGGGAATAATGGACCACAAGGAAATCAGGGACCTGCAGGACCTGCTGGTGTACAAGGTCCAACAGGTTTACAAGGTATTCAAGGTATTCAAGGTCCTGTAGGACCGGCAGGTTTAACATGGGAAGGTACTTGGGTATCTGGTACATCATATACAGTAAATGACTCAGTTGGTTATAATGGTGCTTCATGGTACTGTATAGCTCCAACATCAGGAACAACTCCTCCAGACTTAGCTACTGCAAACTGGGCATTGTTAGCATCTCAAGGTGCACAAGGTCCACAAGGACCAATAGGACCACAAGGTATACAAGGAGTTACTGGACCTCAAGGTATTCAAGGAGCAACAGGTTTAACAGGAGCTACGGGTGCTCCAGGACCAATTGGACCAGTGGGACCAACAGGCCCTCAAGGAATTCAGGGTGTACCTGGACCAGTAGGACCTTCTGGACTAAATTGGCAAGGTGCATGGGTTTCTGGAAATTCATATAATGTAAATGATGCAGTTGGTTTTGGAGGTGCATCTTGGTTTTGTATAACAGCAACATCAGGTACTACTAGTCCAGATATAGATCCATTAAATTGGGCTTTACTAGCATCACAAGGTGCAACAGGATCTACAGGAGCAGCAGGTGCTACAGGTGCAACTGGTTTAACAGGTGCAGCAGGACCACAAGGAGTTCCAGGACCAGTTGGTCCAGCAGGATTAATCTGGCAAGGTGTATGGTCTAATGCTACTGTATATGCAGAAAATGATGCAGTATCTTTTGGAGGTGCTTCATACTTTTGTTATAACCCAGCTGGTGTAGGACCATCTGTTACAGATCCATCTGTTGATACTGCAAATTGGGCATTACTTGCTGCACAGGGTGCTACTGGTCCTCAAGGTCCACAGGGAATCCAAGGTCCTCAAGGAGATCCGGGTCCATTACCAGTTGATTATGTTAAAACTATATATAATCAGCCTGATTTTGGAGTTCAGGTTACAGGAGCTACTACTCCATTGATTTCAGTAGTATTTGATTTAACTGGTAGATTAGCAACAAATTCAATTCTTGAAATATCTTGGGGTTGTTGGAGACGTGATGCATTTGGAAATGTTCAATCTCAAGTCTATCTATCAGATACACCGGATTTTTCAGGTACTTTTGTAAGAATTGCAACAGGTGCAAACCAACCTGCAGTAGCAAATGCATACTTAAGAAATATCAGAGATGTTAAAAAAATAGATGACGTATTTACAGTGTTTAATGGAACAACACAATCAGCAAGTGATTTAAGTAATACAAGTAACACTATACAAAATTCAACTGTAGATTTAGGTCAGATATATATTATATTTGCAATTGAATTAACTAATGTTCTTGATCGAGCTGCTATAGATAGAGTTCGTATAACTGAACATGTTGAATACTTGTAATCATTAACATTTTAAACTTTATATAATGGGAGCTTTACCAGAATTTGAAAATGTAGATGATGCTAGATCTACAATGCCTGAGTATGAATCAAAACCTACTCAATTTAATCAATACCTTAATAGATCAGTAAATAAGTTTTTCTTTGATTGGGGATACAGACTTGCTGTACAAAGAGTATTTCCTAATAATGCAGCAGCAATTGCAGGAGGTTTAAAAAAAGGTGATTGGTATTCATCAGTTGATGGAACTGATTTAATAGTAAAAATTGTTCAATAATTAAATTATTTATAATGAAAACAAAATTTGAAGAATCAGACGTTCTTGTGAATGTTGATAATATATCAGCTTTAGTATTTAATAGTGCTAAATTAATAGTAGAAAATCCTGAAATAAAGATAGTTGAATTAACAGCATTACTTGCTGCACTTTTAAGACCAGGTATTTATTCCTCAATAGAAGAAGCTCAACGTGCTGGTGTTCCTGCTGGAACATTTATTATAATTGATGATCCTAAAACTCCGGAAACTGAATTTACTATTCAAATAGTATCACCATATATTGCTGTAGAAAAAGGTAAAGAAGTAATTGAAGTTGAACCTTAAAATAAATATTAACTTGTGCAGCCCTTAATTGGGCTGTACTTTTTTAAAAGTAAAGTTATGTCAAATAGTATAGGAGATTTAAGAAATAGTGGAAATCAGGGAAATAATTTTCCTTGGCAACTTAAAGTATTACAAGGACTTGAAGCAATAGCTAACAGTACTTCTGGTTCTTTAACTTGTGCTGATCAAGTTAGTTTATGTGTTAATGGAACTGTGGTAGATGAATCAAATGCACTACCAGTTAGTGTTACAGAAACTAATGATAGTATTCAGATTTATGCTTCAGATAGTGTTAATAATGTACCTGTATTAGTTGGTCAACAAAGTTGTAATGACTCATTAGCTGTTACTTTATGTAAAGATCAAGCTAAAGTTTTAGTAACTCCAGTTCTTTTAGCTTCTGCAAATTCAACTGGAGATTTAACAGTTTATTCAGGATCTTCAATTTTATCTATTTCTTTTGCTAATGATGGAACAGCTGCTGCTGATGTTTCAGTAGATGGAGCTGCTAACTATATTAAATTAGCTCCAGGAATGACTATTAACTTAGATGCTAATGGAGTAATGAATTATTATGATCCAAGTTTTTTTTATTGGAAAACCAATGTAACACCAGGAGCTTCTTTATTGATTGCATTTAATTATATATAATGGGAACTATAATAAGCTCATCCTCAGTATCAAACTTTAATATACTCAATGATTTACCAATGCTTGCAGATGCATTTGGTAGATTAAGAGTATCTACACCTTTAACTTTATTTGATTCATCTCATAGATATAAGGACAATGGTTTATGGAATACGTCTACTGCTAGTGGAGGTACTGCAGTATTTAGTCCTAATGAAGGTTTAATGAATCTAAATGTAGATACTACAGCTGGATCAGAAGTTCTTAGAGAAACTACTAAAGTGTTCTCCTACCAACCAGGTAAGTCATTACTAGTATTAAATACATTTGTAATGGCTCCTGATCAAAAATCATTAAGACAAAGAGTAGGTTACTTTGGTACAGATAATGGTATTTATTTAGAGCTTGGTGCCGATGGATTATGTTTTGTAGAAAGAAGTTTAGTAACCGGAGTTGTTACAGATACTCTTGTTCCTCAAAACTCTTGGAATGTAGATAAATTAGATGGTTCTGGACCTTCCGGAATTACATTAGATATCACATATGCTCAAATCATGTTTATGGATATTGAGTGGTTAGGAGAAGGAACTGTAAGAATAGGTTTTATTATAGATGGTAACTTTATACTTTGTCATAGATTTAATCATGCTAACTATATTACATCAACATATATTACTACAGCATCACTTCCACTAAGATATGAGATAACTAATTTGGCTGCTACAGCTAATCCTAGTACATTAAAACAAGTATGTTCTAGTGTTATATCTGAAGGAGGTTATGAACTTAGAGGGGCTCAATTGGCTATTGGTACAGATATTACAGCACCTACAAGTTTAGCTGTAGCAGGTACCTATTATCCTATTGTTGGTATAAAACTTAGATCAGCTTATGAAGATGCAGTAGTTATATTAACCGCTTTATCTATTATGGGTGTAGCAACTGGTATATATAACTGGAAAATAGTAGCTAATGGTACCACAGCTGGAGGAGCATGGGTTCCTGCAGCAGTAGATTCTGCTGTAGAATATAATATAACAGGAACTAGTTTTTCAGGGGGTAGAACACTAGCATCTGGATTCATTACATCAAGTACTCAATCCTCAGTTAATCTAGATATACTTAAAGAAGCTTTATTTAGTTTTCAATTAGAAAGAGATACATTTACAAGTAAAACTTTTGAGATTACATTAATAGTAAGTGCTAGTACTAATACAGAACTTATTTATGCATCCATGGACTGGGAAGAAGTAAGTAGATAAAAAATACACTAATGAGTACACTAATACAAATATCTAAGCCAACTCCTATAGAGATTCAATTGGCATGTTCAGATGAGACAACAGCATTGACTTTAGGTACATCTAAAATAACATTTAGAACTCCATGTGCTATGACCTTAACAGAAGTTAGAGCATCTTTAACTACAGCTCAGACAAGTGGTAGTATTTTTACTGTTGACATTAATGAAGCAGGTGTTTCTGTTTTAAGTACTAAACTTACTATTGACAACACAGAATTAACCAGTACAACTGCTACAACACCTGCTGTGATAAGTGATAGTTCATTAGCTGATGATGCTCAGATAACAATAGATATAGATCAAATTGGAGATGGTACTGCTAAAGGATTAAAGGTGACTTTAATTGGAATAAGGTTATGATAATCAATCCATATTTATTTGGTACTCCATTTACTAACACTAAGAGTACAACCTTTGACGGTGTTGATGAATATGTAAACTTTGGTAATGTTGCCGCAAGAAAAGTACAAACACAAACAATCAGTTTTTGGGTTAAGCCTTTGGTATCAACTGCAGATAGTGTGTTGATAAATGGAAGCACAGGAGTAGGTAATCAAGGGCTTGAGGTGTATTGGTTATTTAATACATTTGGTGTCAGAATAAATGGAAGTACAGTTGCAATAGGAGGTAATCCATTAAACCAATGGACTCATATTGCAATATCTTATGATGGAACTACATTGAAGAAAATGGTCAATGGAGTTCTATTGTCAAACTCAACCTTTACAAATATAAACTATACATTTTATACAGGCTTAGTGGCTGCATTAGGACCATATGGATTTGCTAATGTTAAGATTGATGAGATTGCTTTTTGGACATCTGACCAATCTGCAAATTTTTCAACCATGTATAATGGAGGTGAGCCAGGAGATTTGACTGCATTAAATCCTTTCAATTGGTATAGAATGGGAGATGGTGATGCATCTCCAACCATTATTGATTACGGAAGTAATGGCACTAATGGCACCATGGTAAACATGTCAAATGCTAACTTTACAACTGATGTACCATGACAGAAGTATATGCAATAATAAGTATTAATGACCTTGACAATGTAGATTTCAGTCAAGTAATTGAAACTAATGAAGACACAATCAGACTATCATTAGATGGATTAAAATTCGTGTTAAAATGGAATGATACACCTGAGTTTATAACAGATGGATCTGTTGTTCCTTTACAGATATTAACTCATTATGAATGTTTAGAATTAATGGATACAGCTGAATGGAGTAATCCAATACCACCTTTTGAATAAAAATGCTTGATAAAGCATTGTAGTATGAATAATTTTTAGTATATTATATTTATATATTTATTACTTTTAAAAAATGGAAACTTGGGTTATAACACTGATACTATTCATAGCTGGAACAATATTAACAATCTTCGGCTTCTTCTTAAGAACTGCATACTTAGATGCAAGAAAAGATATAGAACTTTTAATTCAAACAGATCAGAAAAGAGCTGAAGAAATAGGAAAACTTAAAGGTAAGATAGAACTAGTTCAACAAAGTTCAGAATTAAAATACCAAGCTATCCAAGAGCTTACTCAATTAGAAATAAAAAATCTGGCAAGAAATGTGAGTGAATTGTCAGATGCAGTAAAACAACTAATACTCAACAGATGAAACATTTAAAAAAAAGATGGAATGCTAAGACTCCAAAGTTCTGGAAGAAAGTTCAAAAAATAGCAATTATTGCAGGAACTGTTGCAGGAGTTATTATTGCTGCACCTGTTGCACTACCAACAGCAGTTGTTACTGTAGCAACATATGTAGTAACTGCAGGTACTGTGGCTGCAACCTTATCACAATTAACAGTAGAAGATACTGAACTTAAAAAAGTAGAAACCCCCTAAATAATAAAAATGGCAACTAGAAAGAAAAAAGTGCAAGACATTGAAGTAGAAGTAAAGACTAAGAAAGTTAAAGCTAAAGTCAAAAAAGAAGGAAAAAAAATTGATGTAGTAGTTGATACTCCTAAAGTAGATGTAGTTCTTTCTTCTGATGAAGAAAAGAAAGAGTTTAAACTTGACAGTAAAAAATTAGATGTTAATGTTGTAAAGACTGATGAAGGAACTGAAGTAAGTGTAACAGCAGAAAATTCTACATTAAAAAAAGTAGGTAATTGGTTAGCAAGATTTTATGCTAAAAAATTTAATAAGAAAAAATGAGTATCCTAGATTTGTCAAAGATTAAACAGGTACCTCTTTCGGAAGGACAGTATGTAAATGAGGATACCAAAAAATTACAAATTGTATTACATCATACAGCAGGTAATTCATCTGCTCCTGGTACAATTAAAATGTGGAATGCAGATGACAGAGGTCGTATTGCTACATGTGTAGTTATATCTGGTAAGGGTCTATCACAAGATACATTTGATGGAGAAATTGCACAAGCATTCTCATCTAGAAAATGGGCATATCATTTAGGTATTAAACCAGATGTATTTAGAGCAAATGCTTTACCATACAGATCACTTGATCCATTAGCAATTGGAATTGAGATTTGTAACTGGGGACCATTAACTTTAAAGAATGATGGTAAGTTTTATAACTATGTAGATAGAGTAGTACCTAGAGATCAAGTATGCACATTAGATAAAGCATATAAAGGACATATATATTATCATGCATATACAGATGCACAGATTGAATCTGT
>Ga0181352_1000962_pt1 | contig 11615 bp, 9 predicted proteins | sample Fa13VDMLBSN_FD_130103 | JGI IMG/M metagenome (GOLD analysis project Ga0181352, IMG submission 130103) | Freshwater viral communities from Lake Michigan, USA - Fa13.VD.MLB.S.N | ecosystem: Environmental > Aquatic > Freshwater > Lake | place: USA: Michigan | collected 2013-09-23 | reverse complement strand
AGTATGTGTGTATGGATTTAGATTGTGATTGGGGTAGTGAGGAGCTTCCTAATTACAGGGGATGTGCTGAGTAAGTAGGTTAGCGGCGACATTTTGTAATGTTGGCTGACGGCTGCATAATTTTCTTGCTGTTGATTTAAAAGCTGATTGAATTAAGCGCGATAGGTCAAGCCAGACTAGACCTACGCAACACGAACTAAACACTATGAATAAAAAACAACAGATAAAAGAATGGACTGAAACTATCGACCGTGTGGTTGAATCTTATGACAAACTGAACGATGCTTGCGATCAATGTGTTAATGCTGGTTGCATGGATATTGATGGTAAGTTATTTTCAGCTATTTGGGATTCATTTGACACAATGCTTAATTGCATTGATGATAAAAATGAGTGGTTGTCTTGGTATGTTTACGAGAACAACTGCGGCAAGGATGGATTTGAAGCTAAGGCCGCTAACCAGAAAAAAGCCAAAATTATTTCAAGGTCAGAAGATCTAGCCAAGTTAATTGTAAGTGATATAGACTATTGAGCCGTAAGACTAGGGGTTGACAAAAGCTGATTGATTCGCTAAAGATTTTACAGCGACTAGCAATGATGCTATTTGCGCATTAAAAACTTATGAGTAGCACAGCTTTTCATCTTCAAGGCGGCAACGGCGGGCATGTATTAAATTCTGGCGAAGGCGCACAGACTGGTAAAAACTATCGTTGGATTCAGTTCATCGAGGATACGGTCTTGTCAACGCTTCAGGGTAATCTTACCAACATTGCAGACCTTCAAACCATTACCCATCTTGCAGGCACTGGTATCGGTGGTAACTTTACAGCCGTTACTGTTTCCAGCGGAACTTGCATTGCTTACGACCAATAAACCGTGGCATCTTACCGTTCATTTGGTGGGCTTGACGACCAAACGCTAATTGATGGCGATACTGGTTTTGTTGGTATTAACCAGCGTTTGCAGTTAAACCAGCTTCAGGCGGGTGAGGTAAGAGAGTCATTGAATGGTAGGATGGAGGGCTATTGGCGGCCTCGTAAGGGAATCGTGGAAAAGACTAGCGCATTTACTACTGGCGGAACGCCATTGCAGTTACCGTTTTACCTGATTGATTCACCTAAAACTATTTCTAACGTGACTGTTCCTGTTACGGGAACGATTCGTATTACAGTTACGTCGCATGGATTTGCTGCAGGAACTTCTGGTTGGGCGACTATTGCTGGGCTGGATACTGCAGTTAACGGAAGTTATTTGCTTACGTATTACGATACGAATACCTTGGAGTATACAGTTTCTGGGATTACTTCTGTAACGGATACTAATGGCACATTATCGCAGATGCCGATTAACGATACTGCAAATGCCAATGTCCGTGCATCCTGCTTGTTTAGCGACCCTAATACTAGCAACAAAGAATATGTGATTATTGCCTTGGATACTTTGGCAAAGAAAGTTGATTTAACTGATTACAGCACAACTGATATTGCTTATCCGATTGGACAAGCTCTTGGAGCTGACACCGAAATGATTCAGGTATTTGACAAAGTAATGCTGTTCCGCGATGGGCAGCAGGCATTTGAGTGGTATCCTAATGGCAGACCAATACTTTCTGCTAATTCTAATGCTACGGCCAGCCCTAATACTGTGGTGACAATGAGCGTTCGTGAACACGGATTATTAGTTGGAACATCAATCGTGATTGCAGGTCTTACTGGAGGAACATTTCCAAACGGAACGTATGTTGTCGCAACGGTAGTAGATAAGGACACATTTACATTTGTAGCTTCAGGAATCTCAACTAGCACGACTTTTGTTGTTACCGCCGCGACTGCTACGGACGGATTTACACTTTCTCCTGGCGGGGCGTATACCCAACCACAGACCTTCAATATCACAGCTAAAGACGTAGATGTTGTTGGTGGACTTGTTACAGCAACCGTTGCAGGAAATACCACGATCCGCGCAGGAGATGTTATTATTGTCAGACAAACTGCAACCGCAGAACTAGATGGGATGCTTGGTAATCAGTATTATGTCACAGCAGCTACCACAACCACGATTAACTGGTATGCACCAATCGGAGATTACAACACATCGTCATCTGATGCCTTTGAGTTTGGTGGTCAGTTTAGCGTAGGAGGTGGTTTTATGCACCAACCAGGCGCACCTTGGGGAGTTTATTTTCAGCGTAGATTGTGGGTTCCGCATTATTACAGCGTATCTGGAGCATATAACGCCCCAGTCTATACCAGCACAAAGATTACTGATGAGATAGCCGTATCGGATATTTTAGACACCACAACATTTGACCAGATTGAGAATCAATTCCGCATTAGTGGTGGAACTGCTGATTATGTGGTTGGTATGCACGGCTTCTATGAAGATAGGTTGATTATATTCAACCGCAACAGCCTGCATTTGATAACAGGAACGACTGGAAGTTTGCTTGATACCAAGGTTACAGAATTAACATCAGAAGTTGGTTGCTTATCTCGCAAAACTATTGTGTCGCGTGGCAATACGGTCATGTTCCTGTCGGATGATGGCGTATATGCTGTTGAGTTCTTGAACGATTACAACCTTCGTGGTGCAGATGAGCCTATTTCTAAGAACATCCAGCCATATATCGACCGTATCAACAAGGATTATGCTGATGAAGCAGTCGGTATTTTGTATAACAACCGTTATTACCTTGCTGTTCCGCTTGATTCCGTTGCTGGTGCTAACGATGCGCGTGGTAATAACTCTATTTTGGTGTTTAACTTCCTGAATAAAGGCTGGGAATCATTAGATACCTTTGGTGATTCCAACTTTCTTATTAAAAATTTCGTAATTGGTAGTGCTGATGTTCGTAATAACATCTATGCAGTTACCGCTAACGGTGGATTACACCAACTTGAAGCAACCGATAGCTCTATTGATCGTTTAAGTGTATCAAATACAAGTAATTTAGTTGTAACTCCTACGATTAACTCGATATTAACGACCCGTGGGTATGACTTTAAAACAATGGATCGCAAAAGGTTTACAGACGCACAGGTTGTTATGCAAAACCTTGCTGGGGAAACTGGCGAGTATAGCATATCATTCGCTGCGGAAGATCCAGATTTATCACAATTCATTGGGACAACCACAGATTTTCTTGGTGGTGAAGTTCTAGCACCGAGTTCTGCAAACGAAGCAGAAACAGCAGGCATACGTTGTAGGCTTGGAGGTATCAGAGGTTATACTGGCACGATGATCTTGACAAGAACCATAGGTTCACCTAAAGTAAATTCTATTAAAGTCTCTGGTTCAATTACTAATAGACAAATAATCTCACAGAAATAATATATGGGCGCGGTTGATACAACTTACACATTTACAGCTACTGATACAATCACTAGCGCGAAGATGAACAACATCATCGACCAGACCACGATTACATCTGATGCTATTATTGGGACTACTTTGGAGGTTGCATCTGGGAAACTTAAAATTCGTGCAGCAGGAATTACATCCAACGAACTATCCACAAATGCTGTCACGACAACAGCAATTAACGATGGAGCAGTAACCCCAGCAAAACTATCAACCGCTGGCCCATCTTGGGATAGTGCTGGTGGAACACTTACACTTAGTCAAAGAGCTGTTGAACTTGGTAATGGTATCACGGCAGATTCTACTTCGTATATTGATTTCCATTCATCCTTCCCGATTATAGATAATGACGCGAGAATAATTAGAGATTCTGGCATAAATGGAGTATTAACCATTTCAAACCAAGGAACTGGAGCTATTGTCACATCAGCATCTGGAGGAGTTACATTTGGAACCGCCAATATGCCAAACCCATCTGGCACAGCACCTATCTACGGTATTCGTGCATGGGTAGCATTTGATCCAAACCGTAACGCTGCTGGGACTGCTGATACTACGAATACAACTCGTTATCTTATTTCATCTGGTAACGTAACGTCTGTTACAAAGACTGCGACTGGCAAATATACTGTGTTGATTGCAACCGCCCTTCCTGATGCGAACTACTCATACTTTGCTTCAGCACAAGCAGACTCAAGCAACGAGCCTCTTGTGTATCGTCAGAACGGTGGAACAAAATCCACTACCCAATTTCAAATCGAAACCCAAACACGTTCAGGATCATTGAGAGATTTTAACGAAGTTTGCATTTCTTTCATTCGGTAATGAAAGCAATCAACCATGCCTTACAAATATATAGTGAAAACAACGCTGACTTTGCAGAACTGCTTAAATGGCATCTTGCTTACGGTGTTGTTGTATCTTTGCCAGATTGTTTCATGTTTGGTTACTTTTGTGACCGCAATAAACCTATGCAGCCTAAGCCGCTTGAAGAATCTGACTGCATATTTATTACCTTATGTGTCGGAGATATGCGGCAAGCAGGGCTACAAATCGTTGAGCTTGTTCCTTGGATTGCCTACGAACGAGAGTTTAAAGGCGACAACCGCATAAGGATAACCAATTTCAAAAAATTCTTTAACAAAATATAATCATGGGATCATTCACAAGTAAGTTAATGGGGACTCAAGTAAAAGCCCCTAAAATGGATATTGGTGGAGATATTCAAAAATATGTCAAGGGCTATGAACAAGCCTTGCCAAGTGTTCTCCAACTAGAAAGCCAATACCGCCCTGAATTTCTTGGGTTGAACCTTGGTGACGTAGGAAGATTTCTTCAAGGAACAGATGGACAACAAGGACTATACGCACTTGGAAGAACAGCACAACAAGAGGCTGGCACTGGACTAGCTGAAGCTAGAGCTGCTGAACTTGCCTCGATGACGGAACAAGCACTAGCGTTTAGGCAGTTTGCACAAGCATTGTCACCAGAAGCTCAGGCACAGGTAGATGCTGCACAAATAGAGGCAGAAAGGGCTAGGGCATCTGCACAGGGAGTTACTCCACAAGAACAACGGATGTATCAGCAAACTGCTCGCGAAACAGCACAAGCATCTGGCAGACTCGGTGGCAACGCAGCTGTCGCATCTGAGATTATGGGCAGGGAAAATGTTTTTGCTCGAAAACGTGCTGAAGCAGACGCAGCTCGCATGGGGGCGTTTAACATGGCTCAGAATTTCTACACCGCACCAGGTTTGCAAGCACTTGGTAGTGCGCCACTGTCTTATCAAGCTGGACAAAACCAGCTTCAACTTGGACTCGGTGCAATCGGAAGTGCAGTTCCACAAATGATTAATCCAGATACGGGTGCTGACCTTGGAATGGCCAATAGAGCAAACATTACAAATGCCCGTGCTGCACAAGCATCTGCAACTGGTTCTGCCTTGAGTGGATTATTTCAAGCCATTGGTAACATAGCTAAACCTGGGTAATATCTAAATAAAATTATGGCATACGGAAGCGGAAAACGACTTGGGGAGACGATTGATCCTCGTTTAATGATGGCTGATTTCAGCGGTTTTGAACGTGCTGGTCAAATCATGGGGCAAGGATTTGCTAATACTGGCAAACAAATTGGTGATACAATTAAACAACGCAATGAAAATGAAAAAGAAATTGCTAGCAAAATAAAAATGGCAGAAGCCATAAAAAAAGCTGTGCCACCATTAGAAGGAATGGCAGACCAAGTTATTCGTGATCTTACAAATCCAGATCTTTCAACAAGTGATAAACTACGTGCTTCAGCGGGAATCAATGAGGCAATGCAGATTTCACTTCTTGGAAATCAAGAGCAGCGCGCTCAGGAAGAATTTAATATGCGTAAGGCAGCGGCAGGAGCAGCAGCAAGCGCACGTAGATCTGCTGATGCGGATAAAATTATTGAGGCTCAAAACCTTATGAAAGCGTTTCCATCGCAAATTGCTATATTGGAAGCATCTGGATTTGGCCCTCAAGCGCAAGCCTATAAAGATCAGTATGATAAGGCAATGGCTGCTGGAGATATCAATACAGCAATGACACTTGCTGGAACAGTGTCTGGATTTACTGGAGCAATGAAACCATCAACATTGCAACCAGTTCAGCCTACCGCATCGCCACAAGAACTTGCATCCTCTGTTAAAGATGCTTTAGAAATTGGCGTTACAAACGCTGTTGATGTTCAACCTAATTTGGTTCAATTATTTAATGATTCATTAAAATCTGGTGATTCTAAAAGAGCTGCTAAAATAGCAACTGACATTACTAATACTGTAAATACTCAAGTTGAAACTCAACAAAAAGAATCTAAAGATATAGTTAAACTTCAAGATGGTTCTGAAGTATTACTTGGGAAAACAACTGGAACAAGATTTACCCCAGATGGGAAAGCTATTCCAAGAACTAGCCCTATATATACGCAGCCAATAGCGGAACGTGAAACTACTATTGAAGAAAAAATAACCAAGTTAAGAGAAGCCAAAGAGCTTTACGAAAAAGGTGATAAACAAGGCGCATTAAACATAATGAATGCTATTGGGACTGGTGGTTTATTTGGTAAAACGATTACAATGGAGGAATTAGATTCTCAGATGCAAGGGCAAACCAATCAAGAATCCAACTCAAAAACACGCGAAGAAATAAAACAAAAGTTGTTCCCTGAATAATGAATCCAGAAAAAATAAAAGAGCTTAGATCATCAGGTTATAGAGATGAAGATATAGCTTCTGTTATTGCGGAGAACAATGAGGAAGCTGCGTCACTCTTAAAACAAGGGTTACCAGCTACATCAGTCATTAACAACTTAATTGGCATTAAAGAACCTGTTCAATTAACAGAGGAAGAAATAGCACAGCAAGTTGTTAAGGAGGAAATGCCAGATGCTCCTAAAGACGATGTATCAGTTAAGAGAATACTTGCTGGCATAGCTGCTGAGACTGCTATTTCAGAAGGTGCTAAGGTTGCAGGAACTGCATTGGGTGCTAAGTTTGGAACTGCTGGTGGGCCTACTGCACCAATCACTGTTCCTGCTGCGGCTACTGCTGGTTATTTAACGGGTGCTTTAAGTGGTGGTGTTACTGGTTCTATTGCAGCACAAACCATAGAGGGGCAACCTAAAATCTCATGGGGTCGAGTTGCTGCTGATACATTGCTTAACCTAGTTCCATTTGGAGAAGTAAAGAAAGGGCCTAGAGTTATACAGGCTATTTCAAGAAAAATGGCAGCAAGACCTATCGCATCTAAGATGGTAGCTGGAGCGGCTTTAAGCCCTGCTGGATTGGCAGTTCAAAATTTAATTGATACTGGAGAATTACCAGAGGGCGAGCAAGTAGCTGCAACATCTGGATTAGGAATAGTATTAGGAGGAACTTTAGGTATTACTTCTAATCAAGCTCAAAAATTGCTTGGTCGCATGAGCAAAAGATTGCCTAAAGACATAGATGAAATGGTTGCCAATGGAGATGCTGGAGCTGTTGCTTATGTCGATATGCTTACAAAAGGCGTAGAGCCACAAGTTCTTAAAGATTCGATCACATTATCTCAATTTAAAAACTGGATCGTATCTGGTGAATTAAAAGCTAAGGCAGTTCCTACTTCAATTACTGGTAAAGATGTTGCTCAAGAAATAAGAGTTGGCAAATGGAGAGCGCAAGCTGGCAAAGATATTGGTGGGACTTTGTTGAAAAACGTAAATGATTTCATAGCTAAATCACCTAACCCAGAGCAAGCTGAGAAGTTTGCCAATGATTATTTACTTGGTGCTACGAAAGATATTCCAGTTGGAATGGAGAAGTTATCAGAACAACTTTCACTAGGTAGGAAATATATTAGGGAATCACAAGAAGAAATCTTAGCAAATCATTATAGTGGTCAGCGACAGATACCAGAAGCAATGGTTCAAAAGATTGAGGATAGTCTTAATAATGGTGATTATGTAACAAGGGCTTATAGATTCTTTGAGAATGGTGCATACAATCCAAGCCAAGAACAATACGATTCTTTGATGAAGCGTTTAGTTACTGATGGAATGGATAAAGAAAAAGCAGCATTATATATTGCTGAATTAAACTCCAAAAAATCTGGAACACCAGATGAGATGGCACAATACATCTTCTCACAAAATGCTGGAGTTCTTAAAAATAGAAAAGAACTTTCTCCAGAACTAAGAGATTATCTAGGTGAATATAAAGATGTTGGATCAACACTTGGATTCACGGTTTCAAAACTTTCACGATTAGCTTCGTATGATACTGCTGATTCTAAAATCGCTCAAATGCTTTTTAATGCTGGGTTATTAAAAGAAGCAGACGAAACAACTAGGGGAATGATTCCAATAACTTTGCGTAGAGGCGAAGCACATTTGGGAGATAAAGTATTGGTAGGCTCACCAGAAGTTCAAGTTGCACTAAACGAATTGTATGGTCAAAAGGCAGATGATTTAGCTGGTGATCTTGCAACTGTATCAATTAAAGATTTGTGGCAAACAGGAACATCATTATCTAAAGCTGCTAAAGTTATTTTCAATCCAGCTTCTTATGGAACAAACTTTGTTGGATCATTATTTAGCAATGCAACAATGGCAAACAATCCGCTTAAAGGTTTGAAATTTGGAGTTCAAGGTGGCTTTACTCAGTTTGCTAATGGTCGTTTGCACTCTGTTGCTGGGATGAAAACAATTAAAGATATTGATTATTTCAAGCAACTAAAAGAAGTTGGAATGTTGCCACCTTCAATGCAATTTGCAGATATTCAATCTGGACTACAATCTGGTAAATTGGGAACAATGGCTAGTAAAATCATTGATCCTGTTGGTAAGGTTTATAGTATTCCAGATATTATGGCTAGGATCTCAGTATATGAGAATCAAAAGTCATTGCTTAGGAAGGCAGCAACTGGAGCGGATGAAAAGCAAATTGATAAGTTGGCCGCTGAAATGACCAACAATACATACATGAATTATGATATGCTTAATTCCAATCTTAAAACATTATCTAGGAACGGAATACCACTAAGCCAATTCGCATCATTTACATTGGAACTTGCGAGAACACAATTTAACCAAGGCAACATTGCTAAAAAAATGGTTAGTGGTGAAATGGCAAAAGAGCTATCAGCAAAACTAGGAGTTGAAGTTAATGCTGAAGAACTTAAAAAAGAAGGAATTAAAAGACTCATAGCAACAGCCGCTGTATATGGAGGTGGTGCTGCTGCCATTACTGGATTTAATCGTGAGTCTGTAACACCAGAACAAGAAAAAGCGTTAAGAGAAACAATCGTTCCTGAATGGGATGAGAACGCACCTTTACTTATTAAACGAGATAAGGATGGTAAAGTATATACTAAAAACGCTACATATCTTGCGCCACAAATGCAGGTTGTTGCACCATTTATGGCGGCATTTAGAGGAGAATCATTTAAAGATTCGTTGAGCAAAATGGCAGAAACTGCTGGTGATGGTGTTCTTGAGAACGGTGGATTCATGTTAAAAGGAGTACATCAAGCACTTGCTAACTATGATATTGAAGCAGAGCAAAAAATAACGACAGATCCAACTCTTTACGGTAAGATTGTAGATCAAGCAGCATGGGCTGGTAAAGAATTATTCCAGCCAGGTTTCGTTCGTGAATACAAAAAGTCACAAGAAAACCCGCTTGGTGTTACTGCAATGCGTATGGGTGGCATTAGGGTTAATGCTACGACAGAGCAAAAAGGATTTGGTTTCAGATTGCGTGAGGTTCAATCAAAACTCGACACTGTAAAAGATCAACTGGCAAGTGCTAGATATGAGAAAGCAGATCAAATAGGTAGGCTTCTTAATAGAGAGGAACTTGGTTTTTCTTACGATACTGTTCTTAATCCACTATACAAAACGCATCAAGAAGAATTGATTAAGCACGTAAATAATATGCGTGTTCTAGGACATAATAATGACAGCATTATGAGAATGATGCGTGACAATAAGATTCCTAATCTTGAGGCGTTGAACGCAATAGATGGAATTGTAGAGGATTTGCCTTTGGTTGACAGAAAAACAGTTGCTGATACTTACGATGAAATCATGCAACAGCCAGGTGACATATACAAAAAGATTTTGGATGTTGCTAAAACAGATCGCCCATTAGCTAAGGAGCTTGGCTCTTATCACAAACAACAAACACGCGATAAGCTATTGAATATAAGCGAAAGGGATAACGCTATTAGGAACTTGGATACGCAGAAACAATCTGAATTTATTCACAGAGAAATGCTGAGAAGCGATAATCCAGAAGCTGTGTTGCAGCAATATCTCAAGAAAAGAGTTGTGAATCAAGATTCATACCGAGCAATTCTTTTGTTGATGAAAGCTGACAAACAAAAATAATTGCTTGCTTTATCCTTACGGATAATTACATTGCCCCAAATGGACGAAGAAAAAGACACCGACCTTTCTACCATTGATAACAAAGAATCAATGGTCAAGTTTATGGAAGCTATTAGGGAGCGAGCTAAAGACTTGCCGCCTAATTGTGCTGAGAATACCAAGCCAGATGTTGCCGCTAAAGCACTTTGGTTGCTGGCACAAGGGGCAAACTTCACTGAGATTCGCCGTATTACTAGCCTGTCAAACGAGACAATTCGTAGGCTAGAGTGGGTTCATACCGACACATTGGAGCAGAAGCGTAAGCAGTTTTCGACCCGTTACGCTATGGCCGCAATGGAATACACCGACCTTTTGTTTAAGAAAGCTGAACAACTGTGGGATGATCCTGAGCAGTTGGCAATGGTTTCCCCAGAGAAGCTGGCTACGACCGTTGGAATCATGCAGGATAAGGCATCTGCTTTGGCTGGTATTTCCAGCACGGACATGGGCAAAAAAGATGGCTTGTCTATTGAAGATGCTCTGGTATTGATTGAAGCATCTCGCAAGAAGATTGCCGAGAAAACACAGAACAAAGTAATCGAAGCTGAAGTAATCCATGCTTAACTGGACACCACACGAAATCCTGCCGATACCCACCGATGAGGACATCGCGGTTATGGAGGCAGAAGACCTTATCGCCCTTCATACGTCAAGGGAAGAGGCTATTCGCAATGCCGAAAAAGACCCTTTCCGATATGGCTTTAAACTAGAGCATTGGTTTAAGGCTTGGGAGCAACTAGACGAAGTGAATGAAATCCTTTGTCTTGGAGGAAACCGTTGTCTTGCCCCAGATCAGGAGATTTACGACCCTGTTTTCCAAGCGTATCGCAAAGTATCTGAAATTGAAGAGCCGTTTCACGTTGTTGCGTGGGATGCTAAAAGAAATAGAGAGGTTATAGCCAGAGCTGGCAAACCATTTAAAAAGAAGAAACGAGATAAGATATTGCACTTCTGGTTTTCAGATGGAGGAACGCTAAGATGTTCTGGTTCTCATTTGATTTTTTGTTGTGACAAAGGTTGGGTAGAGGCTTCGGTTCTAAAGGAAAGATTCAGTGTAATAAACAGCCCAAACGGACGTTGGCTTGTTGTCAACGACTGCGATGAGGACGAAGAAGAATCAGACATTTGGGATTTTCACGTCCCAATTTACAACAATTACTTTATTGGTAACGTGTTGTCTCACAACAGCGGGAAAACTGCATTTGGTTCTTATTCAGTTGTCCGTGCCGCCATTGAGAATCCAGGTTCGATCATTATGTGCTTTGCCCAGAGTGCCGAGGTTAGCATTAGGCAGCAACAGAGCGCGGTGTATAACTGGT